>Ga0160435_1000266_pt1 | contig 23642 bp, 23 predicted proteins | sample HID1973K_E0MG_FD_108213 | JGI IMG/M metagenome (GOLD analysis project Ga0160435, IMG submission 108213) | Enriched mosquito-associated microbial communities from UW Madison campus, WI, USA - HID1973K_E0 MG | ecosystem: Host-associated > Arthropoda: Insects > Digestive system > Unclassified ...
CCACCCCTCCGCGTACGGTAGGCTCTTCGAGGCTCCTGCGGGGGCCATCGGGCTGTGGCGCAGCTTGGTAGCGCACTTGACTGGGGGTCAAGGGGTCGCAGGTTCAAATCCTGTCAGCCCGACGTATCAGGCCTGGTGAGACGGTGTCTCACCAGGCCTGAGGAGTCTCTGGACATGCCCCATCCCGCGTTTATCCCGCGTTTTCGATCTCAGGACGGCGCGTTGCGCCGCTTCCCGGCGGGGCAGCAGGCGTCTATGTGCAGCGCCGTGCAGTGTTGCGGGTCGGCCCGCACACCTGCCTGCATGACGACCAAGAACACTGATCCGCACGGCGGAACGACTTCCCACGCGGCGGCTGGCGACCTTGAGCCGCTCCTCAGCATCGAGACGCTCTCCGAGTATGTAGGCGTCCCGGTCGTGACCATCTACCGTTGGCGTACGGAGGGGAAGGGTCCGTGCGCGGTCCACATCGGGCGGCACATCAAATTCGCCCTGTCCGACGTCCAGGCGTGGCTGCAGACCGTGCGTGAGACTCGACCCGGCAGCCTCCCAGGTGGCGGTGATCGTTGATGCCGCGACATCGGCTCCCCGTCGGAACGTTCGGGGAGATCTCATCGAGCCGTGACGACAACGGCAGGCACCGCGCGCGCGTGCGCTATCGAGACCTCGACGGCCGCTACCGACAGCTCGAGTCCTCGGGTGCCAGCGCTGCCGAGGCCAAGCGCCGGCTCAGGGCCAAGATCGTCGACGTCGACGTCAGCCTGCAGTCCAGTGCCGAGATCACGGGCGACACCGCGTTCCCCGCTCTTGTCGCGTACTGGTTGGCAGGCATCGAAGCCGAAGGTGAACTGGCGACGAGCACTCGGGAGCGTTATGCGTGGGAGGCCAAGAATCTGCTGCTGCCCGCGTTCGAGCACTTCACCGTGCGAGAGATTACCGTCGGGCGGGTGGAGCGCTGGCTCACGGCGCAGCGAGGATTCAGCTACGCGCGTGCGAGCCACTCCAAGAAGATTCTGAGTCTTGTCATGGGCGTCGCCGTGCGGCTAGAAGCGATCGACCGAAATCCCGTCGCCGGAACGCGTCGGATCAAGCGCCCGCCGGGCGCGCCAGTCGCGATCGAACGTGTCGAGCTGGACGTCATCCGCGACGCGGTGGCTACTTGGCGCCGCGACTCGGCAACCCTCGGTCCGCGCCCTGACGGGCAGCTCGAGGCGATCATCGAGGTCATGGTCGGCACCTCGGCCCGGATCGGAGAGGCCCTGGCCATCCGGACCTGCGACGTGAAGCTCGACGTTCCGCAGCCGACCGTCAGGATTGCCGGCACGATCGTTTCGCCTAAGGGTGCGCCGACCTACCGGCAGGACAAGCCAAAGTCGGCCAAGGCGGTTAGGACCGTGGCTGTGCCCTCGTTCACCGTCGATGCGCTACGGAGACGGCTCGACGAGGTTGGGGATCTGCCGCCGGAACACTTGATCTTCTTTAGTCGCAACGGGACGCCGTTGACTACTGCGAACGTCAGGCGTCGGCTGCGTGAGGCCCTGCGCGCGGCTGGTGTGGAGGCCGTAACCCCGCATGCCTTCCGCCGAACTGTCGCGACCGTCATCGATAGGGAGGGCGGGCTCGACTTGGCAGCTGAGCTCCTGGGCCACACCTCGACGGCGATTACGAAACTTCACTATGTGGAGCCCGACGAGCGCGTCGATCCGCGGACGGCGAGAATCCTCGAGAGCCTTGCTCCGCGATCACGAGGCGGGCAATGAGTCTCGGGGCCAAAGGAATCGAGGCCACATCTGGACCTCGAAGGCGATGCCAGACAGCAAACCACGGGATGGCCCCGGCAGGCGCCGCGAGTGAGCCGAGTCATGCCGGTAGGCGCACGCCCGCTCGAGGATCGACAGCATGCCATCCTCCTTCCGGCCGAGAACTGGCTCATCAGCGCAACGGCCTGGTCGACATGTTCCACCTGTCCAGCGCCGCTTGCTCCGCTAGCTAAGTCTGCGCCGAGGTCCACACCGGCTCGCAACTCCGAGACTCACAGCCCACGCTCGGGCGTCGCGAGACTGTCTTTACGACTCAGAATGACCTGGACACCGTCGTTGGCCGCGGTGGTGCCCGAGCCGAGTCTGGGCGAGTCAGTTCCGACTAGATCTTCACGAGAGTTCGCCCTGTGCCCATCCGGTCGGGTGCGGGTCGTCGCCTTCGCCGGCAACTTTAGGCAACCCTATTCCTGCAGACTGCCGGAGGTGTGGGGCAAGATTGGCAGCATGTACAGCGAGGACGCCCCGGACTCCGTGGACGCGTCGCACGAGCGTCCAGGCGAGCCGTGGGTCATGCCGCGAGAGTACGAGATCGGTGGGGTGCGCTGGTTGAGTGACGCTTCGCGGGAGATGGCCCGCGCTCTTCATCCGTTGCTCGCTCAGGTGACCCGCGAAGAACTGGCCGAGGGTCCACCACCGTGGAACGAGGACGCTGCTATCCCGGCCGAGGCGTCATCGCTGTATCGTCCGATGGCCGTGCAGCACGTTTGGACGGTGTCGATCGAAGACGTGGCCGACTTCAACGTGGACCAGTTCCTGACAGATTTGCACGGGTTGGCCGACTCAATGGGCGGGCAGATGGTCCGCGGCATGTTGGACCACATCTCTGCCGTGAGCGAGGAGTATGGCAACACCGTCGACGCCACGGGCCGAGACTTTGTCGACGCCTTCGCTGAATCGCTGGAGACGATGGACTTATCCTTCGATAAGGATGGGCGACCGAAACTTACGATTATCATGCATCCCGGCACGGTGGAGAAACTGCGTGAAAACCCGCCAACGCCCGAACAGGAAGCGCGCATCGACGCAATCTTGAGCCGACGAAGGGAGGAATGGCTTGCTTCGCGACGTCGTCGGGACCTTCCTTGACACACTCACCGAGCGCGAGTTCGACGGCCCCCTGCTGGCCCTCCTCCACGCGCGCGGCTTCATTGACATTCACTTCATTCACGGTGCCTTCGAGTTCGGGAAGGACGTCCTGGCCAAGAAGATCGACCCGGCCACGGGCCATACGTGGCAGTACGTCATCCAGTCGAAGGCCGGTGACATCGGTCAACCCGAGTGGCGCGCGGTCCGTCCGCAGTTGGAAGAGTGCGAGTACAACACCATCGGGCACCCGTCATTCGACCCGGATCTCCCGCGTGTCGCGGTGCTCGTCACCACCGGCCGCTTGAAGGGCGCAGCCCCGGCTGACGTCGCCGAGTACCGCAAGTCTGTCCAGGTCCGGGGCCTCGCGGACCTTGTGATCTGGGAAAGACCCGACCTCGTTGACTGGCTCTGCGATGACCCACTCCTCGGAGTGGCCGGAGAAGCGGTGCAGGTCGACCTGATGGGGATGCTGACGTCCGTGAAGGACGATGGGGTCACGGACCGGCGTATTGAGACCTACACGCGGCGCTGGCTGCCCACAGCGGGCAATGCCCCGCGCGCATCGGTTGAGGCTGCGATCCTCGTGAACTCGTTGCTGCGGACCGAGCGGCTCGACCTTGCGTTGTGCGTAGGACTCCAGTTGATTCGCGCGACCGAGCACGACCCGGCTGCCTCCGACGACGCGAAGTCGGCAGCGAAGAGGTTGGTCCTCGGGCTAGCGTCGCAGATCTGCGATCAGATTGAGCCACTGCTGAAGGATCCGCTCGACTTCGTGCGTTCTACGGTGGGGCAGTTGGCGATCCTGACTTACCCGGTGATCTGTTGCCGAGTGGCGGAGGCCCTCGCCCTCGGGCTGGTGCTTGCGCGGGAGGCCGGAGATGCGGTTGCGGCGGCCCGGTTCGAGGACGTGCTGCGTGCCTTCGCCGAGCAGCCCGGCGCAGCCCGTCCTGTCGGAGACCTCTTCGCGCCCTCGGTGGTCGCTGTCACCGTGATGCTGGCAACGTTCGACACCCCGGCGGCCAAGGCGTATCTCGGTCGAGTTGCCCGCTGAATGCTCGACCGGTACGACGAGGATCTGGCCGGACTGGGCCTGGCGTCACTCGTAGACGACGAGGAGAAGACTGCGGAGCGGCTGCTCGCGGGCTCGCTGGCTAGTACGACGATGGCTCGCAGGACGTCGAGCTACCTCGCGACGGTCGTGCTCGACCTCGCTCTTCACCTCGGAGAGACGGACTTGTACGAGGCTGTGCGCGACAACGCCAGCGCCCTCGGCATCGTCCCGCAGGCGACGAGCGCCGACGAGAGCAAAGCCCGGTGGGCTCGCGGCGGCGCCGACGTGTGGCCGCTGCCGCGCGTCGAGTTCGAGGAGTGGGATGTGCAGAGCGCACGGGCCGTGCCGGGCGCCCCCTCGGGCCCTGTGCTGTCTCTGGTCCTCGCGGCTGCCTGTCGCTCGCGTCACTATCCGGGTGGTTGGGGCGGACTGCCGAGCGACTGACTGGCGCTCTGTGGACGCAAATCGGTGAGGTCGCCCGCGCATCTTCCCGATCGCGGCCAACGCCCCGGCCGATCCTCTCCGCGCCAGTCCCGTTGCTTAAGGTTCGACCGTTGTCGCTTCGTCTTGTTCGGTCGAAGGTTCGCCCGACTGTTGATGCCCGGACGGCTCCTTGATGACTTCGCTCCTAATCTCGCCGAAGAGAAACTTGTAAACATCAAAATCGGGATCGTGGTCGCCCGCGACGAGGCGCGCTTCCCATGCGACGAGCGCCTCGTCGCCGGGCAGTTCTGCGACGGCGTTTGCGGCGAATGTGACCGCCTCGTCGTGTCTGCCGGCGAGCTCAAGCTCATCAGCCGTGAAGAGTTGGATCAGCGCGTCGACGGCGGCAGGGAGTGGTGCGTGGCTCTTGGCGTGCCTAGCGTCGTTTCGGGCCCGAGCCATGGCGGCCCAGTCGTCCGCACTCCATGTCGGCATCGGGCGGCTCGACAAGAGCGAGACTGTGAACGCACTGGCTGAGGGCGCGTCCAGAGCAGATCTGTACTTGTCGATGAAGGCCGTTGCCTTGGGGCGGTGATCGGCCGGGGGAACCCACGCATGCCACAGCACGTGCGTGGCGACTAGAGATGTCCTGGCCTCACCGTCGGGCAGCGTGGGAACCAAGTTCTCGATCTCCTGACACACTTGGTCGAGCGGCAGTCCGTCGGTGTGGTGTCCGGCGATCCATCCGATGAGTGCTTCGGCGAAACCATCGAGCCGGCGGGTGGCCGTCTTCGCCGTTAGACCGCCGGGCTGCCAAATCCAGTACTGGGGCGCAAGTTGCATCTCAACGATGCCGGGTAGGGCGTCGCGGTAGTCCCAGGGTTCGGGCGCGACCTTCTCCGCGTTACCGACGTACCGACGGACGACATGTCTGATGAGGCGCCATAGGCCAGCAAGGGTGAGAACGCGCTCGAAACTCGGCTCGTAAGCAGTCTCTGCGCCGTCGGTGAAGAGCCACACGCCCTCACCGAGATCTTCGAGTACGTGACTTCGTCGCGATCGGATGTCGTAGGCGATACCGAGCATCCGTTCGAGGTCGGGCGCACGGGGCGGTCGGATGCTCCCCGCCGCGTTATCGCGGTAGTAGTTCGGTGACAGTCGAGCAAGGGTAGAGGAGATGAAACGTCGTTTCAGGCCTGCCCGGTCAGCTTCGAGTACAGCTGCACGCACCCTGTCGGCTACCTCCTGACCCACATCAATGAGGGCCGCATCGATGATCTTGCGCTTAGAAGCGTCGTAGCGGTCCCAAGTGACCGACGTAGACAGCTTGTCGTCTGAGATTGATTCGAGCGCAGCGACCAGATCTGTGTAGGCACCCGTGGGGTCGTCGAGGGCTCTTCGTGTCGCGTCGACCGAGTTGCGGATGACTCGCATGACGCGCGCGAAATCGTCTCGGCTCAGGCTAAGTAAGTCGTTCATGAACTGCCGGAAGTCGTCCCATTGGCCGGGCTGGACCGTTTGCCTGGGTTCAAACAGTTCCGGGAAAAGGTCATTGGCCGAGCGTCCGCGCGGCGCGCCGTCCGCGGCGACCAGACGCCGGGTCTGGTCGTGGTTCCGGCTGACTGTGCGGTTCAGCGCAAATGTCATTACGTAGGCAAGGTCGTCGACGAGGTCGGTCCCGCCGGTGGCGATCATGAAGTCATCGGTGCCGTCAGGCCGTTGTTGCTCAAGTCGGTCGACGATCGCGATCATCGCCGACGAGGTCTTTCCCATCTCGGTCGAAGCGATCACTTCACCGACCGGCAACGTGATTGGTGTTTCGCCGATGAACCATGCGTTGCTGTAGACCGTGAAGCGGTGCTCGGTCTCATTGAGCGGGACATCGGGACGAAAGAACCGACCTGCGGCGATCTGGAGCATCAACTGGCCACGCAACTGTCGCGCGGATTTTTTCTTGGCCACCGTTCTAGTGTCGCCTGCCGATGGCCATCCCCGCTATCGAAGTCGCGCGACCACGTGGGTGAGACTGATGATCTCGCACACGCTGACGGCCGGTGCCTGGCCCCGGGACGTGCCGGAACGATGCGAGATCGGCGGGGACTCGGTCGTGGAGGCCATCCCCGCTAGCGTCCGAGCCGCCTCGACCACACGTGTGGTGAGTTCGGCCTCGAAGCTCGCGGCTGACAGGGTGAGTTCGACCGGCACGGTCAGATGGTGGCTTCCAGGTTGGGTGTGCGAGCTGCGTGCCTGCGCCTCGCCGCCAGGAGGGATGACCCCCGGTCGATGTAGGACGGACAGTCGCGGTGGCCGACCAGGACGATGCACCCTAGGGCTGACCACGAGGATCGGTGCAGAGCGCGGTCACGATGTTCGTCACACACACCGGGGTGTACTTCCACTCCCGGACGAGTTCCAAGGCTGCACTCGCGACCAGTGCACTGCGCTCTTGGCGGCGTTCGGAATGCGGACCGACGGGATGATCGCGGTCGGTGACGCCAGGCGTTCGCCGTAGCGGATGGACGTGAACTGACCGGGCTCAGCCCGTCGAAGCAACACCCCAGGTCGTGGAGGTGTTCATGGGACGACAGCCCGGATGGTTGGTCACTTTGATGGGTCGGCCGTCGATGCGAGTGCCGCGGGACTAGTGGCCATCTCGATCGCGTCCAGCACCATCTCGGTGCGCATGTGAGCCGCGCCCCGGCCGAGATCGGGGCGACACCGTCGATCGGGACCGTCGCCGACTCCTATGACTGTCAGGTTTTTGTGCCCGGATCCGCGAGGATTGGGGTTTCCGGCCGGGCGGCGATTGCACGAGTTGGACTTCGTCTCGCATGTAGTCGACGACGCCTTCACGGTGACGGACCCAGTTGGGGTGCGCGCGGAGCGGGAAGCCGAGCGAGCGGCTCGGCGCGCAGAGCGACTTCGGCGGGCGGCCGATCGAGCCGCAGCCTGGGAGAACAGCGCGCCGCGGCAGGTGGTAGTCGATCGGTCCGGGCCCACGGCGATCCTCAGGCTGCAACCGACGCGCTACGACGTCGACGAGGGGATCGAGGGGGCGTCTGACCACTGGCGCGCCATTACGCTCGTGACCATTGCTGACCGCTCGCGACTGGTCAGTGTGTCGACGTGTATCGAGCAGGTCAGCGCTTACCTCGCGATCAGTGATCCGGAGGCGTTCGAGCGCGCTTTGCGGGGCTGGCTGACGATCGTCAGCACCAGCGGTTACCTCACCCCACTACCGCACGACCAGTACTGCGTGACCGAACGCTGGGCCGTACTCGACAGGCAGCCGCCGGTCTTCGACCTGCCGTCACCACCACGTCCAGAACGCCCGCCGCGCTGACCGGAGGTTCGGTGCACGGTCTGTGGGCGCCTGATCGACCCGTTCCTCGCCGCGTCCGGTACGACGAAGCACATCGTCTGTCCTTCATCCCCCATTGGACGGAGACGGTGCCGTACCGCGGCGGCCGCGCAGGGGCCGTATCCGCACGTGCAAGGGCTGTGCGAACCAGCTGGATGCGGACGCCACCGGCGACTATCACTCGGGCTGCGAACCGTGGCGTGCACTCGCAGCGCGGTACGACGCAGCGCAACCGCCCTCGTAGCGAGCCTCGCCACCGCATGCCACTGATCACCGCCCCGACCGTCCGCTCGCCTAGCGCGGTCTCGCCGAAGCCACCGACCGATCCCTTCGGTGGGCTGCCCTCAGCATTGTGCTGAAAGGAAAGACATCGATGGGATGAGGCAGACCGTGGCGTGCATCTTTACCCCTGTCACGCCCGTGCGGAGCGTGTCAACTACTTCATCGTGGTTTTGGTCCCTCGCGGCTGAAGACGGGCGCTGCGGGCGACCGTGGTGCACTCCAGGCCGGTGCGGAAGTGGATGCAGTAGTCGATCGCGTCATGGTGCTGATGACGTCGCGGTACCGGTCGAGCGTCGCCTCTGTATCGGCCACAGGCGCCGCGACGAGTCGCGGGCCGCGAGGACGCAGGCGCGCGGCCGCTTGTTCGGGGTGCTCCGACAGGTAGTCGCGTGTCAGGTCGGTGAGAGGGACGAAGACCTGACCGGAGCGGGCGAGTCGGGCGAAGGTTGCCGCGTTCCACTCGGCGACTTGCCCTAGGCCTGCGGCTGCGCCGTGCAGGATGCCGGCCAGATGTCGTTCGTTCGGGTCGGCGGAGGCTGCTCGGTCGCCGGTGACGCGGCCGCGGGGGACGAGGGTGTCGAGTAGGTCGTGCACGGCGGTGACGTCGTCGTGGATGCATCCGTCGCCGGGGCCGGTGCCGCAGTAGCGGCGTAGGTCGTGCACGAGTGCGAGCCAGGCGCCGGCGCGGCGGGCGTTGGGGTCGGCCAGCACGGCGGCTTTGTCGTGCAGGTCGGTGCCGTGGAAGGCGGCGGTCTGGGCGGTGACCATGAACCCGGCTTGGGCGACGTCGAGCAGGGTGCGCATCGAGTAGTCGGGTTCGGTGCGGAGGTTCCAGGCTGCTTGGCGGATCCGGGCGACCCGTTCGCCGAGCTGGTCGGCTGGTCGGGCGGCCCATCGTGGTGGGGTGGTGATGGTCAGTGCGTCGAGGTCGGTCATGGTGGCGCCGGTCTGGTCGGCGGTGGCAACGACGTCGAGGGCCGCGCGTTGCAGGGTGGTCGATGGCGGTAGCCATCGGGCGACGCGTGCCCAGGGCATGCCGGCTTGTCCGACGCGCAGCGCGAGTGCGTCTTGGGCGCTGGACAGTTCGCTGACGAGGGCACCGAGCCGGCCGAGGCTGGCGTGGCGCGCGACGTCGTCCCACACGATGAGCGCGTCGGGGGATCGCGCGCCGCCGTTGACGGTGATGTGGCTTGCCATGACGTCGGCGGCGGCGCGAAGGTGCACAGCGGCTGTGTCCCAGCTGTGGCGGGACGCCTCGTGGATCGACGGGTGGGGCACGACGTACTTGCGGGTCGTGGTCAGGTGGCGTGCCATGACCAGGGCGGCACCTTCGACGGGGTGGGGGTGCCTGGAGTTGGTCACGCCGTGCAGGCGTCCGGGTGTGATCAGGGCGCGCACGTGCTGTCTGCAGGCGTCCATGAGGCCGAAGTAGGCGGCGACCGCGAACTCGGCGTCCTGGGTGGTCGCGAAGCGTTGCCTGGCCACGGCGTGCGTGCCCTGGCGTGTGAACACCAGGGCGTCGTCGAACAGGTCGCCGTAGCTGGCGGCAGTCACGCGGCGGCCCTCGCGAACTCTTCGTTCGCGGACTGCAGCTTGCGCATCACCCGCCCGAGCACGCTCAGGTCGCCGGCGTCGGTGTGGTCGGTGCCGAGGGCGTCGACGCGGTCGGTACTCGAGCAGCGACCTCGCGGCCGGCCCCTCCCAACCCTGCTCATCCACGAGCCGCAGGACCTCGAGGAGCCCTGCGCGATCGCGGGTTACCTGGACGCGTGAAGCGTCGCCGAACGCGTACTTCGCCATGGCTGCCTCCGATGCCGTTGGGACAGCGCAGACGATGCTCACGGTGGATGGACAAGGCGATGACGACGCGACGCCTGCGCCACGTAGCAAGGAGCGTCATCGGCCTGTCATGCGCGCGTCACCGTGACCGCCGGACGCTGACGCCCCGACGCGGCGGAGGTCTTGATGTGTACCCAGTTCGTATGACGGCCAACGGCCGACTTGCACGGCACGGTTGGCTGCCAGGGCCGGGTGAATCTAGTCGCGTGGCACCCGCGTTCGGGCGCCAGCCGGGATGATTGCCCAATGCATAAGGACGTGCCCGGTGCCCCGCCCTGGATCGCTCGGCTTCCGCTCGACGCCCGCGGCTTTCCCATCCCTGCAGAAGCCGCGTGGGACGGGGACGAGCCACAGATCGAGAAAGGAAGCATCGGTCGGTCGACGCTTCTTACGCTGTCGAATGCGTGTGCCGTGTGTGGTGGCCCGCTGGGCGACGGAACGGTGTACCGGGCATTCGCCCAGGCCGACGCGGCGACCATCCGGCTGGACGAGCGCGAGCTCGCCTCCGACTTCAACGGTGCGACTCACCGATCGTGCATCTACTACTCGGTCTTCGCGTGCCCGTACCTCAGTTCTGCGAACGCTCGACTCCGGCCCGACACGATGTACGCCGAGCGCCTGCGCAGGGGGACTCGTCCGGCGGTTATGGGCTTTGAGGGACACGGCGTGCTCGTCGCGGCGGCCGGCTCGCCACCGGTCTTCGGCTTCCTTCGACTCACGGTCGACCACCCGTACAAGACCGCCGACGAGGTGGTGGACGAATACACGGAAGCAGTCGCTGAAGACGCGTGGCTTGACGAGGAACCCGGGTTGTACTGGGGTGCCGAGTACGACGAGTCCAACCTCTATGGCCCGGCCATGGATGCGATCCGCTCGGTTCCGAGGCGGCGGGCGGCGCCCAGGACATTCCGTGGGCACCAAACGACGCTGATCGTGGCCAGGGCGGCCGACGAACACTTGCTCTAGTTATCGTCTAGCGTCCACGCATGGGTTGGTGCGTGGCCCGCGTCAGGACAGCAGGTTCGTAGTCCTGCGGGAGACGCGTTCAACGTTGTACGAGGCGTTGACCCGGTGGGGGAGTCGCTGGTGCCGGACCACTTGATCATCTGGCCCTCCACCGAAGCGCGGACCCAAGTCCTCCGCTGCACAGCGGACCAACCAGCCCCTGGTCGAAATCCCATCGCCCGAGCCTCTATCGAACCCAGGGCGGTTCAGTCGCCTCACACCCGTCGAGTTTGAGACCATCTACGCGGCCGCCTCAGCGGCCTGACCGCAAGTGACTCGATGTGTCAACGAAACCTGCAGCAGTCCCGTCAGGCGCTGAACTGGCCGTCGCGGGAGCTGGAGTACGGCGAGCGCAAGAAGAGCCAATTGCGCAGCAGTTGCTGCGCGATCTGCTGCGCCGGTGCGGAGGTGAGCGGGCGAAAGCTCGGGCGTTGAGCCCGGTGCCATTTAGGTCTAGGCGCTAGGACCCTGGGTTCACGGCCGCAGCCACCCGTTCCGCCTGCACCGCGCTGGAGTTTGTAGCGGTGCGGTCGGGGTGGGCAATCATGCGATCGAAGTCGAGTTCCAAGATGGGTCGAACCGGCTCCGCGGTGGATGGCCCTGCGATGACCTCGAGGCACCGGATTGCCACGTTGAGCAGGTATCGGTGCTCGGCGCTGAACAGGTGGTCGAATGCGTCGGCGAGATGGGCCCGACCACCGAGTAGCGCCTCGAAGCACGCCAGTTCCGCCGTCTGAAGAACCTCGCGAGCGATCGCGGGGTTGGCGCGCAGCTTCCGCACCAGATCGAGGTAGCGAGGCACCCACTCGGGCGGTCGGGTGACAACATCTCGCAGGGACGGGACGTCAACCTGTACTCGCTTCGCACCGGACTCTTCGTAGGCTGCGTGCACTCGCTGCAGCATGAACGCGACGAGGTCGTCGGCACGGGCGAGGACGTTGATCATCTGGGTGCTGTCGGGGCTCCCGGTGGTGAGTGCGCGCTCAGTCCGTTCTTGGAGTTCCTCGGGTGAGAGCTCGTCAAGGCGGGCGGCGTCTCCGGTTGCTGCCAGCAAGAGTGCAACGAGGGCGTGGCCTGCAATCACCTCACGGGTCGGGCTGGGAAGGACACCACCGTGGTTGGCGACGCGGCCGAGGTTTGCGATCGCACGCAGTGTTTCGTGGCTGTCGCTACGCAGCGCGTCGTGACGCAGGTAGGCGACTAGGTCGGCGGGAATGTGGCCGAGCCCCTTGAGCTGAGTGTCGGTGCGTGACTCGGCTGCGGCGCACTCGGGTCCGTCGATGTGCGCGAACGCATCCGGCAGCCACGCGTGTGCTGCCTCGCGGGTGCCGAGCCGTGCGACGTCGAGGCTCTTGAGTCCCAAACTCCGTGCGAGCGTGCGGCCTCGCCGGGAAACGGACTGGCGCACGAGCACGGCTCGATCGAACTTCAGATACTTCTGCAGGCCGGCGAGCCACAGCAGCCTGTCGGGTTCCTTGGCCTGGCCGCTGCCACTCTTGCATTCGAGGATGGATCGCGAGATTCGCAGGCGGCCGTCCACGTCGATGGCGAGGACGTCGATATCGGTTAAGACGTCTCGCCCGCTCTCAGCATCAACCCGGATCGGTTCCCGCAGCCGGACGAGCGCTCCCTCGGCGAACTCAACCCTACCGACCCGTCGCTCGAGCTCGCGGCCGTCGTTCTCGGCGTTCTTGCCCGTGGGCTGCTTGTTGCGGGCTCGGCCACCCGTGCGGGGCCGCGGGCCCGAGGTTGAGCGGTTGCCAGCGCTTGTGGACTGACTGCGCGATTGCTCCGGTCCCGCACGGCCACTTCGGGCCTCGACGCTGTCGGGGGCATCACCCCTAGGAGCAGACGCCTGCCCTGGGTCCGGGCCGGGGGCGGGGTCCGCTGTGGGCTCAGGGGTTGGCCCGCTCGCAGCCTCCGGAGCGTCGCCATTGCTCTCGCCTTGGGTGCCGCCGGCGCCTCTGACGTCTCGTGCAGTGTCGTCATTGGCGGTCGCCGCCGTGATGGGGCCCGTTTCATCAAGGCCGAGCGGAAGCTGTGGATCAGCCACCGAAGCCACCGCCGGACGTGGCGTCGCGAAGGGCGGCGACGAGCCTTGCCTGGTCCTCGTCGTCCGTTCCGGTAGCCGCAGCCATGCGTGCCCTCTCCCGCTCGATGTGGCTGTAGGCGCGCTGCTCACCTAGCGCTTGCAGGCTACCGACGGCTCCGCGGCTCCGGTCGCGCGAGTCGATGACGTCCAGGGCGATTTCGGCGACGTTTGTCTGCAAGAGCACCATACGGGCGGCGCCACCCCAAGTCCCGGCTTCGACTCGGATCGTGCCGGCGAGCTCGAGCATCGCGTAGTCGGTGGCGATGTTGGGAACGTTCCCGGCCTCGCCGTCCTGGATCAGCTTGTACAGAAAGGCTCCAGGGCTGCGAAGTCGGTAGGTGGTTGCGAACGTCGTCGCGTAGATCATGCTGCCGACCATCTGTCTCACGTGGCCTGAGGGGTCCTCGGATGCAACACCGAACGCGTCGCGCTTGAGGTGAGGCGCGAAGAGGAACCCTTCCTCGCCGCCGGTGGAGGTTTGCACGACTGAGCGCTCAACGAGACCCTGAGAGACCGCGAAGTCGACCCACTTCTTCTCCGTGGACTGAACACGCTTCTCGGGAATCCCGGGCAATGCGGCAACCTCCTCGATGAGGGCGCCGACCTCCTTGTTCGCGCGTGCATCCTCCGCACGAAGTGCGGCCTTCGACAGGCCCGGGTCACCGGTCCAGATGTTCGGATTGAACACGACAGGACGGTCGACCTCGAGTTCGACGCGGCGAACGAGATCGATAGCCACGAGGTGCCGCAGTGCCTCCTCGGCAGCCTCTTCTCCGTGCGCACTGGCGGCTTCGATGGCCGCGGTGACGGTCAACGGCTGGCGAGAGGTGGCCCGTAGCACCTCGAGTGCCGCTCGCTGCACGGGCGTGGCCATCAGTACGTCGAGAAGCCCGCTGGCGTCATCGACGAGCTGGTCGTTGGGCGGGATGAGCGCCTCTACAGACTGGAGAACTCCGTCGGGCCTTCGACGGCAGTCGACCCAACCCATCTGCTCCATCGTAGGGAGAACCTCGCGGTCGAGGCTGCGGCTGCCGATGCGGGCCTCAATACCGATGGCCTGGACGCGGGCGGCGGTTGAGACCTGTGAGTCGCGCAGGCGCCAGGCCATCTCGTAGACCTGGCCGGCGAACTGCAGGGAGTCGAGCGCGGCGTGTGCCGACGAGATCGAGTACGCGGCGAGGTGTCGCCCCAGTCCGAGCAGCAACTCAGCGTCAGACAGCATCGGCCCCCCTCGTTTCAATCGGCCATGGGCACGCTGCCCTCGACACGCGGTCGACGTGATCGACCGGCACAAACTTACGCGTCCGCCGCACCCTCGTGGAGCGATTCGAGGCGACGGTTCGGCAGCGGGCCGGGCACGCGTAGGTGACTGCGCAGCACCAGCGTGCGAGATTGTAGGGGCCGCTGGCCTTACCGGGCCGTGGACGCCGGCAATGCCCGGCACCGATTGCTCCATACACCAAAGCCCGCTGAGTTGCGGCCCAGACAGTGGTGTAGCTCTGGCGGCGCACAGGCGCGTGGGACCGCGTGGGTGCGCTGATCATCGGCCGCGAGTCGCGGAGCCGCGAGCTGCCCCGTGCGCCGCCTGTGTGCGCCGAGTGGCACGCTGCTGCTGTTCGTCGCCAGCCTGCCCGGTGCGGACACGGCAGCGGTGCGCGAGCGACCGCCAGGATGGTCTGGTATGCCGCTGGCGCCATGGGGCTTTGAAGGCTGGGCGGCCCCGGAGCACGCCGGGACGGTCCTCGCCCCCTCCGCACTCACCCCGGGTAGGTCTGCGCGGGCCGACCAACGTTGATGTTCAGGGTCTTTTTCCAGCAGGATGCGCATGTGCCGGAGCAAACCGAAGAGGGTCTCGTTGAGACAGTCGTCGATCGCCAGATAGAGGTCAGCGGACGAGCCTTGCCCCTGTGGCTCATCGAGGCACAGCTGCAAGTGATCGAGGACCGCCTCACGGCCGCCGGCACCGTCCTGGAGCGCAGGATCGGCGAGGGGAAGTTCCTCGCGATCGGCGCTCTGGCGACGGTTTCCGCATCGATCGCTCTCGGAATGCTGATTCACCCCTCGGCCGTCGCCGCCGCAGCATGGAAGTTCCGCCGCCTTCTGTATCTCGACAGGGACTGGCGTCCGCACATTATCGCCATCTACGTCGAGCTTGAGGGGGTTGACCGAGATGTGTTCGAGGCGATCCATTGGCTGTCGCTTGAACCGTTCGTCGTCAACTTCGACAAGTATGAGTCCGAGGATTTCGCGAGTGCCTTCGGTGTCGAGGCGCCAGACCTGCCGCGTGTGGTGACGCGGGTGGAACTCGACGTGGCCGCCGTGAGCGAAGCGATTGCGCGACTTGTCCGAGCCGAGGTCTTGAAGACAGATGGCCGACGCTATTGGATTGCCTTCTGAAGTGCGAAACTATTCCCGGACCGCCTTGTACCGCGACGGTCACGCCACCGATGCCCTGCTGGGGGCGTTCGCATTCGACGACGTGGACTCCGTTAGTGTCTTTGTAAACGCACACGAAGGCAACCCGGACGACGTGAACCGCTCGGTTGAGCACGAGATCGCACACCGTTCTCTCGCACTCGACTCCGATACGGGGGCGGTCCAACTCGCTCTGGCCTGGGCCATGGCCGATCGTCCCGAAGAATCGCGCTGGGCTACGTGGCTAGCCGCGTCGATTGAGTCGAGTTGGGCGACGTACGAGGGTTTCGCTCTCGAGCGTGAGTCGTGGATCGCGACCGTGCACGGGTTCGAGCTACCTCGTACCAGCCAGCCTCGCTACCGAGACGCAGCTAGCCAGTACCGGCAGATCCACGCCTCGCTACCTGAAGAGCTGCTGCCCTGGCGGTTCCTCCTCGCGCGCGCAGTGGCCGACTTCAGTCTCAACTTTTCGCTCGCCGGCGTCGCGGCGCAGGACTTGCTGAACCAGGAGCAGATGCGCGCACTGCTCGGAGACCTGCGGCGTCGGGCTGACGCACGTCTGGCGAAGTTGTCGACGACAATCGAGCGGATCGGATTCGACCGCGAGACCGCTGACCGCTTACGTGCGGAAATCGCGCGTACGTTCGAGAAGACTGGCTCGTACGCGTCTGACCCACTGCATGCACTGGTCGGAGCCTACGTCCTGGCGGGCGATGAGCCGAGGCGTCACATGGACGAGCTGGACGCGGCGATGATGCCCGTCTTCTTCGATTACTTCCAGCGGATCTGCCCGACGCTTTCTTTCGACCCTTCAGGCGCTCATCGGGTGCGGTTCCTCGACGAAGCGCGTACGGATCTACGGATCCCGCTCCCCAGGATCATCCGCTCGTCGGAGGCCCACTGGCCGGCCCTCGCCGACATCCATTCGATTCTGTACGTTCACGAAGGCCGCTTTCAACCCGAGACCGCGTTCAGGGAGGGCGACGCCACGGATGAGTTGCTCCAGCGTCTCGCCGATGATCCCGCCGTCGTCGCCTACGCCGTGTGGACGAACGGGTCGACCATCTGTCTCGTGCCCTTTGTGACAGGCCATAACCTTTCAGCTGACTATGACCCGCTCCGGGCGCCTGCAACTGCGCGCATGAGGGGCGATGTCGGCGATCAGGTCATGCGCCTCAGTGGCGAGCGACTGTACGTTCTGGATGCCACTACCAGAACACTCACATTCCTGGGTCACAAGGTCCTCGGAGCGCTCTACACGGACAATGAGTCACGGGATCTAGTGTCAGGAGCGGGCTGGCTGTCGGGTCAAGTCCTGCACCGGATCCGCTACTCGAACCTCGTCCGAGTGCTGCGGGGCATGCGAGCCCACGGCGTAGTGGAATTAAGGATCGTGCTGAAAACCCCGGAGGTGGTCTATCTCGCTCTCGTCGAAGCGACCGGCGAACCGGTGTTGGTAGAACTGCCCACAGCGCTGATCGGCTTGATCCGGGTTCACGACCCGCCGTTGTTCAACTGGTATTCGACCTCGTCGATGGACGCCACCCGACTCAACGACGACCTCAGCGCCTGGGGCTACCTCATGGCCTCATGCGTCGTTGCAGGTGCTCTCGAACGGACGCTCTCCCAATCGGGCTGATCGCAGTTCCGCTGGACGTGCCTTCACGCCTGACCCGCCCATGGTGTCCACACGGTAAGGGCGCGGCCCGCCCGAAGCGCCGTGAAGCGTGGGGACGAATCCGGCGAGCGACACGCGTGGCGAAACCACGGAAGCACCATCCACGCCAACTCCGCGCGCGAGGCGCTGACCAACCTGTGCACGCTGCCCCTGCTGGCCGGGGAGAACGTCTCGGACCGGTTCGTGGTGCCGACCGTCGCCTCCGCCGTCGACGTCGTCGTCCACCTCGACCTGGACCAGTCGGGTCGGCGACGGACGCGGGAGATCGTCGCTGTGCCGGGTCGCGTGGAGCAGGGGGTGGTCGAGACCGCGGAGATCTTCGCGACGCGCGGTCATCAGCTGGTCCGGGCGGACGGCTTTCCGCCGCACGCAGAGCGGTTCGCCCGCGCCGGCGTCGACCTGGCCGCCCTGCTCCGGGGGGCGGGACTGACGTGGGCGTCGTGGTGGGGCTCGTGCTGGGGGCCGGGCTGGCGTGCGTGTGGTGGTCGTCCTGGCCTTCCGGTTCGCGCACGTCGGCGGCCGGGTCGACGACCTGGCAGGCGCGGACCCAGGACATGCTGGCCCAGGCGGGCGTCGCCGGCGTGACGCCGGGTAGGCTCGTGGCTGCGAGCGCGTGCCTGGCGGTGGTCGTGCTGTTGGTCGGGTTGGCGCTCACACGCACGCCGTCGATCGCCTTGTGCTTCACCGTGTTCGCGGCGATGGGGCCGACGACGCTGCTGCGCGGTCGGGCCCGGCGGCGGCGGGTGCGCCTGCAGGAGCTGTGGCCAGAGGTCGTCGACCATCTCGCCTCCGGGATCCGGGCCGGTCTCGCGCTGCCCGAGGCCGTGGCGCAGCTCGGCGAGCGTGGGCCGGTCGAGCTGCAGGAGCCGTTCCGAGCCTTCGCGGAGGACTACCGGGCGACCGGCCGGTTCACCGAGTCTCTCGACCGCCTCAAGGCACGCCTCGCGGACCCCGTCGCCGATCGCATCGTCGAGTCGCTGCGCCTGACCCGGGACGTCGGCGGGACCGACCTGGGCAAGCTGCTGCGGACGCTGTCGTCGTTCCTGCGCGACGACATGCATAGTTGAAATCGGGTGAGGTATCCCGGCCGGTCGGAGGCGCTTTCAGGCCCCCCTGGCTGGTTCGAGCCGTCGTCGGCGTCGCAGCAGTAGTGCCCGGCGGGTCGACCCACGGTCGCAAGCGTGCTCGCTTCTCTCTGCGGTCGGCGCCGTCGTTCAAGGCTGACGACGAGGCAAGCTCGACGGGGACTGCTGCAGGTTCGGTTGACACCTGACGTGTCGGGACGTGTGTCCCTGCTGGAAGGATGTGTGCCGTGCCTGCACCCCACCCCCAGGAGTTCCGCGACGACGCGCTCGCGCTGGCCCGTAAGGGCGATGCCCCGGTCTCGAAGATCGCCAAGGACCTCGGGATCTCCGAGTCCTGTCTGCGCAACTGGATGCGCGCCGCGGATGTCGAGGCCGGCGCTCGCGAGGGCGTGACTGTCAAGGAGTCCGCTGAGCTGCGCTAGGTGAAGAAGCGCAACCGGTTGCTCGAGCAGGAGAACGAGCTCCTGCGACGGGCGGCGGCATACTTCGCCAAGGAGATCTCCCCAAAATGACCTACCCGCTGGTCCGTGACCTTGCCGTCGACGGTTACCCCGTCGTGGTGACCTGCCGGGGCTGAAGTTCTCGCGTGCCGGCTACTACGCCTGGTGCAAGAACCCGGTCAGCGGCCGCGATCTCGAGGACGCGCATGTAACCAACGCGGCGATCGACGCCCACAAGGACGACCCGGAGTCGGGTATCTGCTGGTCGCCGACGAGCTGCGCGCCGCCGGTCACGAGGTCGGCGACCGGCGCGTGTGGCGGCTGTGCTCGACGGCGGGTGTGTCCTCGACACACTCGCGCAAAAACGCGGAGCAGGTAAGCGGCCCGGTCCGCCGGTCCACGACGACCTAGTCAAGCGCCAGTTCACCGCCGAGCGCCCTAACCAGCTGTGGTTGACAGACATCACCGAGCACTGGACCGACCAGGGCAAGGTCTACTGCTGCGCGATCAAGGACGTGTACTCGAACAAGATCGTCGGCTACTCGATCAGCGACCGGATGAAGTCGCGCCTGGCCGTCGACGCATTGGACAGCGCCGCGCGACGCCGTGGCCGTCCGGACGTGGTGGCCGTTTGCGTGGCGCATTCGGACAGAGGCAGTCAAATCCGTTCACGGAAATTCGTTACTGCGATCAACCGCAACGAGCTGCGGGGATCGATGTGCCGTGTCGGGGCGGCGGGTGACAACGCTGCGATGGAGTCGTTCTTCGCCCTGCTGCAGAAGAGCGTGTTGAGCCGGCGCCGCTGGACCACCCGCGGCGAGCTGCGTCAGGCGATCGTCGCGTGGATCGAGCGCACCTACCACCATCGACGCCGCCAAGCCCGTCTCGGTCGCCTCACCCCGGTCGAGTTTGAGACCATCTACGCGGCCGCCTCAGCGGCCTGACCGCAAGTGGCTCGATGTGTCAACGAAACCTGCAGTAGTCCCGGTCGTTGAGTTGGCGCGGTGCACTCTGCCGGGCGTCGCTCATGACTGCACGATGCCAAAACGCACTTCAGCCGGCCGTTTGCTCCACGAACGGGGGGGCGACCGATACCTTGGGCGCTCCTGCGGCGCCGCTCACCGCGTAGACGCGTAGCCGCGACTCCGGTAGGTCGTCGACGGAAGGTAACAGCGGGCCGTGGAACTCTAGGCAGGCAGAACAAACCGCTCCGTGCTACCGCGCTGGACCTGAGGCTGCTCGGACCGACGCAGGGACAGCCCGATGTCGTCTTCCTGCTGCTCGACGACGGGCGGGCGGGTCAGCGCCGACGTCGATTTCGTTTATACAACACTCCTTGTAATCCGAGTGCCAGCGCGATCTTCGCGCGGAAGAGTCGAAGGGCAACCTCAACCACAAATGATCGCCGTGGGAGCATTCTTGAAGCGCCATTTCGCGCGCCGCTGGCAGGGGCGCAGTATTGCAAGCGACGAGCCTTCGGATACGGAGGAGCCGGAGATCATCTGGCAAGGCTGGGCGGGTGGCGATGCGGTCGCTTCTTGGACTCGTCAACTCCCGACGATGCGAACCCAGTTTGATTGGGCGAGAGAGGGTGCGGTATGGCTTTCGCACTTGGCCAACGCGATTGCGCGCGAGGCTTCAGGCGATCCGGATGCCTACAGCGGTTCTTGGACTGCCAGCACGGAAGGCGGTACGCGAGCCAACCCGGGGGTCCTCTTCTGTGAGCGTTCCTTCGATATGACGTGCTTGTGGATTCGGTTTAATGGCGGTCGACTCACGATGGAGGTCCGGGGCGCCCACGGTGCGGACCTTCGTGCAGTCGCCGTCTGGCGGCGCGCCGTCGAAAGGGCGACCGCGGAGTTGCGCGCCACCCCACTCGTCCCGTGGGTGGCCGCGATCAGTTGTGTGGGAGCGACAGCACAGCGACTTGACGTCGATACGATTGTCGGGACACTCGACCTGCGGACGACGACAACAGCTTTCGGTCGGTACCTCGCGGAGCCACTGTCTTTCAATGGAGCACGGTTATCGACCGAGTTCCCAGTCACTGTCCGAGGCGCGTCACGGGGCAGCGTCCGTCAGGACCCCGAGGGCCCGAGTCGCGACCTCCGACGCCTCTGCGCGGTTATGTCGCTCGGGTTTGCAAACTTGTGGACACTTGTGCATCCAGCGACGGAGGGTGAAGCGCTCGACATTCCCGAGCATCTGTACTGGCAAAAAAGGCCCCATGTCGATAGGGAACCCTGGTCGGAAGTCGTCTCGATCGAGCCCTGGATGATCAACGCGGCAACCGCTGATCTTCCGCTCGAACTTGAACATGCACTCTTTAGCCATTATGAGGGCTTGCAGTTGGACGATGAAGGTCACCCATCGGTGGCGCTGCTCTGCTTCATTGCTGCGATCGAAACGCTGGCTGCCATGGATGTGGATCTTCCAGAGTGTTCCGAGTGTCATCAAGTCCGGGGTTCAACCGCTAGGTTCAGGGGGGCGCTCGCTCAAGTCGTCGACGATGAAAGCGCAAAAAAACTCGCGAAGGCTTACGAAAGGCGGTCGAAAACAGTCCACGCCGCCCAGCTGCACAGTACGGAAAATGCGTTCGGTGCATTCGTCCACGATTTTCATCGCGCCGGTAGTACTGGTGAGTTCCGCTCGCTGGTGTGGCAAGTGCGCGATGCAGGCCGTGACCTGCTCATCAACAGGATTCGAAGCGTCGATTAGCCGCCCGCCCGCGCATGCGCTCGGGTCGCCAGTCTGATCGAAAGGTTGTGCCGGACGCCTGCACTTGCGCGTCCAAATCGAGCACTACATCCGCCCCATGGCAGCGCTCGCTATCACCCCCACCCGTGAATTCGGTCGGTAGACGCAACCGCAGGCCCGCAGGCCCGCACGCCCGCACGCCCGCAGTCGGTGGTGTCTACTGCCGTCGGACGGCAGAGGCCCGGCGTCTCAGGGGCAGGCCACCACCCCAACCAGACGGTGATCGCAGCCAGCGCGACGACGGCATACCAGAATTGGTCGACAGAGACGATTCGCCGCGGGCGGTTCGTCGAGCCGGGCTGTCGCGATAGCATGCGCTGCGACGTCTAGCGTCATGCGACGCTGGCGAAACTGCCGCTGCGGAAATGTCGAATGAAGCGGGATCCGCGTCTCGTCTAGGTCCTCAAGGGCAAGGTGCGCGCCGAGGTGCGACTAAGCGATCGAGCGGGGAGGGCGGTACCGATGGGCGAACCTGGGCGAGTCATCAAGGCGATCGTCTTCGACACGAACGTCTTTGGAAAGAGCGTCGAGCCCAACAGCAAGCTGATCGCCGCGTGGGCCGAAGTGTGCGATCGCCACGACGCTGAGCTCTGGATTCCCGAGCCTGTCGCCCTTGAGCTGGCAGAGCGCGTCACCAAGGCCTCGCGCGACCACATCGAGATGGTCAATTCCTATAACGCCCGCCGGAGGAAGTGGGGCTTTCGACCGGTCCCGCCGCCGCCGGAGATCACTCCGCAGGAGGCTATCGAAGCGATCGAGAACTCAGGCGGCGTCGTGATCGAAGTGTCCGGGGAGGTGGCTCAGGCGGCCCTTCGTGACCAGATCCTTGTGCAGGGTGCAGGGTCCACCACGAGTGGCGTCAAGACCGGTGCTGCCGACAGTGCGTGGGCTCGCGCTGTCGTCGAGTACAACGGCGGTGACGCTGAAGGGCTCGTCGTCGTCACCGGCGACCGAAGGGCCGCTGAATTCCTCCACGGTGAGCTGGGAGTCGATCCCGAGACCATCGTTGCGAACATCGGAGAGATCCTCGACCTGCTAAGTGAGCAGACCGTCGCAGACGAAACACAAGTCAAGGACTTCATCGAGGCACTGCCCGACGAGCCCGACGACAGCCCATGGCTGCTGGAGTTGACCGAGATCGACGACCAGTGGCACTTCCGACTGCCACAGAGCCTCTTTGCCAGCCCGGAGAGGTACGAAATCCAAGGCCGCACCTACACGCTTCAGGGCGCCGCCCACCTGCTGACGGCAGTTGAGTACGATGCTTGGTCGCAGTCGCTCACTGCGCGGGTGGTGTGGACTGTTCTCGTCGAAGAGCAGTACGTCGACCTCGACACCGACGAGGTAGTCCTCGTTGACGACTACGCCGAGATTCAGGTTCGCGGCGACGCCCAAGTCATGTTCGACGCCGAGCTCGGCGCTTGGATCTGGACGGTGTTCGAGAACGCCGAGATCGCCACCGACGAGTAGATCCGGCACCTGAATATGGGCCGCCTGGGTTGCTTGAGGGGCGCTTGACCTTGGAAACGAGGACGGAGCCATGCCGCTGGCACCAACATCGAGGCGGCGATGGGCCGCCAGGTAGTCGTTGTCTTGCACGGCGACCACTAGCCCGGGCCAAAGCCGCCGAGTTGGAAGGCCGTTGTGGAGTCGTGAGCAAGTCGCCGTCCAGCGCCCGTAGCGGGCTGCAATGGCCAAGAAGTAGCCATAAAGTCGCCGCCGAGTTGCTTCGGAGTGCGCCTATCGGATTTCAGATTGAGCGACACCACGACAAGGAAGAGCATCGCTGAGCTCGGCGTCTACCCGAGATCTGCGGAAAGGGTGCGAGGTGCGGCGAAGTTTGTGGAAATGGCAAACGCGTCGGCGGTATTAAGGGCCCAGGGGTCCGAATCGCCTCAGGTCGGCTAGCTCGCGGCCTTCAGGTGGAGCTACCCGCTGCGGCTCCGGCCTGTGGTGCGTCCAGGGAGAGTTACGCTGAGGGAGCGCGTCACGCGAGTGGGCGCGCTAGGAGCAGTCGTCTCGGTCCCCACTTCTTCCCCGCGAAAACGTCGGCAGAGGACGCTTGCTTATGCATCTCGACGCACGACACCGTGCCGCCCGGCGCAGACCATAACCGCAGATGACACACTGTTTTACGAGGCAGCACAGGTCTGGCAGATAGCGACCGCAACGGCCCCTGAGTCTCCAAGGGGTCGCAGGTTCAAATCCTGTCAGCCCGACCGATGAAGTAGCAGGTCAGAGGCCGTTTCCGCTCCTGCGGGGACGGCCTCTTCCCTGTCCCGGGGCGAGGCGAGCTCGTCGGGGCGCC
>Ga0160435_1000270_pt1 | contig 23455 bp, 22 predicted proteins | sample HID1973K_E0MG_FD_108213 | JGI IMG/M metagenome (GOLD analysis project Ga0160435, IMG submission 108213) | Enriched mosquito-associated microbial communities from UW Madison campus, WI, USA - HID1973K_E0 MG | ecosystem: Host-associated > Arthropoda: Insects > Digestive system > Unclassified ...
CGCCGCCGGGTCGGTCACGCCGATGCGCAGCACGGGGTAGCCCCGGCCCTCGCACAGACCGCGGAACTTGACGTCGTCCTCGCGGGGCACGCTCACGATGACGCGGCCGGTGGACTCCGAGAACAGGGCGGTGGCGGCATCCACTCCGTCACGCTCCTGGATCTCGTCGAGCCAGACGCGCGCGCCGACGCCGAAGCGAATGACCGACTCGGCGAGGGCCTGCGCGAGGCCACCCGACGACAGGTCGTGCGCCGACGACACGAGCGACTGCTGGCCGGCGGCGTGCAGCAGCTCGGCGAGCTTCTTCTCCTGCGCGAGGTCGACCGCCGGCGGGCGACCTCCCAGGTGGCCGTGGATCGTGCCGGCCCACTGCGAGCCCGACAGCTCGGTCGAGGTCACGCCGAGGAGGTAGATGTTCTCGCCGGCGTCCTGCCAGCCCGACGGGATGCGGCGGGCGACGTCGTCGATGATGCCGAGAACGCCCACCACCGGCGTCGGGAAGATGGGCTGGTCGCCCGTCTGGTTGTAGAAGCTGACGTTGCCGCCCGTGACCGGGACGCCGAGCTCGAAGCACGCGTCGGCGAGGCCGTCGACGGCCTGCCCGAACTGCCACATCACCTCGGGGTTCTCGGGGCTGCCGAAGTTGAGGCAGTCCGTCACCGCGGTGGGGATGGCGCCGGTGACGGCGACGTTCCGGTACGCCTCGGCGAGGGCGAGCTGCGCGCCCGCGTACGGGTCGAGCTGGCAGAAGCGGCCGTTGCAGTCGGTGGCGATCGCGAAGCCGAGGCCCGACTCCTCGTCGACGCGGATCATGCCCGCGTCATCGGGGAAGCTCAGGGCCGTGTTGCCCATGACGTAGTAGTCGTATTGGTTCGTGATCCACGACGTGTCGGCGAGGTTCGGGCTCGACAGCAGCTGCAGGAACTGGGTGCGGAGGGTCGCCGGGTCGTCGGTGCGGGCGAGAGCGGATGCCGAGTCGTCGCGGAGCGCGTCGATCCACGTCGGGTAAGCGACGGGGCGCTCGTAGACCGGGCCGTCGACGGCGACGGTCGAGGGGTCGACGTCGACGATCTGCTCGCCGTGCCAGAAGATCTGCAGGCGTCCGTCACCCGTGACCTCGCCGAGGACGCTCGTCTCGACCTGCCACTTGTCGACGACAGCGAGGAACGCGTCGAGCTTCTCGGGCGCGACGATCGCCATCATCCGTTCCTGGCTCTCGCTCATGAGGATCTCCTCGGGCGTGAGCGAGGGGTCGCGCAGCAGCACGTTCTCGAGGTCGACCCGCATGCCCGAGTTGCCGTTGGCGGCCAGCTCGCTCGTCGCGCACGAGATGCCGGCGGCGCCGAGGTCCTGGATCGCCTCGACGAGCTCGTCGCGGTACAGCTCCAGGCAGCACTCGATGAGCACCTTCTCGGCGAACGGGTCGCCGACCTGCACGGCCGGGCGCTTGGTGGGGCCGCCGTCGGCGAACGTGTCGGATGCCAGGATCGATGCGCCACCGATGCCGTCGCCGCCCGTGCGCGCGCCGAAGAGGACGACCTTGTTGCCGGCGCCGGTCGCGTTGGCGAGCTTCAGGTCCTCGTGACGGAGGACGCCGACCGCGAGCGCGTTGACGAGCGGGTTGCCCTGGTAGACGGCGTCGAACACCGTCTCGCCGCCGATGTTCGGCAGGCCCAGGCAGTTGCCGTAGAACGAGATGCCGCTGACGACGCCGTGGACGACGCGGGCCGTGTCGGGGTTGTCGATCGCGCCGAAGCGGAGCTGGTCCATGACGGCGACCGGGCGGGCGCCCATCGAGATGATGTCGCGGACGATGCCGCCGACGCCGGTCGCCGCGCCCTGGAACGGCTCGATGTAGCTCGGGTGGTTGTGCGACTCGACCTTGAAGGTGACGGCCCAGCCCTCGCCCACGTCGACGACGCCCGCGTTCTGGCCCATGCCGACCATGAGGCGCTCGCGCATCTCGTCCGAGACCTTCTGCCCGAAGCGCCGCAGGTAGATCTTCGAGGACTTGTAGGAGCAGTGCTCGCTCCACATCACCGAGTACATGGCGAGCTCGCCGCTGGTCGGGCGACGCCCGAGGATCTCGCGGATGCGGTCGTACTCGTCGGGCTTGAGGCCGAGGGCCGCGTACGGCTGCTCGCGCTCCGGCGTGGCGGCGGCGTTCTCGACGGTGTCTGCGACGGACGAAGGGGCGGGGGTGCTCACGCGGCTGGGCTCCAAGACTCGGGATGCCGGCGGGGGATCGGCATCCAGTCTAGTTCGCGCGCGGTCACGGCATCCGCCCTCACTCTTCTCGCCCATTCTTCTCGTCCAACCCACGGGGTATGGCCGAAACCACACGATCCGGGCGGCACGGAGGGTGTGGTTTCGCACGGAGGGTGTGGGTTCACGCGGCACGGTGCGAGACGGATGCCGGGCGCACGACACTCGAAAAGGGAGAGGGGGCCGGATGCGCAGGCTGATGGTGGCGCTGGCGATCGCCGCGGCGTCGATGCTGACCGCCTGCGCGGCGGCCGGCGACTCGTCCGCGCCGCCAGCGGCCGACCCGTCCGCGCCGTCGGCGGCCGACCCGTCCGCGGGCGACGGCTTCGAGCGCTGGGATCTCGTCGGTCTCTGGCGGGTGTCGGATGCCGAGGGCGCCGGACCCGAGACGTGGCTGTTCCTCGGAGCAGACGAAGCGCGGCTGTGGTCGGAATGCGGGTTTCAGTTCGGTTCCTGGTCCGCCGGCGGCGGACGGGTCCTCGTCGACCTCTACGCTCACCACGAGGACTGCGTGGTCGAGGGTGAGCCACCCGTGCTCCCCTGGCTCCTGGACACCGTCGGGTACGAGCGCGCGGAGGAGGGGTGGACGCTGCTGTCGGCGACCGGCGAGGTCACCGCCAGGCTCCGCGTCGACGGCGTTCCGCCCCGACACCCGCACACCAACGATGACGCGCGTCGGCCGCCCGTCGTCGACGACGCACTGAAGCGGGCCCTCACCGATGTCGCCGTGCCGGACGGTCTGCGCGCGGCCACGGCGGACGAGCTGGTCGGCCGATGGGTGCCGGTCGAGCGCGTCGTGAACGATCCGCATCTCGAGGTCGCCGCAGACGGCACCTGGACCGCCTCCGACGGCTGCAACGCGACGGAGGGCCGGTGGGCCGTGGCATCCGACGGATCCTTGCTTACGGCCGGAGGCCCGACGACGGCAGTCCTCTGCGAGGGCTCGCACGAGCCGGGGGCGTTCGGCGTCGCACGGGCGGCGGGCTTCGACGGCGATGTCCTCGTGTTCTTCGATGCGAGCGGAGCGTCGGTCGCGCGACTCATCGCCTCCCCCTGACAGTGGGCGGGCGCGCGGAAGCTGGCATACTGCGAATCGACCCCTGGACTCGAGAGGCTTCCATGCGCACCCGACACGCACTCGCCGCCGCGATCGTCGCGGCTTCCCTGCTCCTGAGCGGCTGCGCGTCGCTGACCGGCCTCTTCGGCGGAGTGACCCGCGACGACGAGGGGTCGATCAGCGAGGGCGGCGACCTCGGCACGGGCGAGATGAAGGTCGGGGACTGCTTCGACGACTTCAATCAGGGCGGGGTCACCGCGTCCGTCAACGCGATCCCGTGCGATGAGGAGCACGTCTACGAGGTGTTCCACGACTTCACGCTCCCCGAGGGCGAGTACCCGACCGACACGGTCATGGAGGATGCCGTCTACGAGCAGTGCGACCCGGCCTTCGAAGAGTTCGTGGGCCTGCCCTACGACGAGTCCGAGCTCGAGTACTTCTACTTCTCGCCCACCGAGGAGGGGTGGACGCAGTACGACGACCGCCTCATCAGCTGCATCATCGGCACCGAGGGCGTGCGCGTCACCGGATCGGCCGAGGGCTCCGGCGCCTGAGTCTCACTCCTCGTCGATGACGCCGATGCCGGTGGCCTGATGGCTCGGCTCGGACTCGTCGTGCGAGGGCGCCTTCAGCTCCTCGCCCGGGGGCTTCTCGGTGCTGGGCTCTTCGAGCTCCTCGGTCGAGGGCACCTCGGCATCCGTGCCGGTGTCGGCGGCAGGCGCCTCGTCGATGGCGGCGTCGTCCTGCGGTTCCTGCTGCTGCTGCGGCTCCTCTGCCTGCGAGGCATCGGGTGTGGACTCGGTCATCGCTCTCCCCTTCTATTGCCGGGCTTCTGCGGCCAGTGTTGCTCGCCGGCATCCGTCGCGGTATGGGGTTGACATGGTCCGCCGGCGGCGCCCTGATGGTGTGGCGCGCGTCGCCCGCGCCGACTCCACCTGTGAGCGACGTGTCTTCGGTGATCGCTAGCGTTCGTAGAAGACGGATCCTTCGCCGACGACGAAGACGCCGATCTGCGTGGTGCCATCGACGAGGTACACCGGCACCTCTGTTCGAGCGGGCTTCCACTCGGCAGCCTCCTGCGGCGAGCGGATGTCCGCGCCAGACGCGCGATCGAGAGCCGCCTTGTACACATAGCCCGTCTCTCCGTCGGTCGTCTCGACGAGGATGAGGTCGGGCTCGGTGTCAGGTGAGGTCGCATCGACGAGCGATCCGAAAGTGAGTCCAGCGTCGTTGACGGGGTATGCCGGGAGCATCCCGCCGTCGGCGGCGGTGAGGATGCTCCCTGCGACAGCTGAGCCTGCGACGAGCCCGGCGAGAGCGAGGCCGAGGGCCGACCCGACGAAAGCGAGTCGCCGTGTCTGAATGTCATGCATGCTGTCGTCTCCTTATGTGGTTCGAGTCGCGGACTTGAACGTGTAATAGGTCGCATACGAGCTGCTGTTTGACCCTTTGACAACTCCCCAGGCGTAGTATCCGCCGCCGCTGCTGACGTTCTTCAATGATGTCGACACAGTCATGTACAAATACTCAGCGAAGGGGGAGCTGTTGAATCGAAAGCCCGTTTCGGCGATCAGCGCATCGCTCGACGCTAGAAAGTAGCGAGCGTTCGCCCCGGCATAGTTCGTCGGGGTGGTGGCACCGTCGCGTTTGATCGAAGCCTGTCCGCGGACCTGGCCCGGGTTCGTCTCGATGGTCGGGTAGTCACGATAGTTGAACACCCCCGAGGTGAACACGGATACAGGACCACTGGATTGGCCCGCGGATGCTGCGGTCGCACCCGTGCCGACGAGTAGGCCGGCGAGCAGCGAACCTGCCAAAATCAGTGTCGAGTTTCTGATCTTCATTGAGTCCCCTCGCGCGCTGGTGCTGAATGGCGACAGCATCGGCACCGTGCTGTGGGTCGACAGTCGTATCTGACAGGAGTTCCTCGCAGTCCTGTCCGTGACATCGGAAATCAACTGCGAGAGCTTCCGCTGATTGGCCCGACGTGCAGCGACTCTCCCCTGCGACTGGCGCTCCGCCCCCAGGCACGTCCACGGTGAGAGCGCCGCGTCTCTGTCCAGAAGGTTGCCGGGCGGGACTGCCTCTCATGAGTGACCTCACGTCTGCGGGACCCGCCGTCGGAGGGTCAACCGATGCTCGATCAGCGCCGTCGCGCCACGCTCGCCGAGCCCACACGATTCCGCCCAGCCGACACGATGTGGGATGTTCCTTTCGTGTCGGCTGGCACGGACCGTGTCGGCTCGCGCGGCAAGGCACCGGGTGTCGCCGGGTGGGGGTAGCCTCGGCGCATGCACCGGTCGATCCTCGAAGCGCGACTGCGCGAGCTCGATACGACGCTCGCGCGATTGGATGCCGACGACGCGGCTCTCCGGCACGACCGCGCCGATGCGACCGCCGATGACGAGCACGATCCCGAGGGCTCGACGCTGTCCGGCGAGTGGCAGCGCGTCGACGCCCTCCGGCGCGCGCGACTGGACGAGCGCGCCGAGGTCCTTGCGGCGCTGGATCGCGTCGATGCCGGGACGTACGGTGTCTGCGCCGTCTGCGGCCGGCCGATCCCGGCGGGTCGGCTGGAGGCCCGGCCGATGGCGACGACGTGCGTCGCCTGCGCGGCATCCGTCTGAAAGCGAAGGGATCCACATGAAGTATGTCGTTCTGATCCACAACAACCCCGCGGTCGTCGAGATGTTCGCGGCGATGTCCGACGAGGAGCGCCGGCGCGCCTTCCAGATCTACTGGGATGTCGAGAGCGACCTCCAGCAGTCGGGCGAGCTCGTCGACTCCCTGGCGCTCGACGATCGCACGCAGCTTTTCGTGCGGCGCGGACCCGAGGGTCCCGCGGTGAGCGAGACGCCCCTGCCCGAAACGGCGGAGCTCGTGTCGGGCTACTACGTCGTCGATGTCGCCGATGCCGCTCGCGCGCACGAGATCGGCGCACGGTTCCCCGAGGCGGCGGTGGACGGCGGCATCCGCGTCGCTCGCGCCCTCACCCAGGAGGACTTCGACGCGATGGAGTGAGGCGGTGACGCGCACACCCGCGCCGCGGTGCGGATCCCCTCCGGTACGTCGGCCTCGACAGACCGTCTCTTGACACGTCCATCGGCCGGGTCTAACGTACAACCAAATGGTTGTACAAGACACTTCCCACGGACGCGGTGAGCTGACCGATGATGAGACCGATCGCCTTTTCCACGCGCTCGCGGCGGCGACGCGACGCGACATCCTGCGGCGCACGATCGAGGCGGAACAGTCCGTCTCGGCGCTCGCCGCAGCGTACGACATGTCCTTCGCCGCAGTGCAGAAGCACGTCGCGGTGCTCGAGGCAGCGCACCTCATCCTCAAGCGCGCGGACGGCCGCGAGCGCCTCGTCCGGGCGGATCCCGACATGATCGCCCGAGCCCGCGCGCTGCTCTCGCGCTACGAGGACCTCTGGCGTTCGCGCATCGACCGGCTCGACGCGCTGCTGGCCGACCCCTCGACAAGCTCGGGGGCCGGGTAGGGCTCGGGGGCCGGGTAAGGCTCGGGGCCGGGTAGGGCTCGGGGACCGGGTAGCGACCCCTCGACAAGCTCGGGGACCGGGTAGCGACCCCTCGACAAGCTCGGGGGCCGGGTAGGGCTCGGGGACCGGGCCGGCCGGGACCGACACATCGCTGAATCACCGACACACAGAAGGAACCGACAATGCCTGTCACCGACATCACCACCGACGCCGAGGCCCTCACGATGAGCCTCACGGCCGACTTCGCCGCTCCCGTCGAGCGCCTCTGGCACGCGTTCACCGACCCGCGTCAGCTCGAGCGCTTCTGGGGACCTCCCGGGTGGCCGGCGACCTTCACCGAGTGGGACTTCACCGTCGGCGGGCGCGCCGACTACCGGATGACCAGCCCCCAGGGCGAGGCCTCGCGCGGCGGGTGGGAGTTCCTGAAGATCGACGCGCCGGCATCCTTCGAGGTCCTCGACGCGTTCCTCGGAGACGACGGCAGGCCGCTCGAGGGCTTCCCCTCGATGCGCATGGTGTTCTCGTTCGACACGACGGATGCCGGTTCGCGCCTCACGAACGTCACCTACTTCGATTCGCTCGAAGCGCTCGAGCAGACGGTGGCGATGGGCGCCATCGAGGGATCGCGGATGGCGATGGATCAGCTCGACGCCGTGCTGCAGGAGCTCCGCGACTACGCGCAGGGCAAGGGCACTCGGACCGAGATCCTCGACGACCAGCACGTGCGCATCACGCGGCTGATCGAGGGATCGCGCGAGCTCGTCTGGCGTGCGCACCACGATCCGGAGCTCCTCAAGAAGTGGCTGCTGGGTCCCGACGGCTGGCAGATGATCGAGTGCGAGGTGGGCGACACCTACCGGTACGTCTGGCAGCAGGGCGACGACGAGTCGACCCGGTTCGGGTTCGAGGGCGAGACGGTGCTCAGCCAGCCGGAGCGCCGTGCGGTCACGACCGAGAAGATGATCGGGATGCCGGGACCCTCCACCCTCAACGACCTGCAGCTCTACGAGGAGGACGGGGCGACGCTCATCACGCTCCTCATCGAGTACCCCGACAAGGAGACGCGCGACATGATCCTCGCCACCGGCATGACCGACGGCATGGAAGCCTCGTACGCCCGCCTCGAGGGAGCGCTCGTCGGCTGACGGCAGCGCCGTTTCGTCTCGCTGCGCTCGCTCAACGACCGGCCGGGGGATCGCGTTTCGTCTCGCTGAGCTCGCTCAACGACCGAGGGATCCGCTCTTCCGGTCGTTGAGCGAGGAGCGCAGCGACGAGTCGAAACGGACGACGCGTCAGGCGCGCGCGAGGGCGTCTTCGAGGGCGACCCACGCGAGCATGGCGCACTTCACGCGGGCCGAGAACTTCGAGACCCCAGTGAGGGCCGCGGCGTCGCCGTAGACGTCCTCGTCGAGCTCGATCTGCCCGCGGGAGCGCAGCGCCTCGCGGAAGCCCTCGATGAGCGTGGCGGCCTCGCCGCGCGACATGCCCTCGACGAGGTCGGAGAGCATGGATGCCGAAGCCTGCGAGATTGAGCAGCCCGACCCCTCCCAGGTGACGTCGCGGATCGTCTCGCCGTCGGTCTCGACACGGGCGCGGAGGGTGATCTCGTCGCCGCAGACGGGGTTCTTCTGGTGCGAGGTCGCGTGGGCGCCGTCCTCCTCGGCGAGACCGAAGTGCTGCGGGTGCTTGGAGTGATCGAGGATCAGCTCGCGGTACAGGGTGTCGAGATCGCTCATGACTCCACTCCGAAGTAGGCGCGGATGCCGCGGACCGCGTCGACGAACGCATCGACGTCGTCGACGGTGTTGTACAGGGCTGCGGAGGCGCGGACGGATGCCGTGATGCCGAAGCGGCGGTGGAGCGGCGCCGCGCAGTGGTGACCGACGCGCACGGCGATCCCGCGGTCGTCGAGGAACTGCCCGGCGTCGTGCGCGTGGACGCCCTCGACGTCGAACGACCAGAGTCCGACGCGCTCGACGGCTCCGGTCCCCGAGCCAGCTCCGGTCCCCGAGCTTGTCGAGGGGTCGCCCAGCAGGCGGATGCCGGGGATGTCCACGAGGCCGGCGTGCATCCGCGCGGCGAGCCGCTGCTCGTGCGCGTGGATCGCGTCGAGCCCGACCTCCTCGAGATACCGGACGGCCGCGGCGAGCCCGATCGCGGGTCCGACGGGCTGGGTTCCCGCCTCGAAGCGCTGCGGCGGCGGGAGGTACTCGGCGGAATCGAGGGTCACGGTCGTGATCATCGAGCCGCCGGTGAGGAACGGCGGGAGCGCCTCGAGCAGCTCGGAGCGCCCGTAGAGCCCGCCGACGCCGTAGGGCCCGAGCATCTTGTGGCCGCTGAAGACCGCGAAGTCGACGCCGAGGGCCGGCAGATCGAGCGGCATGTGGGGGGCGGACTGGCATGCGTCGAGGACCGTCACGGCGCCGACCTCGGCGGCGAGGGCGACGAGCGCCTCGACCGGGTTGACGATGCCGAGGACATTCGACACATGCGTGAAGGCGACGACCCGGGTGCGGGAGCCGATGAGGTCGGCGGCGGCATCCAGGTCGAGGGTGCCGTCGGCACGGGCGGGGATGTGCCGCAGCACGGCGCCGGTGCGGGCAGCGAGCTCCTGCCAGGGGATGAGGTTCGCGTGGTGCTCGATCGCCGTGGTGACGATCTCGTCGCCCGGCTGCAGGGCGAACCGCGCGGATGCCGGGGCGCCCCGGCCGACGGTCGCGTTGCCGATTGCATACGCGAGGAGATTCAGCCCCGCGGTCGCGCCGCTCGTCCAGACGAGCTGCTCGGGGGCCGCGCCGACGAACCCCGCGACCGTCGCGCGGGCGTCCTCGAAGAGGTCGGTCGCCTCGGCGGCGAGCGTGTGCGCGCCGCGGTGGACGGCGGCGTTGGCGTGCGTCAGAAAGTCGTACTCGGCCTGCAGCACCTGGCGCGGCTTCTGGCTCGTCGCGGCCGAGTCGAGATAGACGAGGGGGCGGCCGTTCACCGTCTCGCCGAGGATCGGGAAGTCGGCGCGGAGCCGGGCCGCGTCCAGCGCGGGGGCGGAATCGGCGGCGCTCGGCAGGCTCGTCTCGGTCGCGGAAGTCACCCCTCTAGGCTACGCCCCGGCATCCGACCCGGCTCCGGTGCGCACGGCATCCTGAGCCTCGATGGCACCGAGCACCTGTGCCACAGTGTGGAGATGAGCAGCGTCCCGTCCGTCGCCGAACTCGCGGATGCCGTGCGCACCGCCGTCGCCGCGCGCACGCGCCGCGGCCACCTCGACGCGCAGCTGTCGGTCGCGCAGGCCCTCGCCGAGGAGCGCCGCCGCGAGCACGACGACCTCGCGCGTGCACTCACGGTGGAGGAGGCGGACGTCCGACGGCTGGAGGGCCTGTCGCCAACGCGGCTGTGGCTCACGCTCCGCGGCGATGTCGACGAGCGTCTCGCGGTCGAGCGCGCCGAGGCGGATGCCGCCGCCCGCGCGGTGACGCAGGCCCAGGCGCGTCTCGACGAGGCGGTGGCGGAGACGCGGCGGGTGCGCGAGGACCGCGACGCCCTCGGTGCGGTCGACCGCGCGTATGCGGAGGCACTCGACGCCTACGAGGCAGCGCTCACGACGACGGGCGCCCCCGAGGCGGTGGAGCTCACGCACCTTCTCGAGAACCTCGGGAAAGCGACAGCCGATGCGCGCGAGATCGACGAGGCGTCGCGGGCGCTCCAGGTGGCGCGGTCGGCGCTGGAGATCGCGTTCGAGAAGCTCGACAGCGCCGGCGGCTGGTCGACCTACGACACGTTCTTCGGCGGCGGCATGATCGCCGACCTGATGAAGCACAGCCGCATCGACGAGGCGACCCGTGCGTTCACGGCGGTCAACCGGGCGCTGGAGCACCTCGCGGTGGAACTGGCCGACATCGATGCCCCCGGCATCCGCGGGGTGGAGATCTCTCAGACGCTCGCCGTGTTCGACGTGCTGTTCGACAACGTCTTCGCCGACTGGATGGTCCGCGAGCGCATCGCGCAGGCGCGCGCGGGGGCGGTCGATCTGCACCACCGCCTGTCGGCTCTGGCCGACTACCTTTCGCAGCGGGCCGCCGATACCGCCGGAGTGACGGCGGCGCTCACCGCCCGCCGCGAACGGCTGCTGACGACGGGCGTCTAGCTGTAGGTTGCCGTTGATTCCGCAGCAGAAGCCTGCGCCGAAGCCAATCGACGCTTTCGCCGGCGCCGCTCGCCCCGTCCCCGGTGTCAGTCGGGGTCGTCCGTGTGCGACACCAGGCCGTAGCTGACGATCCGGCCGGCGCGGTCATCGCCCGGAAGGGGGCGCGACCGGCGGCCGTAGACGAGCTCGGACGAGTCGAGCAGCCACGGCACGAGCGTGATCGAGACTCCGTGGACGAGCATGAGCTGCTGCGCGATGCGGCGCGCGCGGCGGTTGTGGAGGAGCGACTCCCACCAGTGCCCGACGATGTACTGCGGCAGGTAGACGGTGACCATCGTCGAGCCGTGCTTCTCGCGGTACGCCTTGATGAACTGCGCGACCGGCGCGGCGTAGTGGCGGTAGGGGGAGTCGATGATCACGAGGGGCACCGGCATCCGATGCTCCTCCCAGTCGGCCTGGAGTGCGGCGGTCTCCTCCGCGGTGACCGAAACGTGGACGGCGAGCGTCTTGTCGTGCCGCGCCGCCAGTGCGTAGTCCACGGCCTTGGCGACGGGCTTCTGGAGATGCCCGACCAGGATCAGGGCGACGTCGCCGTTGGCGCCGAAGGTGACCGTGTCGTCCATTGTGGTCTCGTGCGCCACATCGCGGTAGTAGCGGTGGACGCCGATCATGAGCACCGAGAGCACCGGGATCGCGAGGAACACGAGCCACGCGCCGTGGGTGAACTTCGTCACGGTCACGATGACGAGGACGAAGACCGTGAAGGCGGCGCCGACCGTGTTGATGACGAGCCCGGTGACGATGCTCCGGCGCTCGGCGACGTGCTTCGGATGCGTGAGGCGGAGCTCGCGCCGCCAGTGCCGCACCATGCCGATCTGGCCGAGCGAGAACGATACGAACACGCCGATGATGTACAGCTGGATGAGGGTCGTGAGGCGCGCCTGGAAGACGATGAGCACCACGATCGCGGCGGCGCCGAGGATGATCATGCCGTTCGAGAAGACCAGGCGATCGCCGCGCGTGTTCAGGGACTTGGGGGCGTACCCGTCGCGGGCGAGGACGGCGCCCAGGAGCGGGAAGCCGTTGAAGGCCGTGTTGGCGGCGAGGAGCAGCACGCAGGCCGTTGCCGCCTGGATGACGTAGAACGGGATCGAGCCGGCGCCGAAGGTGGCCGCGGCCACCTGGGCCATGAGCGACGGCTGGGGCGTGCCGGCGCAGTCGAAGCCGATGAGATGGCACGGGTTCTCGGCGTAGTGGACCCCGGTGATGAGGGCGAGGGCGGTGAGCCCCGCGAACAGGAGCGTGGCGATCGAGCCCATCGTCACGAGGGTCAGCTGCGCGTTGCGGATCTTGGGCTTCCGGAACGCCGGAACCCCGTTCGAGACCGCCTCGACGCCGGTGAGGGCCGAGCATCCGCTCGAGAACGCCCGGAGGATGAGGAGGAGGACGGCGGCCTGCGTGAGGTCCTCGGAGTGCACCGCGAACTGCGCGCTCTCGGCCACGGGTGCGTCTCCCAGGGCCCAGCGGACGAGGCCCGTCACGATCATGACCGCGACCGAGCCGATGAAGACGTACGTGGGGATGGCGAACGCCGTCGACGCCTCGCGCACCCCGCGGAGGTTCACGACGATGATGAGGACGACGAAGCCCACCGCCAGCTCGATCCGCCACGGGTCGAGCTCGGGCACCGCCGAGATGATGTTGTCGACACCGGACGCGATCGACACGGCGACGGTGAGGATGTAATCGACGAGCAGGGCGGATGCCACGACCACGCCCGCCTTCTCGCCGATGTTCGTGCGGGCCACCTCGTAATCGCCGCCGCCGGACGGATATGCCTTGATGAGTTGCCGGTAGCTCAGCACCACGACGATCAGGAGCGCGACGACCGCGGCGGCCACCCACGGGGTGAACGCGAGGAACGCGGTGCCGCCGATGAGGAGGATCATCACCAGCTCCTGCGGCGCATATGCGACCGACGACAGCGCGTCGGAGGCGAAGATGGGGAGCGCCATCTTCTTCGGCAGGGCCTGGTCGTCGAGCTGCTCGCTCGTCAGGGGATCACCCAGCAGGATGCGTTTCGCGATCGGGGTCGTCTCGTCGGACGGATCGCGACTGTCGTCAGTCACGACGCGCGAGACTACGCCTGCGCGGTCCGCGGCGCAATCTCGGCGCGCCGGACGGCCACGAGGGCCGCGGCCGGCGGGGTCGCGCGCGGCTCAGAGCTCGGGCGCGTAGGTGTAGGTCACCCAGAACGAATCCGCCTGGCCGTCCAGCGTCACGATCGCCCCGAACGTGCGCGCACCGTCCTGGTAGAAGGTGGCGCGGTCCTGGCCGAACAGATAGGCCGCCGTGCCACCGTCGGCGATCGCATCGTCGGGTCCGAGCGCGTCGAGCTCGTCGAGCGTCATGCCGAGCTCGATGCCGAAGTCGTCGGCGACGTCGACGGGAACCCCGGTGCCGTACGCCACGTAGGTCGGCGCGGGAACCTCGGATCGCTCCCGGTCGCTGCCGTCGAGGTAGACGTCGTAAAGGCGGAAGCCCTCCCAGTCGTAGATCTCGTACGCCCAGTTCTCGGCGTCGCCGTTCTGGAACTCCTCCGTGGGCGCCGCGCCGAACAGCTCGGTGAGGGCGTCGATGGCGGGCTGCGCGTCGTCGGCCCACTCGTGGGCGAAGGTCTCGCCGTCCGCGCCGGTGATCGTGAACCCGGTCGAGGCGACCGCGATGCCGGCCTCCGACGTCGCGGGATCGCTCTCCTCGGGCTCGGAGTCCGTCTGCGACGATGCGGGCGGGTCGGCCGACGGCGACGACCCGTTCGCGGCGGGAGTCGTCGGCCGCGTGAAGTACAGCGCGAGCGCGACGATCACGGCGATCGCGAGCACACCCGCGACGATGCCGAGGATGAGAGGCGTGCGGTCGCGCCGTTCCGGGGCAGGCGTCGCGCTCACGCCGACGCCTCGAGGAACTCGCGGGCCGCGACGACGAGCGCGTCGACGCCGCGCTCGATGGTCGGGTGCAGGATGGGCGCGAAGTACGGCGAGTGGTTGGTCGGCACGTCCTCGTTCACGGTGCCGCCGGCGACGGCATCCGCGTACGCCTGCGGGTCGTGGCCGCCCCAGAACCAGAAGACGAGCGGCACGCCGGCCTCTCGGGCGAACCACGACACGTCCTCGCTGCCGGTGAACATGCCCGGATCGATCACCGTGCCGTCGCCGAAGGCGCGGTCGAACGCGGCCGTCAGGCGCGCGGTCGCCGCCGGATCGTTGATGGTCGGGGGCAGGGAGTGGTCGATCGTGATCACGGGGGCCTGCTCCGCTCCGGATGCCGTGGCCTCGGCGCGGACGATCCGCTCGACGCGGGCCATCACGTCGGCGCGGGCGTCGTCGTCGGGGTAGCGGAGGCTGAGCTCCAGGGTCGCGTCGGCCGGAATGATGTTGTTCTTCAGCCCCGCGTGGATCGAGCCGACGGTGACCACGGCCATCTCGCGCGGGTCGATCTCGCGGGAGACGACCGTCTGCAGGCGCATCACGGTCGCCGCCGCCATGACGACGGGGTCGATCGTCGCGTGCGGGCGCGATCCGTGCCCGCCGCGGCCGAGGAGCTTCACGGTGAGGCCGTCGCTGGCCGCCATCTGCGTGCCCGGCCGGACGCCGATGACACCGGCGGGAAGCGGGGTGAGGTGCTGGCCGAGGACGACGTCGGGCTTCGGGAAGCGGTCCAGCACGCCGTCGGCGATCATCGCCTGCGAACCCGCGCCGTACTCCTCGGCCGGCTGGAAGACCGCGACGACGGTGCCCGACCACTCCTCCTTCGTGGCGACGAGGCGCTCGAGCGCCCCGAGGAGCGCCGTCACGTGCATGTCGTGGCCGCAGGCGTGCATGACGGGCACGTCGTTCCCGGCCGGGTCGGTGCCGCGCGCCGTCGAGGCGTACTCGAGGCCGGTGAGCTCGCCGACGGGGAGGCCGTCCATGTCGGCTCGGAGCCAGACCACCGGACCGTCGCCGGCCCCTCCTGAGCCTGTCGAAGGGTTGACGATCGACGTCGCGACGCCCGTCTTGCCGAGGCCCTCGACGTACTCGAGCCCCAGTGCGGCGAGTTCGCGGGTGATGACGCCCGCCGTGCGGGTCTCCTGGAACGAGAGCTCCGGATGCCGGTGCAGGTCGATGTACAGCGCCTCGAGGTCGATCGTCATGCCTCCGAGCCTACGCGGGAGCGCCCGTCGAGGTGCGGACCACCAGCTCGAACGGCAGCGTCCGCGCGGGCGCCGCGACATCCTCCCCGAGTGCCGCGAGCGCCGCATCCGCCGCGCGCTCGCCCTGCGCATGCGGGAACTGCTCGATCGTCGTCAGCCCGAAGAATCCGCTCATCTCGTGACCGTCGACGCCCACGATCGACACGTCGCCCGGCACGTCGAGACCCGCGTCGCGTGCGGCGAACATCGCGCCGAAGGCGAGCTCGTCGGATGCCGCGAAGATCGCCGTGGGTCGCGGCGCCCCAGGGGTCAGCAGAAGCTCGCGCGCAGCGCGGTGGCCGTCCTCGATGCGGAAGTCGGTCGTCACGAACCCGGCCGGCCGGACCCCGGCATCCTGCAGCGCCGCCTCGAACCCGCGCCGGCGAAGGGTCGGGATGTCGAGATCGGCGTCGTCGTCGCGGCTCCGCCCGATGTGGGCGATCGCGCGATGACCGAGCGCCAGCAGGTGCGTCGTCGCCGTGCGGGCCACCGCCTCGTCGTCCACGCGGAGGGTCGACAGGCGCGCGCTCGGCGAGCCGAGCCCGACGAGCGGCAGACCCAGCGAGTCGAGGGCGTCGATCTCGTCGGGGGAGAACTCCAGCGACAGGGCGATGACGGCATCCACCCTGCCCCGCCGCAGCGACGTCCCGAACAGGTGCGCCCGCTGGGCGGGATCGTCCGTCACGTTGTAGAGCGTGATGTCGTAGCCGCGAGGCGCGAGGCGCGTCGCGATGCCGTCGAGGACGTTCGCGAAGAACCAGCGATCGAGGAGCGGCACGAGCACCCCGATCGAGCGCGTCCGGCCGGTGGCGAGGCTCGACGCCGTCGCCGACACCACGTAGCCGAGCTCGGCGGCGGCCGCGCGGACGCGAGCGCGCGTCGCGTCGGAGATCCGGCCGCGCCCGCTCAGCGCGCGCGAGACGGTCGCCGTCGAGACCTGCGCTCGACGGGCGACCTCCTCGAGGCTCGACATGTCAGTCGGTCGCCAGCCAGACCGCCGTGTCGGCCGGCAGGGCGCCGCCCTCGAACGGCTCGCTCGACACCAGCACCGTCGCCGCCGGCAGCTCCACCGGCTCGGCGCCCGCGTTCGCGATCACCGTGACAGCGCCGCCCGCGGTGCGCACCCGGTAGGCGATGACGTCGTCGCCGAAGCCGTCCAGCCACTCGAGCGCACCCGCGCCGAGTCCCTCGCTGCGCCGCGTCGCCAGGAGGCTCCGGTACAGCCACAGCGTCGAGTCCGCGTCGGTCTCCTGCACCGAGCGCGCGAGCGCCGCCCACTCCGCCGGCTGCGGCAGCCACGACGCGCCGGTCGGGCTGAAGCCGTACGCGGGCGCCGCGGCATCCCACGGGATCGGCACGCGGCAGCCGTCGCGGCCGTAGCGCTCGTGCGCCGTGCGGAACCACGTCGGGTCCTGACGCGCGTCGTCGGGGAGGTCGATGACCTCGGGCAGGCCCAGCTCCTCGCCCTGGTACAGGTACGCCGAGCCCGGCAGGCCGAGCATCACGGTCGTCGCGGCGCGCGCGCGACGCAGCCCCACGTCGGCGATCGGCTGACCGGGGGAGTCCGGTCCGATGCCGTGCCCCTGCGGGTTCTCGGCCGTCAGCGCCAGACGCGACGCGTGGCGCACCACATCGTGGTTCGAGAGCACCCAGGTGGCGGGGGCGCCGACGGCCGGGAAGGCGCGCAGCGACTCGGAGATCACCTCGCGGATCGCCGCGGCATCCCACTCGGTCATAAGGTACGGGAAGTTGAACGCCTGGTGCATCTCGTCGGGCCGTACCCACAGGGCCGTCTTGTCGACGGTCGGAAGCCACGCCTCGGCGCAGAGGGCCCGGTCGCCCTCGTACTCGGCGAGCACGCGGTGCCAGTCGCGGTAGACCTCGTGGACGCCCTCCTGGCCCCAGTACGGGACGTCCTCGTCGCCGCCGCCCATGGAGTCGGCGTCGACCGCCGGCAGGTGGTCGGGCAGGCCGTCGGACTTCACGAGGCCGTGCGCCACGTCGACGCGGAACCCGTCGACACCGCGATCGAGCCAGAAGCGCAGGATGCGGCGGAACTCCTCCTGCACGACCGGGTTCGCCCAGTCGAAGTCGGGCTGCGTGGAGTCGAACAGGTGCAGGTACCACTGGCCGTCGGACGGGTCGTCGTCGACCCGGGTCCACGCCGGTCCGCCGAACACCGACTCCCAGTTGTTCGGGGGCAGCTCGCCGTTCTCGCCCCGGCCGTCGCGGAACATGTAGCGCGCGCGCTCGGTGCTCCCGGGGCCCGCGGCCAGCGCCTCCTGGAACCAGACATGCTGGTCGGAGCTGTGGTTCGGGACGAGGTCGACGATGACGCGGATGCCGCGGGCGTGCGCCTGGGCGAGCATGTCGTCGAAGTCGGCGAGCGTGCCGAAGAGCGGGTCGACGTCGCAGTAGTCGGCGACGTCGTAGCCGGCGTCGTTCTGCGGCGAACGGTAGAACGGGCTCAGCCACACGGCGTCGACGCCGAGCGAGACGAGGTCGTCGAGGCGGGCGGTGATGCCGGGCAGGTCGCCGATGCCGTCGCCGGAGGCGTCGGCGAAGGACCGCGGGTAGATCTGGTAGATCACTGCGGTGCGCCACCACTCGGAGCCGGGCCGGCTCTCGCCGATGGGCGCGAGGACAGAAGTCGTCGTCGAGGTCATGGCATCCATCGTAGAGCAAGCGCTTGCGCACGGCGACCATCGGCCCGGGTCGGCGCGCGCGGCGGCGTGGCGGCGTGGGCGGTGGTTCACAACTCCGGAAACTCTGGGCTCGGGGCGCCCGAACCGCCTGTCCCGGCGTCCGCGGCCGCCGGATTTCCGGCGTTGTGAACGCCACCCGGCCGACCCCGCGGCGGGTGGCGACGTGGGCGCGCGTACGCTGGTGCGGTGACCTCCCCCGACCTCGCGCGCGCCGAATCGCTCATCGCACGGATCCCCGACTTCCCCGAGCCGGGCATCCTGTTCCGCGACATCTCGCCGCTCCTGGCGGATGCCGCGGCCATGCGGACCGTGATCGACGCGCTCGTCGCGCCCTTCGCCGGAGAGTTCGACGTCATCGCGGGCGTCGAGGCGCGCGGGTTCCTGCTGGCCGGTGCCGCCGCCGTCGCCGCGGGCGTCGGCATGGTCCCGATCCGCAAGGCCGGGAAGCTCCCGCGCCCCGCCGCGGGCGTCTCGTACGACCTCGAGTACGGCCAGGCCACGATCGAGATGGCCGACGACCTGCCCGCGGGCACCCGCGTCCTGCTCGTCGACGACGTGCTCGCCACGGGCGGGACCCTGCGTGCGGGTCAGCGCCTGCTCGAGGAGCTCGGCTACCGCCTCGCCGGCACCGCGGTGCTGATGGAGCTCGCCGACCTCGGCGGACGCGAGGTCTGCGGCCCGGTGCACAGCGTCTTCACCGTCTGACTCCCGCGCGGCCGCAGCCCCCGTCAGGTGAGCGTGCCGGTCATCCCCATGCGGCTGAGCACGGCGGACTCGACGATCTGCACCAGGTTGTAGAGCGCGAGCGTCACGAGGGTGATCACCGCGACCGAGGCCCACAGCTCCTCGAATCGCGCCGACGCGTTGAACTTCTGGATCATGCCGCCGATCCCCTGGCCGGTCGAGAGCCATTCGGCCAGCAGCGCCCCGGTCACCGCGCCCGGAACCGACACCCGCGCGGCCGCGAACAGCGACGGCAGGGCCCCCGGGATGTTGACCTTCCGCAGCGCGGTGAGCCGCGTGCCGCCGTACACGTGGACGAGGTCGAGGCTTTCGGGGTGCGCCCGGCTGAGGCCGAACAGGACGGATGCCAGGGCCGGGAACAGCACGACGATGCTCCCGATCACCGCCACCGAGGCGGCCGATCCGCGCCCCGTGATGAGGATGATCACCGGCGCGAGGGCGACGAGGGGGACGCTGCGCAGCAGCAGCGCGAGCGGCATGACCCCGGCCTCGACCCCGCGGGAGAGCGAGAACAGGACGGCGAGGGCGACGGCGGCCAGGATGCCGACGACGAATCCGAGCGCGGCATCCTGCAGTGTCTGGGCGAGCAGCGGGGCGAGCGCGTCGCGGTGGGCGGCGGCGCTCCCGGGCTCGTCGCCGTCGACGAAGAGGAACGCCCAGACCTCCGCCGGACCCTTGGCGACGTAGGGGGAGATGCCGGTGAGGCTCACGACCCCCTGCCAGAGGAGGAGCACGATCGTGAGGGTCGCGACGGCGTAGAGGGCGGAGCGGCCGGCGGCCCGCCACATGGTTCGGTTCATCGGCGCGCCCCTGTTCCGCGGGCCGGTCGCCCGGCGATCCACGGCGTGACGAGGCGGGAGAGCAGCCCCACGAGGGCGTACCCCGCGAGGGCGATGAGGGCGCAGAGCAGGAAGACCACCCAGACGCGGGCCGAGTCGAGGTTTCCCTGCAGGCGGATGAGGGTGATCCCGACGCCGCGGTCGATCGCGCCCATGTACTCGCCGAGCACGGCGCCGAGGAACGCACTCGGCACGGCGATCTGCAGGGCGTTCAGGATCGAGGGGAGCGCCGCGATGAGTCGCACCTTCCGGAGCTGCGTGAAGCGCGACCCGCCGTAGACGCGGACGACGTCGAGCGAGGCGCGGTCGGCGGCGGTGAAGCCGAGGACCGCGCCGACCACTGTGGTGAAGAACACCGCGAGCGCCGCGAGGAAGATCGCGGTCGCGCTCGCGTCGCCGGGCTGCTTCGCCCCGCCGAGGGTCACGATCGCGATGCCGCCGACCGCGACGACGGGCAGGCAGTAGCTGACGACGGCGATCTGCATGACGAGGGGCGCCAGTCGCGGCAGGAGGAGGACGGATGCCGCGAGCAGCAGCGCGATGCCGTTGCCCCAGGCGTAGCCGATCGCGGCTTCGCGGACCGTGACGCTGAACACCGACCAGTACGCGGCGGGGCCGTCGGCGGCGAGGGTCGTCACGACCGTCCAGGGCGAGGGCACCGGGGTGTAGTCGGTGCCGGGGGCGGGCGTGAACACGGTGGCGGAGAAGATCCACCACACCGCGATGAGGACGGCGGTGCCGGTCAGCGCCGCGAGCCACCCCGGCATCCGCACGCGTGCGCGCACGTCAGGCCTCCGCTGCGGCGCGGCCGTCGGCGCCGAAGAGGAGCTCCGAGGCGCGGTCGACGAGCGCGTGGAACTCGGGCGTCCGCTGCATCTCGGGCGTCCGGGGGCGCGGCAGGTCGACCTCGATGATCTCCTTCACGCGCCCGGGACGCGGCGACATGACGGCGACCCGGTCGGACAGGAAGATCGCCTCGGAGATGCCGTGGGTGACGAGCAGCGTCGTGGCCGGCTTCTCGCTCCAGATGCGGAGGAGCTCGAGGTTGAGGTTCTGGCGGGTCATGTCGTCGAGGGCGCCGAAGGGCTCGTCGAGGAGCAGCACCGACGGCTTGAGCGCGAGCGCCCGGGCGATCGAGACGCGCTGGCGCATGCCGCCCGACAGCTGCGCGGGGCGCGCCTTCTCGAAGCCCTGGAGCCCGACGAGGGCGATCAGCTCGTCGATGTACGCGTCGTCGACGCGGCGACCCGCGACCTCGAACGGCAGCCGGATGTTGCTGCGGACGCTCCGCCAGGGGAGGAGCGCGTGATCCTGGAACGCGATGCCGAGCTCGCCCGAGGCCCGCAGCTCGTGCGGCGTCTTGCCGTCGACGCGCACCTCGCCGGTCGTCGGCGTCTCGAGGTCGGCGAGGATGCGGAGGATCGTCGACTTGCCGCATCCCGACGGGCCGAGGAGGGCGAGGAAGGAGCCCTGGTCGGTGTGCAGGTCGGTGTCCTGCAGGGCGGTGACGGTGCGTCCGCGCCCGGTCGCGAAGGTCTTCGTGAGGCCGTCGATCCGGATGCCGGTGCCCCCCTGTGCGGGGAGGGCACCGGCATCCGCGGCCGTGGAGCTCTGGTTCATGGAATCAGGGCAGGTAGCTCTTGAGGTCGGGGTTCTCGGCGTAGATCTCGTCGATGATCGTCGTGTCGAAGAGCTCGTCGACCGACACCTCCCAGCCCGCCGCGGCGAGCGAGTCGACCGTCTGCTGCTTCAGCGCGTCCGAGATGGTGAAGAGGCCGTTCGCCTCGGTCTCCTCGGTGGAGATCAGGAGCTTCTCGGCCTCGAGGCCCATGCCGGTCTTGGTCGGGTCCAGGGCACCGAAGACGGCCTCGAGACCCTCGGCGGACTCCTCCGCCGCCGCGTTGTAGTACTTCTCGATGAGCGCGATCGAGTCGTCGGTGCTGTTCTGGAAGACGTCCGTCCAGCCCTGGATCTCGGCCGTGAGGAAGGCCTTCAGCAGCTCCTTGTTCTCGGCGAGGTACTGGTCGGTGACCGAGAAGGTCTCGGCGACGTAGGGCACGCCGTTGTCGGCGTACGACAGGTTCGTGATCTCGTACCCGGCGAGCTCGACGGTCAGCGCCTCGTTGGTGAGGTAGGCCATGAAGCCGTCGACGTCGCCGTTCATGAGCGGCGTCGGGTCGAAGTCGACCGGCACGACGGTGACGTCGGCCGGGTCGATGCCGTTGGCGTTCAGCAGCGCCTGGAACACCGACGCGTTGGAGTCCTGCACGCCGATCGTCTTGCCGACGAGGTCCTGCGGCGTCGTGATGTCGGCGCCGTCGGCCAGCGACAGCACGGTGAAGGGGTTCTTCTGGAAGGTGGCGCCGATGATCTTCAGCGGCGCGTCCTGCTCGGCGATCGCGGCGCCGATCGAGGCGGCATCCGAGAGGGCGACCTGCACCGTGCCGGAGAGGAGCTTCGCGACGCCCGTGTCGGGGCCGGAGATGCCGATGACGTTCGAGAAGCCGGCGTCCTCGTAGTAGCCGTTCTCGTAGGCGTAGAACTCGCCGGCGAACTCCTCGTTCTTGATCCAGGAGTACTGGACGCTGATCTCTCCGAAGTCGGCGGACGTGCCGCTCGCCCCGGCGGGCGCAGGTGTGCTCCCGCCGGCGCAGGCGGTGAGTGCGAGAACGGATGCCACGGCAACGGCTGCCGTGGTGAGGACGCGGGCGCGCGGGCGCGCGGTGCTGTGGATCGCCATCGAGGTCCTTCGGATGCGGTTCGGGTGGGTGGATGCGGTGCAAGTGGCACCATGATCGCGCCGTCGTGTGAAGGGACGCCGCCGATCGTGTTTCCACCGTGTGACGATGTGGGGCCGCCGAACCCTCGGCGCGGGAGGGCCGCGGGTGGGATACTCGTTGTGCCCGCCAGGAAAGGACCGCTGTGGCAACCACCACCTACGAACCGACCGTGCACATCACCTCGAGCACGGGGGCCCAGATCCACGTCGGCGGCGAGATCGACGAGGTCTTCGCATCGACCGAGGAGGGTCTGCGCGCGCGGGTCGTCGAGGCGATCCGCCAGCTCGCGGCGTCGGCGGGCGAGCCCGTCACCGCGACGGTCGTCGACGGCGCCTCGCGGTGGCCGATGATCGTCCACCCCGACGGCACGTTCCTCGAGGCGACGTCGCTGTCGTCGGCGGGGGATGCCGCCACCGCACCGGCCGTTCCGGCTGCAGCTCCCGCGGCCGCCGAGCCGGCCGCGCCGGTTGCTGCCGCTGCGCCCGCCGCGCCGGTCGCCGCGCCGATCGTCGACGAGGTGCCCGAGCCGGTTCCCGCACCCGAGCCGGTGCCCGCGGCAGCGGTCACCGCCGCCGAACCGCCCGTCGTCGCGGCATCCGCACCGGTCGCCGCCGCGCCTGCTCCCGCCGGGGCGCTCCGCGCCGACACCACCCGGCGCGAGCTGTCGTCCTCGCGGACCGCGCCGACGGTCGACGACCTCCTGAACTCCCGCCTCGACCGGAAGCGCCCGCGCGCCACCGAGGGGTGGCAGGCGACGATCCGCCGGGCGACCGGCGGCGCGATCTCCCCGCGCCCCGGCAAGGCGGAGCGCTCCCGGCTCGAGCGCGAGCGGAAGGTGCAGCGCCGACTCGACGCGCCGCGCACGATCGTCGTGCTGAACCCCAAGGGCGGCGCGCACAAGACGACGAGCACGTTGCTGCTCGCGGCCACCTTCGGCACTCAGCGCGGCGGCGCGACCCTCGCCTGGGACAACAACGAGACCCGTGGCACGCTCGGGTGGCGGGCGCAGCACGCGCCGCACCACCGCACCGCCGTCGACCTCCTCGACGACCTCGACCTCTTCGCCTCGACGGCCCAGTCGACGCTCGCCGGGCTCGACACGTACGTCCGCACGCAGGTCGACGCCCGCTTCGACGTGCTCGCCTCGGACGAGGACGCCGCGGCATCCTCGACCATCGACGCCGCGGCGTTCGA
>Ga0160435_1000271_pt1 | contig 23370 bp, 25 predicted proteins | sample HID1973K_E0MG_FD_108213 | JGI IMG/M metagenome (GOLD analysis project Ga0160435, IMG submission 108213) | Enriched mosquito-associated microbial communities from UW Madison campus, WI, USA - HID1973K_E0 MG | ecosystem: Host-associated > Arthropoda: Insects > Digestive system > Unclassified ...
GACCGCGTCGGCGTCGATGTTGACGTACTTCTTGATCACTTCCAGCAGCTCGCGCTGCAGCAGCGGCAGGTAATCCGGGCCGCCACGCTGGCTGCGTTCCTGCGCGATGATGATCTGCAGGCGATTCTTGGCCGTTTCGGCGGTGTTCTTCTTGCTCTTGAGGAAGTCGAGCAGTCCCATGGCTCAGCCTCCGAACAGCTTGCTGAAGAATCCCTTCTTCTCGACCGAGATGAAGCGCATCGGCCGCTCTTCGCCGATGATGCGGGCGACCGCGTCATCGTAGGCCTGGCCGGCGGGGGATTCGGCATCGAGGATGACCGGCTCGCCCTTGTTGGAGGCGTTGAGCACGTCGCCCGATTCGGGGATCACGCCAATGGCCTTCAGGCCGAGCACTTCTTCCACGTCGGTGATCGACAGCATTTCGCCGGCTTCAACGCGCGAGGGGCTGTAGCGCGTCAGCAGCAGGAAGGCCGGCACGTTCTGGCCGCCCTCGGCCTTGCGGGTCTTGGAGTCGAGCAGGCCGATGATGCGGTCCGAGTCGCGCACCGAGGACACTTCCGGGTTGACCACCACCACCGCGCGGTCGGCGAAGTACATCGCCAGGAAGGCGCCCTTCTCGATGCCCGCCGGGGAGTCGCAGACGATGTAGTCGAAACCGTCGGCGGCCAGGTCCTTGAGGACCTTTTCCACGCCTTCGGTGGTCAGCGCGTCCTTGTCGCGGGTCTGCGAGGCGGCGAGCACGAACAGGCTGTCGAAGCGCTTGTCCTTGATGAGTGCCTGCTTCAGCGTCGCCTCGCCGTGTACCACGTTGACGAAGTCGTACACGACGCGGCGCTCGCAGCCCATGATCAGGTCGAGATTGCGCAGGCCCACGTCGAAGTCGATGACCGCGACCTTCTTGCCGCGCCGCGCCAGCCCGCAGGCCAGGCTCGCGCTGGTGGTCGTCTTGCCGACGCCGCCCTTGCCCGAGGTGACTACGATGATTTCAGCCAAAGGAACTCTCCTGGAATGTCTTGATTGGGAGCTGCATCAGTCCAGCGCAGCAAGCTTGATCTGGTCCTGCTCCAGCCAGACCTGGACGGCCTTGCCACGCAGTTCCTTGGGAATATCGTCCAGCACCTTGTAATGGCCGGCAATGGCGACCAGTTCGGCGTTGAATTCGCGGCAGAAGATCCGCGCCTCGGTATTGCCCTGCGCGCCGGCCAGGGCGCGTCCACGCAGGTTGCCATAGATATGGATGCTGCCGTCTGCGATCACTTCGGCGCCGGCGCCGACGGTGGACAGCACGGTGAGGTCGGCGTTGTCGGCGTAGACCTGTTGGCCCGAGCGCACGGCGTTGCGCTGCATCCGGCCCGGGCGCGATGCCGGTACAGCCGCTGCCGCGACCGGAGCAGGCGGGGGCGGCGGCGGAGGCGGCGCGGTTGCGGCGGTGGGGCTGCCGCCTTCGATGCGTTCGTATTGGGCGCGGAACTTGGCCAGCAGCGGGATATCCAGCGCTTCGGACAGCCGTTCGATCTCGCTGGTGCCATAGGCCAGCGCCACCGGCAGTACACCGGCATCGCGCAGGCCGTCGAGCAAGGCTTGGGCGGTGGTCGCGTCCGGGGCCTGCGACAGGCCGCCGAAATCCAGGATCACCGCCGCGCGGCCGAACAACTTCGGTGCGCGGGCGACGCGGTCGCGCATTTCCTGCACCAGCTTCGGCACGTCCAGGGTGCGCACGCGCAGGTTGGCGATGCCGACCTGGCCGATCTTCAGTTCGCCTGCCTGTTCGAAATCCAGGTTCGCCGACACCACGCTCAGGTCCCCGTGGGGCGCTGGGCCCGGGTCTGGCGGGCGTGGCCAACCCACGGCACGTCCGGCAACTGGTTGCCATAGGTCTCGCGTACCCAGCCGAAGCTGCACATGTCCTTCAACAGCATGCTGGCGCGCACATCGACATCGGCCATGGTGTTCTGGCCGACTTCGCGGAAGCCGAAGCTGCCATGGAACAACAACGCTGCGTCGGCGCCATGTTCAAGGAAGACCTCGCAAGCCAGCTGCGGGTAGCGCAGCTCGGCGTAGCTCTGCACGTCGGCATAGAAGGCGCGGCCGACGCCGCCGCCGCGACGGCGGCTGGCGACCACGATGCGGTCGATGTAGAAGAAATCCGGGTAGCGCTCGCGGAACCAGGCGTAGTTGCTGCTGTCGTGGTCGGCATCGCTACCGAAACCGACCAGGAAACCGGCGAGGTTGCCGTCGCGCTCGGCCACGCGGAAGTATTCGGCGTTCTCGTAGAAACGGTGCAGCCGGGCTGCATCCAACGGCAGGATCGCCAGGCCGGCGTTGTTGTTGAGGGCCAGGACGGAGTCGAGCTCATGCTCTCTCACGTCGCGGATGACGATCGACATTGGAACTCCGTGGGTAAAGCGATTGGCACGCAGCCATCCAGGATTGTCTCACGGTCGAAGCGGGCGAGGGTAGCCGGATCGGGGCCCGGGCTTATTCGCGCGTCGGCCCGGACTTTTGGCACGGTTGACTTAATCCGGGGCATTTCCGAATTTAGCCGGGCTGGCGCGGCGCCGCGGGTCGGGCTGCCACGCTGCCGACCGCGCCGAGATCGCGCCGCCGTGCCTGGGGCCGATCCCCACCCTAACCCCTACAGCGGTCGACGGATTTACCCATGGCCGATGGTTCCGAAGTGAAGTACCTGGTCAAGAACGAATCCCTGTTGCGCTATGCCGGCCTGTTCACCTGGGCCGCGGTGGGCCTGTGGCTGGTGATCTTCTTCCTGGACCCGGAATCGCTGCCGCTGTACGAGCTGGAAGGGGCGCCGTTCGCGCGGATCATGCGCTGGGTGGTGGTGTACCTGGCGTTCGGCCTGATCTATTGGGGCGTCACCCGCGACCTGAACGGCGCGCGCCTGCGCCTGCTCGATCACCTGTCGCTGCTGGTGATGACTGCCTGCGCCATTGGCGTGAGCTTCTTCTCCGGCACCGCGCTGGGCAGCATCCTGCTGATGGTGCTGGCCGGCCTGTTCCCGTGGCTGCTGCCGGTGCGCATGGCGGTTTTCTGGCTGGTGCTGGGCAACCTGGCGGTAGTGCCGGTGTACGCCAACCTGATGGGATTCCCCTGGGTGGTGGCGATCCTCCAGGCCATGGGCTATCTGGGTTTTTCCAGCTTCGTCTTCGTCACCGCGCTGATCGCCAAGCGCCAGGTGCAGGCGCGCGAGGAACAGCGCCGGCTGAACGCGGAATTGCGCGCCACTCGCGCGCTGCTGGCCGAAAGTGCGCGGGTCAACGAGCGCACCCGGATCTCGCGCGAATTGCATGATCTGCTCGGACACCACCTGACCGCGTTGAGCCTGAACCTGGAAGTGGCCGTCCATCTCACCGAGGGCCAGGCGCAGGAGCACGTGCGCCAGGCCCACACCCTGGCCAAGCTGCTGCTCACCGATGTGCGCGAGGCGGTCAGCCAGTTGCGCGAAGGCGGTGCCATCGACCTGGCCGCCGCGCTGCGGCCGCTGGTGACCCAGGTGCCGTCGCTGGACATCCAGCTGGAAATCCAGCCGGCGCTGATCATCGACGACCCCGAGCGCGCCCATGTGCTGCTGCGCTGTGTGCAGGAGATCGTCACCAATACCGTGCGCCATGCCCGCGCCGGCCACCTCTGGATCGACCTGCGGCGCGAGCAGGACGAGGTGGTGGTCGAAGCCCGCGACGACGGCCACGGCGCCGATGCCTACGTGGCGGGGAATGGTTTGCGCGGCATGCGCGAGCGCCTGGCCCAATATGGTGGCACGCTGGACATCGAAACCCGGCGCGGGGCAGGCTTCGCCCTGCGCCTGGCCATCCCCGGCAGCGTCGCGCCACTGGCCGCTGCCGTTCCCAAAGGAGTGATGTGATGATCCGTGTCTGTCTGGTCGACGACCAAACCCTGGTCCGGCAGGGCATCCGCTCGCTGTTGGCGCTGGACGACGGGATCGAGGTCGTGGCCGAGGCCGGCGACGGACGCCAGGCGGTCGAGCAGATCCCGCAGATCAATCCGGACGTGGTCCTGATGGACATGCGCATGCCGGTGATGTCGGGCCTGGAGGCGCTGCAGATGCTCTCGCGCGCCGGCACCCTGCCGCCGACGATCATCCTGACCACCTTCGACGACGACCAGCTGGTGCTGGCGGGGCTGAAGGCCGGCGCCAAGGGCTACCTGCTCAAGGATGTGTCGCTGGAACAGCTGGTCGGGGCGATCCGCACGGTGGCCGATGGTGGCTCGCTGGTACAGCCGGCGGTGACCCAGCGCCTGTTGTCGGGCTTGGAGCACATGCGCAATGAGTTCGTCAGCCTCGACCGGCCCGACCCGCTGACCGATCGCGAGACCGAGATCCTGCGCTTGATGGCCAGCGGCTTTTCCAACAAGGAAATCGCCAATTCGCTGGGCGTGGCCGAGGGCACGATCAAGAACCACGTCTCCAACATCCTCTCCAAGCTCGGCGTGCGCGACCGCACCCGCGCGGTGCTGAAGGCCTTCGAATTGCAACTGGTCTGAGGCATTGCAGCGCCGCTCGGCAGGGTGGCGCGTTGCATCGACAAATCTGAATGAATTTTGCGCCGGGGGGCGACTTTCGGCGCGTTGACGCGGCATTCTGTCCACCGCTGGCAATCTGCCGCCAGCGAGTGTCGGCGGGGTCCGCCGCGGCTGTGCGCCCCGGTATGGCCGACCGCCAGGAAGTGCAACTGAACATTGGCCACGAAGCCTGCTAGGATGGGCGCTTCGCTTCAATCAACCCGGCCGTGGGATCGGCCCCGGAGACCGCTGAATGACCCGTATTATCGAGTTCCTGATCGCCTTGGGGATCGTGGCTGGCCTGTTCGTTGTAGTGGGCCTGGTGCTGCCCTCGGAACGACACATGTCCGAGAGCATTGAGACCAACCGCAAGATGACCATCGTGTATGACACGGTGAACAGTTTCCGCCGCTTCAAGGATTGGAACCCGCTGGTCCTGCGCGATCCCAAGATCGAGCTCAAGCGCTCGGGTCCGGACGAAGGCAAGGGCGCGCGTATCGACTACGCCTCCAAGGAAGGCTACATCGGCGAAGGCAGCTGGGTGATCACCGACAGCGCCAAGAACGAGCGCGTGCAGATCGCCATCGAGGACCCGACCAAGGGTACCGACAAGCAGACCTCGTTCAAGCTGGAGCCGACCGGCAAGAACAACCGCAACGTCAAGATCACCCAGGACTACTCCGTCAAGTACGGCTGGAACCTGTTTGGTCGCTATGCCGGCCTGTATGTCAGCCGCCACGTCGGCGACGACCTGAAGCTGGGCCTGTCGCGCCTGGCCAACGTGCTCGCCACCGTGCCGAACCTGGACTACCGCGCCGCCGACGCCGACGGCAACCTGACCCTGCGCGACCTCAAGATCACCGACGTTCCGGCCGAGGACCTGCTGGTCGTCAACGCCGGCAACATCGATCGTGACAACGAGACGATCAAGAAGTCGATCAAGGACAACCAGGAGTGGATCAAGCGCGTCATGGACGCCAACAACCTGGAGCCGGCCGGCCCGGTGCGCATCGTCACCACCGATTTCGCCAGCGACAAGTACGCCTTCGACGTCGTGCAGCCGGTGCGCAAGCGCGCCGGTGCCGCGCCGAAGCCGGATGACGCCAACAAGGATGCCGCCAAGGAAGGTGCCGACGCCGCTGCTGCGCCGGTCGCCGATGCCACCCCGGTGGCCGCCAGTGGCGAGCCGCTGAAGGTGACCATCTCCGGTGGCGCGCCGGTGACCTACGCGCGCACTGAAGCCCACCGCGCCGCGTTCGCCAGCTACACCGGCCACATGGCAGGCCTGGACGTGGCTCGCAGCTCGCTGCGCGCCTGGGCCGTCACCCAGGGCAACGAAGTGACCGACCGTCCGTACGAGTCGTGGAAGTCGGGCGTGGACAAGTCGTTCACGCTGGATGGCAACTTCGACATCTACTGGGCGATCAAGTAATCCGGAAGCGCCGCCAGGCGCTACCCGGAAGACCCAAAAACGCGCCGCAGCATGCGGCGCGTTTTTTTTATGGCACATTGCGCGGATGCACCCCCCTGGATTGACGATGCGTTTCCACGATCGCCGTGCCCGCAAACCCTCCTTTTTCGCCTGTTTCGGCGCCTTGCTGGCCGCAGTCTCGATCGCCCTGTCCGCCTACGCCTCGCACGGCCTGGCCGATCCAGTAGCGCAAATGCGGTTGCAGACGGCCGCTTACTACGCCTTCGGCCATGGCGCAGTGCTGGCGGCCCTGGGTGCCAGCGTGGGCGAGCGCTGGCTGGGCAGGGGCGGCCTCGGCCTGCTGCTGCTGGGCACTTTGCTGTTCTCCGGCAGCCTGGCCGGCAGCGTGCTCGCTGGCTGGTCGTCGGCACCGGCTCCCATCGGCGGCACGCTGTTGATGCTGGGCTGGGTGGTGCTCGCGGTGCAGGCCTTGAGGCGCTGAGATGCCCCGGCATGCGCGCGGCTTCGATGTCGAGGCGGCCTACGAACACTTGCGCCGGCGCGACCGGCGCCTGGCGACCTGGATGAAGCGGATCGGACCGCTGGCGCCGCAACCCGGTTGGCGCAAGTCGTTCGACCCGGTGGACGCGCTGGCGCGAGCGATCCTGTTCCAGCAACTCAGCGGCAAGGCTGCTTCGACAATCGTGGGGCGGGTGGAGGCGGCGATCGGCAGCAAGCGCCTGCATGCCGACACGCTGTCGCGGATCGATGACGCTGCGCTGCGCGCCTGCGGTGTCTCCGGCAACAAGGCGCTTGCATTGCGCGACCTGGCGCGGCGCGAGGCCGCGGGCGAGATCCCTACGCTGCGGCAGATGTCGAGCCTGCACCACGACGAGATCGTCGCGGCGTTGACGCCAATCCGCGGCATCGGCCGCTGGACGGTCGAGATGATGCTGATGTTCCGCCTCGGTCGTCCCGACGTGCTGCCGGTGGACGACCTCGGCGTGCGCAAGGGCGCCCAGCGCGTGGACAAGCTCGAGGCGATGCCGACGGCGAAGGAGCTGGCCGTGCGCGGCGAGCAGTGGGGGCCGTACCGCACCTACGCCGGCCTGTACCTGTGGCGGATCGCCGACTTCGTCGCCGAGACCAAGAAGCCGACCCCGCGCTCGCAGGAATAATCGCTGCTACGGCGCCTGGTAGCGCCAGTGCCAGGGCTCGTAGACGATCCCATGCGGATTGTCGCGCGGATAGCTCATCTGGAAACCGAAGCGACCGGCGTGCTGGCGTAGCCAGGCGAAGGCCGGCGTGCGTTCGAAGGCTTCTTCGGCCGGCGGCTCGCCAGGGGCGCCGATATCCAGCGCCTGGCCGCCATGATGCTCGCTGTAGCCGGGCGCGGCGTTGACCTCCAGCACCTGCGCCAGGGTCTGCCCGCGCGCGAACTTTCGCTCGAAGATGCCGAGTTGGTAATCGTGGCTGCGATAGCCGGAGATCGCGTCCATGGCCACGCCGTCGACGGCGGCGGCCGCTCGCATGCGTTGCCATTGGCGGCCGGCTGCGGTGGTCAGCCACAATGCGCGGCCATAGCGGTCGCGCCCGGCCAGGGCGAGGCGACTGGGCTCGGCGACCAGCGCCAAACCGGTGCGCGCGCTGTAGTCGTCGGCGTCCAACCCTAGCTGTGCCAGGCGTTCCTGCAAACCGCGCAAAGGCTGCGCAGCAGGTTGGCGCTGCGGCTGCGCTTCGTGTTCGGCCAGCGCACCCAGCGCGGCATCCACACCGGGCTCACGCCAGAACCGCGTCACCAGCGGCATGAGCCCGCTGGGCAGGCGCGCGCCCAGGTAACGGCCATCGCGCTTGCGCCGCAACAGCCAATCGGCCTGGGCAAGGATGCGCGCATCGTGATTGCCGCGCGCGCGCAGCAGGTGCGCCGGCCACAGTTCGATCGATTCGCTGTTGAGTAGATGGCGCGGCGCCGAAGGCATGTGCCGCAGCTTAGCGGTTGCCGGCAGGGGCGGCCACATGTTGCGCAGGCGCGGTTGCCTGGGCCCGCAACAGCGCGAGCAAGGCGCGCGGATCCCGCGGCTCCAGCAGCAGGCCGCCGCCGTCGCGACCAGGCAACCACAGGCGCCAGCGGCCGCTGGCCACGGCGACAAAGGCGCGCTGGCCGTTGCGCAGGACGAAGTGGCCACTTTGAAAACCGGGCAGGCCGATGGCGTTGCGCTTGCGGACCGGGCGCAACTCCAACCGCTCCTCGCGGTCGAACACGCGCGCGTGTTCCAGGTCCAGCGTTTGCAGCGGCAGATCGCGGCGATAGAAGGTGCTGCGCACACTCAGCATGCCGCCGGACACAGTCACTTGGCGCCGGCGCGCGGCCAACGCCACGATCACCCACACCAGCGCGCACACCGCCGGCGCCAGCAGCGCCTGCGGCGGCACGCCATGCCCGGTGCGCTGGCCGGCATCGACAACGGCGATGATCACGCCCGGCACCCCCACCAGCAGCAGCGCGCTCAACCACAGCGTGCGCGCGCTGATGGCGGCCAATTCGGTGTGCGTGGCGGTGGTGGCTTCAGTACGCATGGCAAGGCTCCTGCAAGGAAATGGCTGCGGCGTGCAATCACGACTCGGGTGCTGCATCGGCCGGCTTCGGCTTGGGCAGCCGGCCGGCCTTGCGCAAGGCTTCGCGCAGCACGTATTCGATCTGCGCGTTGAGGCTGCGCAGGTCGTCGTCCGCCCACCGCTGCGCCGCCGCCAGCACGTCGGCGTTGATGCGCAGTGGATAGGCTTTCTTCTCGCTCATCAGTACAGCGAACCGGTGTTGACCACCGGCTGGGTGCCGCGGTCCGAGCACAGTACGGTGAGCAGGTTGCCGACCATCTGCGCCTTGCGCTCTTCGTCCAGCACCACTACGCCGCTCTTCTGCAGCTCGTGCAGGGCCATCTCGACCATGCCGACGGCGCCAGCGACGATCCGCGTACGTGCGGCGATCACCGCGTTGGCCTGTTGGCGCTGCAACATCGCCTGGGCGATTTCCGGGGCGTAGGCGAGGTGGCTGATGCGCGCGTCGATGATCTGCACGCCGGCATCGGCCAGGCGCTCGGCGAGTTCGTCCTTCAGGTGCTGCGAGATTTCGCTGGCGTGGCTGCGCAGTGCGAACTGGCCCTCTTCGTGCTGGTCGTAGGGATAGCTGGTCGCCATCGCGCGCAGCGCCGACTCCGACTGGATGTGCACGAAGCTTTCGTAGTCGTCCACGTTGTAGACCGCCTCGGAGGCATCGACCACCTGCCAGACGATCACCGCGGCAATCTCGATCGGGCTGCCGTCGAGCTCATTGACCTTGAGCCGGCCGCTTTCGAAATTGCGCACGCGCTGGCTGATCTTCTTCTTGCTCAGGAACGGGTTGTTCCAGCGCAGGCCGCTGTCCTTGACCGTGCCGACGTATTTGCCGAACAGGCTCAGCACCGCGGCCTGGTTTGGTTCGAGCATGTACAGCCCGGCGAGCAGGAAGATGCCGGCCGCGCAGGCGACCACCGCCGGAACCATCGGCCAGGCCGGCAGGCGGCCAGCGGCACCGGCGACAAACAGACCGGCGCAGAGCAGGAAAACCACAGCGACCGCAACGATCAGCGGGATGCCGGGGAGGGAACGCAGGGGCTGCTCTTTCATGGTCGGGCTTCCTTGGTTTGTGCTGCGAAGATATCAAATTGATATCAGCCTGCAAGTGCCCCGGCTGGGCAGGCGATCGCCGGCAGCCGTTAGAATTGGCGCCCCCGAAACCCGCTGGAACCGCCATGACCACCCTCGGCACGCCGCAGTCGCCTTCCGCCACCCGCGTCCTGCTGCTGGGGGCCGGCGAGCTCGGCAAGGAAGTGGCGATCGAACTGCAGCGTTTCGGCGTGGAAGTGATCGCCGCCGACCGCTATGCCGACGCCCCGGCCATGCAGGTGGCGCACCGTGCGCACGTGCTGGACATGCTCGATCCGATGGCGTTGCGCGCCTTGATCGCCGAAGAGCGGCCGCACCTGATCGTGCCGGAGATCGAGGCCATCCATACCGAGACCCTGGTGCAGCTGGAACAGACCCAGGGCCAGCGCGTGATCCCGACCGCGCGCGCCGCGCGCCTGACCATGGACCGTGAAGGCATCCGCCGCCTGGCCGCCGAAGCCCTGGGCCTGCCGACCTCGCCCTATCGCTTCGTCGACACCCATGAGGAGTACCTGGCCGCGGTCGAGGCGATTGGCCTGCCGTGCGTGGTCAAGCCGGTGATGTCCTCTTCGGGCAAGGGCCAGAGCACGCTGCGCCAGGCCAGCGAAGTGGACGCCGCCTGGGAATACGCACAGACCGGCGGGCGCGCTGGCGCCGGCCGCTGCATCGTCGAAGGCTTCATCGACTTCGACTACGAGATCACCTTGCTCACCGTGCGCCACGCGCAGGGGACCGCTTTCTGCGACCCGATCGGGCATTGGCAGCAGGACGGCGACTACCGCGAAAGCTGGCAGCCGCAGCCGATGTCGACGCTGGCGCTGCAGCGCGCGCAGGAGATTGCGCGGGCGATCACCGACGACCTGGGCGGCTGGGGCCTGTTCGGCGTCGAGCTGTTCGTCAAAGGCGACGAAGTCTGGTTCAGCGAAGTCTCGCCGCGTCCGCACGACACCGGCCTGGTGACGTTGGCTTCGCAGGAGTTGAGCGAATTCGCATTGCACGCACGCGCGATCCTGGGCCTGCCGATCCCGACGATCCGCCACCTCGGCCCGTCGGCTTCATGTGCGTTGCTGGCGCATGGCGAGGGTGTGCCGCGCTTCGAGCGCGTGGATGCCGCATTGGCCCAGCCCGGTACCGCGCTGCGTTTGTTCGGCAAGCCGAGCGTGCATGGCCACCGCCGCGTCGGCGTGACCCTGGCGCGTGCCGACAGCATCGATGCCGCGCGGCAACTGGCGCGCGAGGCGGCCGCGGCGATCGAGATCCATCTCGACGCCTGAGTACCCTGTAGGAGCGGCTTCAGCCGCGACCGGAAATTCTCGGAAGACAGTGAATTTCCCTCCGCCGGACAATATCGGGGCTAAAGCCCCTCCTACAGATGTCCGGCGTTAATTCACATCCACCCAGACAAGGTGGTGGTCGCTGCCATCGGCGATCGCCGCATGGGCATCATCGGCCGCCGGCCAGAACACGCCGCTGGCGACATAGCCGAAGCCGGCCGACGGCAGCACATAGTCCAGCCGCATCGCGCCAGCTTTCGGCCCGAAGTCGCCGGTCACCTGGGCCGGCGCGCCGCGATGGGCGATGCCTTGCGCCGCATAGGCGCGGGCGGTCTGCTCGCCGCCTGCGCTGGTCGGGGTCGGGTAGCGCAGCACGCGCGGGTGCTCGATCAGTTCGATGATCGCCTCGTGCCGGCCTTCGCCGTCCACCGGGTCGTTGTTGAGATCGCCAAGGATGACGAAGTGTGCGTCGGCCGGCAGGCCGCCGCAGCGTCCGGCGTCATCGCACAACCACGGCACCGCGGCGCCGGAAAGATAGTCGCGCCACAGCCGGATCTCGTCATGGTTGCGCGCCGCGTTGCGTTTTTCGGCGCCATCGAACACCGGCGGGGTCGGATGCGAGACCAGCATGTGCACCACGCCCTTGGGCGTTTTCACCGGCACGTCCCAATGCGATTTCGACGACAGCCGCAGCTGCGCCCAGGTCGCATCGCTGTAGAACGACTTGCCGGTGGCCGGCACGACGGGCCGCAGCGCGCCGGGCATGGCACGCCACTTCAACAGGCGGAAGCTGCGCACCGCGGCTTCGTCGATCGGATATTTCGACAGCACCAGCATGCCGTATTGGCCTGGATGCAGGCCGTAGCCCCAGGCATCGTTGCCGCGGTTGCGGCCGTTGCCGCCGACCTCGCCGTTGTTGTCCAGATCCAGGCCGCTGGGAACGCCGGTGTTGACCGCGGCGAGGTAGCGGTACGGATAACGCAGCGGCTCGCCGCCGCCGGGCTGCGGCACTTCCAGGTAACGCTGCTGGAACAGGTCGGCGGCGCGGTGCGCGTCGTCGTAGTCGAACTCGTTGAGCAGCACCAGGTCCGGGCGTGCGTTTTGCAGCACGGCGGCGATCTTGCGTGCGTGCGCGCTGTCGCCCTGCAGCTCGGCGACCAGGCCGCCGGCTTCATCGGAATACAACGAGGTGTTGTAGGTCGCCAGGCGCAGGGTCGCCGCGGCAGTCGCAGTGGCCTCGGCCGAACGCGAGGCGGTGGAGGGGTGCGCGCACGACGCGCACAGCAGGGACAGGGCGAGGAGGAGGCTGGATCGAGTCATGCGCGGATTCTCGCATGCGTCCGAAGACAGCTGGATGTCGCCATCGGGCGGCTCAAAGCGGGAGATCGACGCCGCCGGCGTTGGCTGCGAACGGCCGCCACTGGCGGCCGTCGTAGGCTTCCAGGCCGCTGAAGCGACGCTTGTAGTCCATCTTGGCGTGGCCGCGAATCCAGTAGCCGAGGTAGAGATGCGCCAGGCCGTCGCGCGCGGCCCATTGCAGCTGCTGCAGGATCGCCAGCGTCCCCAGTCCACGCTCGGCCGCATCCGGCGCATAGAAGGTGTAGACCGCCGACAGCGCGCGCTCGGTCACGTCGGTGACCGCCACGGCCAGCAGTCGGCCCTGGTGGCCGGGCATGGCCGGCTCGCGGATTTCCAGGAAGCGGCCATGCGACCAGGCGCCGATCAGGAACTGGTCGAACTCGCGCGGGCCATGGTCGTCCATGCCGCCGCCCGGATGGCGATGGCGCAGGTAGCGGGTGTAGAGCGCCAGCTGTTCGTCGGTGCGCTGGGCGGCGACGATGCGCACGCTCAGCCCGGCGTTGCGTGCCAGGCAGCGGCGCTGGCTGCGGTCCGGCTGGAAGCTGGCGACCGGGATGCGTACCGGCACGCAGGCGTGGCACAGCTCGCAGTGCGGGCGATACACCAGGTCGCCGGAGCGGCGGAAGCCCCAGGCCAGTGCTTGCGGGTAGAGCGCGCCCAGGCGCGGATCGTGCGGATCCAGCACGAGGTCGCGCGCGAGCCGGTCGGGCCAATAGCCGCACGCGTGCTGCCCGGTCTGGAACAGGCGCAGTTCTTCGCGGTTGTCGGCGTGGATGGCCATGCGGGGAGCATAGCGCCACAAGCCCGCGCCGCCACAGGCGCCGTCGGTGCCAACTGTCCGCTGCATGAATGCGGCCGGGCGGGCGTCAACCGACGCTGCGATCGCTCGTTGACCTCGGTGATGGCGCCGCACGCAGCGCATCGGATGCCGGGCAATGGCCCGGGTCGTTCGTATCCCTAACGGAGCAAGTCCATGACCTTTCGCAAGCCCCTCATCGTCCTGGCCGTGCTGGCCGCCCTGAGCAGTGCTTCCGCTTTCGCCGTCGATACGCCGCCCAGCGATGGCGGCCAGCGCGGCCTGAGCAAGCTCGACAGCAATGGCGACGGCGTGATCGATCGCGCCGAGGCCGCCAAGGCGCCGCGCCTGGCGCAAAACTTCGACACCCTGGACAAGAACAAGGACGGCAAGCTGTCACGCGATGAACTGCCCAAGCGCGGCGACTTCCGCCACCGCGGGCACGACCGCATGGCCAAGCTCGACACCAACAAGGACGGCCGCATCAGCCGCGAAGAAGCCAAGGCCGATCCGAAGTTCGCCGAGCGCTTCGACAAGATGGACTTCAACAAGGACGGCTATGTCGACAAGGCCGACTTCCAGGCTCGCATGAAGCAGTCGCGCGACGCCTGGTTCACCGCCGCCGATACCGACAAGGACGGCAAGCTGAGCAAGGCCGAGTTCGATGCGGCCTCGGCCAAGCGCGGTGGGTTCGGGCATGGGCCGCGTGGCGAACAGGGCCACGACCATGACGGCAAGACGCCGGCGTCGAAGAGCAACGCTGTGGCTGCACCTGCGAAGTAACTTTTGTACTGGCGCCGATCGACGGATCCCCGTGCAGCGATGCGCGGGGATTTTTTTATGTGGTTGCGCCGGGCGGCGCTGCGGTTGGTTTGTTGGCTGGCGGTAGGGGCCCCGTTCCGGCGGGTAGGGGCTTCGCGCTGTCGGGCAGACGTCCTGTCTGACGCCACCGCCGTGGGGCATCCATGCCCCACTGAAGCCCCTACCCACCGAAACGGCGCCAGGCGCTTTTGTTTTCCCACTTCGTTAGTTGGCGCAACGGGGGGTGGAAGGGGGAAAGCAAAAGCACAAGCCAAAGCTGAGTTTGCCGTTGCTCTTGCTCTTCACCTTCCCTCCCCGCCGGGGCGAGGCCCCCAGCCGCAAGCCGCCGCACCACACCGCCAAACCAGCGCAACTCCCAAAAAATCCACACCCCCCCTCAACTCATGTGCCACGACCACAACGCACACCCCAGCACAAACACATTCGACCAAAACACCGCCGGCCGCCCGAACGTGCTCTGGTAGATCCAGCTCGGGCGCTGGCGACCGCTGCGCGCCATGTCGCGCGCCAGCAATGGGCGCATCACCCGCGGCAGGGTCACCAGGCATTGGTAGTTGACCACGCACATGCCCGCGGCCAGGCCGCCGAGCACCCAGCCCATGCCGGCGCCGGCCAGACTCAGGATCAGCGTGGACATCGCACAGGCGGCGGCGGCCAGCATCATTTGCCGGATCAGGCGCCGTAGCTGTGCGCGCTCGCTTTCGTTGCCGGCGTAGCTCAGCAGGTAGAACCCGCTGGCGTAGGTCGTCGCGATGCCGACCAGCAGTGCGCCGCCGACCATGAGCCAGGCCTGTGTCGGGACCGCGCCGGCGCGCGCGAGCATGACCGCGCCCAACGAACCCAGCGCGGTGCCGCCGGAGAGCGCCGATACGCCGAGGCCGCCGCCAATCTTCGAGGCACTGCCGGCTGTGCCGAGACCGGCGCCGAGGGTGGCGGCGGCAATCGTGGTGCCGGCTACACCGGGCGCGACGATCATCGCTGCGGAAACCACGGCGGCGGCGAAGGCCGCGCCTGGCGCGCTGTCGCGGGCGAACTGGCCGAAGCGCGCCAGCATCTGTTCGCGGACCAGGGCGCGTGCACGCGACAGGCGCTTGCGCACGGCGGCGTCGCTTAGGCCGAGCAACTGCGCTACTTGCTGCGAACGCTGGCCCTCGCGGTAGTACAGCAGCAAGGTCTCGCGGCTTTCCGCCGGCAGCGCCGAGATGAGTTCCTCGGCGGCGATCTCTTCCTCGACCCGTTGCCATTGCTCGGCCGGCGACAGACCCGGGTCGGCGGCCATGCCGATCGCGATCTCCGCCGCTTCACCGGACAGTGGCCGATGGCGCTGCGCGCGCAGCCAGTCGCGGGCGAGATTACGGGTGATCTGCCGCAGCCAGGGCAGGAAGCTGGTGGGATTGTTGAGGCGGGCGAGTTGCTGCCAGGCGCGCAGGAACGCCTCCTGGGCGATGTCCTCGCTGGCGCCGACATCGCGGGTGATGGCCAGGGCGATAGCGGTGACGGTGTTCTGGCAGGCCTGCACGATGCGCCCATAGGCCTGCTGGCAACCGGCCGCGGCGGTGGGCAGTTCGCGCTGCAACATCTGGTCCAGGGCTTCGGCGGGCATGGCGGGCTCCGTGCGGGTTCCTCACCATGACGCAGCCCCGTCGCGAATGTGACCGGGCGGCTATCGCGCCGCAGGCCTCATTGCGCCGGCTGGATGCGCACGCGCGAGGGGTCGTCCTGGGAAGGGTCGTCTTGTGGGGTCTTGGCGGGCACGGCCGGCGCCGGTTTGGCCGGCGCCGCTGCCGGGGCCACGGGCGGCGCGGGAGGGGCAGCGTGCCGCCTCATCGAGATCATGATGAACATGGCGACCACGCCGATCACCACCAGCAGGCCGATGCGGATGCGCCAGGCCCAGTTGCGCGTGCCCGCCTGCGATTCGGGGGTCTCGGCGAAGGCGTACTGCGCGAACGGCAGGTCGCGGCGGGTGGTGTCGAGCAGGCGCGCCTCGCGCAACAGTTCGCGCGCGCGCGGTTGGTCGTCTGCGCGCACCACCCACACGGTGGGATGCAATTGCGAGCTGCCTTGTTCGAGGTAGCTGAACTGGCCGCTGCGCCTGCTGCGGTAGGAGCGGCCGTTGGTCAGGCGCACGTCGATGCCGGCCTCGCGCAGCAGCTTGGCCACGCCCTCGGCAGTTTCCACGCGCTGGCTGCTGAATACCTTGCGCATGTCAGTCCTTCGCCGGCACGGCGTGGCTGTCGCCGTCGCGGACGACGCGGATCAGGCCTTCCTGCGAGGTGCTGGCCACCAGCACGCCCTCGCGGGTGAAGAACTGGCCGCGGGCCAACCCGCGCGAACCTTGCGCGGTCGGGCTGTCGAGCGAATACAGCAGCCAATCGTCGGTGCGGAACGGGCGATGGAACCACAGCACGTGGTCGAGCGAGGCCATCTGCACGCCGGGGGTGTAGTAGCTGATGCCGTGCGGAAAAGTCGAAGTGCCCAGCAACTGGAAGTCCGAGGCGTAGGCCAGCAAAGCGCGATGCAGGCCCTGGTCATCGCCGATCGGGTCGCTCAGGCGCAGCCACATCTGCTGGAACGGCGGTCGCTTGGGCGGGTTGAGCTCATCGCGCGGGTAGACGTGGCGAAATTCGAACGGGCCGCCGCGGGTCAGCCAACGCTGCACCTTCACCGGCAGCTTGGCCAGCACTTCCGGCGCCAGCGGCGCGGTCGGTGCGATGTCCTCCGGCTGCGGCACTTCCGGCATGCGCGCCTGGTGTTCGGCGCCGTCTTCGTGCTCCTGGAACGAGGCCGCGCAGAAGAAGATCACCTTGCCGTGCTGGATCGCGGTGACCCGGCGCACGGAAAAGCTGCCGCCGTCGCGCGTGCGGTCTACGTCGTAGACGATGGGGTGTTCGATGTCGCCGGCGCGCAGGAAATAGGCGTGCAGCGAGTGCGCCTGGCGACCGTTCTCGACCGTCGCCTGGGCCGCGGCCAGCGCCTGGCCGAGGACCTGGCCGCCGAACACGTACTTGGTGCCGATGTCACGGCTCTGGCCGCGGAACAGGTTGTCCTCCAGCCGCTCCAGCGAGAGCAGGCTGATCAGTTCGGAGACGACGGGTTCTGCGGCTGTGGCTGCGGACAAGGGAGCGACCTGCGGTAGACAGGGCGCGATTATAGCGGGCGGACCGAAGCATCCCGGCCTGGCCCCGCCCGCCGCCCTCAGGCGGGTTTTCGCAAGCGCGCGGCCAGGGCCTGCAGCGCGGCTTGCGCGTCCTCGGCGTACCAGGCTTCGATGAAGCGATCCAGGCGGATCAGCTCCGGCGCCAGCGCCTCGCGCAGGTCGGCGCGGGCGACATCGCGGGTATGCAGCATCGGTTGTCGCGGCAGCCGTAGGAGCTCCTGCAGCCAGGCGATCGCGCGGGCCACGACCAGCTCGCCGTCCACCAGTTCATCGACCAGCCCAATCTGCACCGCCTGCTCGGCCGGGACCATCTCACCGGCGACCAGCAGGCGCTCGGCCCGGTGCGCGCCGACCACGCGGCGCAGCAGGCGCTGGATACCTTCGGGCGCGGCCAGGCCGACCTGGACCTCGTTCAGGCCGATCGCGTAGGGACGCGCGGGGTCGACGCTGCGCGCCATGATCCGGTAGTCGCAGCACAAGGCCAGCACGCAGCCGCCAGCCGGGGAATGGCCGGTGAGGGCGGCGACTACCGGGATGCGCGTCTCGGCCAGGGTCTTGGCGGCGCCGAAGAACGCCTGCCAGCTGTCGAGCAGCTTGCCGCGGTCGGCGCCATGCGAGAGCAGGTAGGGCACGTCCATGCCGCCGGAGAAGATGTGCGGCGCACCGGACAGGACGATGGCGTGGACGTCGTCGGCCTGGGCCTGGTTGATCGCGGCGATCAGCTCGCGGCACAGCGCGGTGTCCAATGCGTTGGCCGGGGGGCGGGCCAGGCGGATCTCGCGGATATCGCCGTGGTCTAGGAGGTCGATGCTCATTTACGGGCTCCGGGAGGCTGTGGCTATGATAGACGCCATGCGCATCCTCGACCGTTCCCTGCTGTGTGCCGCGCTCGCCCTCACGGTGATCGCGCCTGTTCTCGCTGCCGACAACAAGCCGGCCGCGCCCAACGCCAAGGCCGCCGCGCCGGGGCGCTGTCTGCCGCAATGGCAGGGCGGCTGGGTACGCCTGCCGCCGAGCGCGAGCATGCCGATGGCGGCCGGCTTCGGCCAATTCGACAACGCCTGCCCACAGGCGCTGGCGGTGGTCGCGGCGAGCAGCCCGGCATTCGGCGATGTGTCGTTGCACGAGTCCTTCCAGGCCGACGGCGTCAACCGGATGCGCGAGGTCGCGCGGCTGCCGCTCCCTGCCGCTGGCAAGGTCACGCTGGCACCGGGCGGGCTGCATTTGATGCTGATGGAACCGAAGCAGGCGCTGGCCGAAGGCGGCAGCGTGCCGGTGAGGTTCACATTGGAAGACGGCCGCACCGTCGAAGCGACGCTACAGGTACGCAAGACCGCACCGTGAGCGGCAGCGGTCGCAGGTGCGCGGTGCTGGGCGCGGCTGGGGCAGGGGGCGCTTATGCGCCCGTGCCGCCGGAACCGCTGCTGTTGGTGCCTGAGTTGTCGTTCGCGTCCGGGGTGCCGGCATCGCGCTTCTTCTTCGCCAGTTTTTCGTCCTGCTTCTTCTTCTTGGCGATTTCGCGCTGGCGCTTTTCGAAAGAGTAGTTGGGTTTGATCAAGGGGGATGGCTCCAGGTCAGGGAAGGGGGGGTGCGTGCAGCGTAAGCGGCTGCGGGTTCATGCCGCGACACGGCGGTAGTGCAACAGGCGGCCGCGATATGGCGGCACGTCCTGGTCGTCCATGGGGCAGCGCTCCTCGTCGACCGAGAAGCCGGACATCGACAACAGGCGGCTGAAGCGCGCGCTGTTGCCACGGCCCGGGTCGGTCACCACGACTTCGGCGTCGGGCAGCGCATGGCGTTCGATGACGCCGGCGAGCAGCGAGGCGTTGTCGCTTTCGTAGAGTACGTCGCTGGCGATGATCAGGTCGAACCTGCCGAGCGTGGCCAGTGCCACGTCCCAGCGCAGCTGGCGATAGTGGACCGCCGGCAGGGCGTTCAGCGCGGCGTTGTAGGCCAGGAACGGTTCGGCCAGCGGGTGGATGTCCGAGGCCACGATGTCGGCGCCGCGGCGCTGCAACACCAGGCTGGCCAGGCCGATGCCGCAGCCCAGCTCAAGTACGCGCTTGCCTTCGATATCGAAGCGCTGCATGGCCTGCGCCAGCAACCGGCCGGCGGGCCACAGCTGGCCGAACAGACACCACTGCGCCGAGGAAATGCCCAGCCGCGCGCCGTGGCCATCGGGATCGGAAAACTGCTGCTTGTCGGTCAGTACGCGCAGTTGGTAGGTGTGTCCCGCGATGGGGACCAGTTGCTTGCGGGTCGCATAGCCAGGCATCGATTCGCTCCGGGAAGCATCGTCCGCTGCTGCCAGGACGAGATCACGCGTAGAGGGGGCGAAGCGAAAGGCCGGCGGGCCGAGCGGGACGCGGGAAACAGGCCAGGCCTGCGCCTGCATCCTACAGCATGGCCTTGCAGGCCGCTGGCGACGGGCCACCGGCCTGCCGCCGCTGCGTGGCGCGCGGGCAATTCAGCTCGACGCGCTGCGAATCGGTTCGGGCAGCGCTGCGCTCTTGCCGGTCTGCGTGTCCATCCACACCACCACGACGTTACCGTCCGAGTACAGGACGCCATCGTCCTTCGCATCGACGATGCGGTGGCCGATGGTGACGCTGCTGTTGCCCAGGCGCTCGACGAACAGTTCGACCACGATGTCGTTGGGCCACACGATCGGGCGGCGGTAATTGACATTGGTGGCGGCCACCACCGGGGCGATACGATCGCTCATCGACACGCCCGGCACGCCGAGCATCCAGCGCACGCGTGCTTCTTCCAGATAGGAAATGTACTTGGCGTTGTTGACGTGGCCCATGCTGTCCATGTCACGCCAGCGCACGCTGATCGGGACACGGGCGAGGATCTTGTGCGAAGCGTCGCTCATCATTTGCTCTTCTTGCTGGCGGCCTTCTTGGCCGCAGGGGTCTTGGTGGCGGGCGCTTTCTTCGCCGCGGCCTTGGCCGCCTTGGCCGCAGCCTTGGCTTCCTTCGCCGCCGCTTCGCGTTCGCTCTTGCGCGGCGGCAGGGCCGAAGGCTTGTTGGCCACGGCTGCCGGACGGCTCGGGCGAGAGGCCACCGTCGGCAACATCTTGGCCAGGAACTGGCCGGTGTACGAACCCGGGTGCGCGGCCACATCTTCCGGTGTGCCGGTGACCAGGATGCTGCCACCGCGATGGCCGCCCTCCGGGCCGAGATCGACGACCCAGTCCGCAGTCTTGATCACGTCCAGGTTGTGCTCGATCACCACCACCGTGTTGCCTTCGTCGCGCAGCTTGTGCAGCACCGCCAGCAACGCTTCGATGTCGTGGAAGTGCAGGCCGGTGGTCGGCTCGTCGAGGATGTACAGGGTGCGGCCGGTATCGCGTCGCGACAGTTCCTTGGACAGCTTCACCCGTTGCGCTTCACCACCGGACAGCGTGGTCGCGCTCTGGCCGAGCTTGACGTAGCTCAAGCCGACATCGACCAGGGTCTCGAGCTTGCGCGCGATCGCCGGCACCGGCTGGAACAGGTTCAGCGCATCTTCGACGGTCATTTCGAGCACATCGTTGATGTTGTAGCCCTTGTAGAGGATCTCCAACGTTTCGCGGTTGTAGCGCTTGCCGCCGCAGATATCGCAAGGTACGTAGACGTCAGGGAGGAAGTGCATCTCCACCTTGATCATGCCGTCGCCCTGGCAGGCCTCGCAGCGGCCGCCACGTACGTTGAAGCTGAAGCGCCCGGCCGAATAGCCGCGTGCGCGCGATTCGGGCACCTGGGCGAACAGTTCGCGCAATGGCGTGAACAGCCCGGTATAGGTCGCCGGGTTGCTGCGCGGGGTGCGGCCGATCGGCGACTGGTCGATGTCCACGACCTTGTCGAACAGATCCAGGCCATCGATTTCCCGGTACGGCGCCACCGCATGCGAGGCGCCATTGATCTCGTTGGCCGCCAGCGAATACAGGGTGTCGTTGATCAGCGTCGATTTGCCCGAGCCCGACACGCCGGTGATGCAGGTCAGCAGGCCGGCCGGAATATCGAGATCGACGTTCTTCAGGTTGTTGCCGCGCGCGCCGCGCAGGTGCAACGTCATCTTCGGGTTGGGCTTGTGGCGCTGCTTGGGGATCTCGATGGCGCGCTTGCCGGACAGGTACTGGCCGGTGACCGAGCGCGGGGAATCGAGCAGGTCCTGCAAGGTGCCCTGGCCGACGATTTCGCCGCCATGCACGCCGGCGCCGGGGCCGATATCCAGCACATAGTCGGCCAGGCGGATGGCGTCTTCATCATGCTCGACGACGATGACGGTATTGCCGAGGTCGCGCAGGCGGGTGAGGGTGCCGAGCAGGCGTTCGTTGTCGCGCTGGTGCAGGCCGATGGAAGGCTCGTCGAGCACGTACATCACCCCGACCAGGCCGGCGCCGATCTGGCTGGCAAGGCGAATTCGCTGCGCTTCGCCGCCGGATAGGGTGTCGGCCTTGCGTTCGAGGGTGAGGTAGTCCAGGCCGACGTCGACCAGGAAGCCCAGGCGTTCGGCGATCTCCTTGACGATCTTCGCCGCGATTTCGCCACGCCATCCCGGCAGGTGCAGGTGCTTGAAGAACTTCAGCGCCTCGTCCACCGGCAGCACGACCAGGTCCGGCAACGGACGATCGGCGACGAACACGTTGCGCGCGGCCTTGTTGAGGCGGGCGCCGGCGCATTCGGGGCAGGCCCGCTCGCTGATGTACTTGCCGAGTTCCTCCTGCACCGCGGCCGATTCGGTTTCGCGGTAGCGGCGCTCCAGGTTCGGGATGATGCCTTCGAAGCGGTGCTTGCGCTGGGTGCGGCCGCCGGATTCGGTGAAGTAGGTGAAGACGATCACCTCATCGCCACTGCCGTACAGCACGGCCTGGCGCACTGCCGCCGGCAGCGACTGCCAGGGGGCATCGACATCGAACTTGTAGTGCTTGGCGAGCGAGGCGATCAGCTGGAAGTAATAGGCGTTGCGGCGGTCCCAGCCACGCACGGCACCGGCCGAGAGCGACAGCTCCGGGTGCACGACCACGCGCTCGGGATCGAAGAATTCGGCCACGCCCAGGCCATCGCAGCTCGGGCAAGCGCCCATCGGTGCGTTGAACGAGAACAGGCGCGGTTCCAGCGCCGGCAGCGAGTAGTCGCAGACCGGGCAGCTGTACTTGGAGGAGAACAGTTGCGGCACCGCCTCCGCGCGGTCCAGCGACTGCACCGCGGCCATCCCGTCGCCGAGCTTGAGCGCGGTCTCGAACGATTCGGCCAGGCGCTGCTTGATGTCCTCGCGCGGGCGGAAGCGGTCGATCACGGCCTCGATGGTGTGCTTCTGGCGCAGTGCCAGCGCCGGCACCGCGTCGATCTCGTACAGCTCGCCGTCCACGCGCACGCGCACGAAGCCCTGCGCGCGCAGCTGCTCGAACACCTGCGCATGCTCGCCCTTGCGGTCGCGGATCACCGGCGCGAGCAGCATGAAACGCTCCTCCGGGTCCAGCGTCAGCACCTGGTCGACCATCTGGCTGACGGTCTGTGCCTCCAGTGGATAGCCGTGGTCGGGGCAGCGCGGCTGGCCGACTCGGGCGTAGAGCAGGCGCAGGTAGTCGTAGATCTCGGTGATGGTGCCGACGGTCGAGCGCGGGTTGTGCGAGGTTGACTTCTGCTCGATCGAGATCGCCGGCGACAGGCCTTCGATGTGGTCCACATCGGGCTTTTCCATCACGCTGAGGAACTGCCGCGCATAGGCCGACAGCGACTCGACGTAGCGGCGCTGGCCTTCGGCGTAGATAGTGTCGAACGCCAGCGACGACTTGCCCGAACCGGACAGGCCGGTGATGACGATCAACTTGTCGCGGGGCAGGTCGAGATCGAGGTTCTTGAGATTGTGCGTCCGCGCGCCGCGGATGCGGATGTAGTCCAGCGCCATCGGGTGCCTTGGTTGCCTTCGAGCGGGGGAGGTTGGCCCGGGCAGGCCAATAGGGAAGCGTATCGACTGGGGCAGGTGGGGGCAAATCGCCAGGGCAGTATTGCCACGCCTGTCTCAGGAGCTGAGACATGGGGGCGAGGGCGGGCAAAGCCAAAGCGGCCCGTTCAGCCGCGTGAATGGCCCTTTGTAGGAGGGGCTTCAGCCCCGACGGGGATCCGGTCGGGGATGAAGCCCCTCCTACAGAAGGCCTGGGAGGGTTTGACCCGAAACCAGGCCGCGGGCTATCATTGCCGGTCTGTCCGTCCGAAGAGGCGGCAGATACTCTCAGAATAACTACAGAAGAGACGTCACATGTACGCAGTACTGGTCACCGGCGGTAAGCAATACCGCGTCGCGCAGGGCGAAACGC
>Ga0160435_1000272_pt1 | contig 23171 bp, 16 predicted proteins | sample HID1973K_E0MG_FD_108213 | JGI IMG/M metagenome (GOLD analysis project Ga0160435, IMG submission 108213) | Enriched mosquito-associated microbial communities from UW Madison campus, WI, USA - HID1973K_E0 MG | ecosystem: Host-associated > Arthropoda: Insects > Digestive system > Unclassified ...
GCAGCTGTTTGGGACCAACAAGTCCGTCGTGGATTCGTTGGGCGGTGGCGCCAAGGTCAACCCGGACGGCACGATCAGTGCGCCAACCTATACGGTTGACGGCAAGCCGGTGAACAACGTCGGCGATGCGATCAGCAACATCGACGGCCGCACTACCCGCAACACCACAGGTATCACCAACAACAGCACGGCCATCAGCCGACTTGGCGATCACCTCAACAGCGGCAGCGTTGGCCTGGTGCGACAGGACGCCACCAGTCGCGAGATCCTGGTCGCCGGCGACAAGGACGGCAAGACGGTGTCTTTCGCCGGCGTCCAGAACGAGCGCGTGCTGACCGGTGTCGCCAGGGGCGCGGTCAATGCGGCCTCTGTGGAGGCGATCAACGGTTCGCAGCTGCACGCTACCAACAAGGACGTGGCCGATGCACTGGGCGGTGGCTCGAAGGTCAACCCGGATGGCACGATCAGCGCACCGGGCTACACGGTTGAGGGCAAGCCGGTGAACAACGTCGGCGATGCGATCACCAATATCGATGGCCGCACCATCGGCAACACGACCGCCATCTCCAAGCTCGGCGACCAGATCAACAACGGCAGCGTGGGCCTGGTCAAACAGGATGCCGGCAACCGTGAGATCACCGTGGCCAGCGACAAGGACGGCAAGCAAGTGAACTTTGCCGGCACCCAGGGCGAGCGCGTGCTGACGGGCGTGGCCAAGGGCGCGGTCGATGCGGCCTCCGTGCAGGCGGTCAACGGCTCGCAGCTGCACGGCGCCATCAAGACGGTGGCCGATTCACTGGGCGGTGGGGCCACGGTCAATCCGGATGGCACGATCAAGGCGCCTACCTACACGGTCAACGGCAAGCCGGTAAGCAGCGTCGGCGAAGCGATCACCAACGTGGATGGACGCGTCACCCACAACACGCAGGCGATCCAGAACATCGTCGGCACGGGTGGGGTGAAGTATTTCCGTGCCAATTCCACCGCCGCTGCCGCCCAGGCCACCGGCGCCAATGCCGTCGCCGCCGGCCCCGAGTCGGTCGCCAGCGGCGCCGCTGCGGTGGCGATGGGCCATGGCGCGCAAGCCACGGCCGACAACAGCGTGGCCATTGGTGCCGGCGCTGTCGCCGACCGCGCCAATAGTGTGTCGGTGGGTCGTGCCGGGCAGGAGCGTGCGATCACCCATGTCGCGGCCGGCAGTGCCGAAACCGATGCCGTCAACGTCAGCCAGCTGCGCAGCAGCCAGCAGGGTTCGGCGCAATACGACCGCCGCGGCCCGGGTGGCGCGCCGGACTACAGCAGCCTGAGCCTGGGGGGGCCGGGCGGCGCGGGCACCACGCGTGTGCGCAATGTCAGCCAGGGCGTTGCGCCCACCGATGCGGTCAATGTTTCGCAGTTGAATGCCGGCATGGAGCAGGCGGTGAGCCAATCGCGTTCCTACACCGATGCGCAGGTGCAGGCACTGGGCCAAGACCTGTGGCAGCTGCAGCGCGAAAGCCGGGGTGGCACTGCCTCGGCCATCGCGATGGCGGGACTGGTGCAGGCTTACGAGGCCGGCGACAGCCTGATGTCGGTGGGCGTGGGTGGCTTCCAGGGCGAATACAGCATGGCCATGGGCTTGTCCGGCGTTACTGACGATGGCAAATACCTTTACAAGGCCCAGGCCAGCCGCAATACCCGCAAGGACTTCGGGTTCTCGGTTTCGGCAGGCTGGCGCTGGTAAGGCAAAACGGCGGCCCCTTTACACCGGCCGCTAACAAGAACCCCGGAGCGCAGGCCCCGGGGTTTTGCTTTCATACGTCAGTGCACGCCTTGCAGATCCCGCAACTGGGTGCCGCGCGAACCAAAGTAGGCGGCGAGGTCGGCGATGTCCTGGTCGCTGAGGTTGGCGGCCTGCGGCGACATCAGCGGATGCTGGCGGTCGCCATCGCGGTATGCCTGCAGCGCGTGGGCCAGGTAGTCGCCATATTGGCCACCGAGCTTGGGGTAGGTGGCATCGATCGGCGTGTTGCCGTCCGGGCCGTGGCAGTCCACGCAGCTCTGGCCGGTGGCCTTGCCCTTGGCATGGGCGAGTTTGTCGCCCGCCTCGACATGACCGGAAGGCAGGCCGGCGGAAGATCCCGACCCGTGCTCCCCGCTGGCGTGGCCAGGATCGGCGGCGGAAGTGTCCTTGGACTCGACCTGGGACTGGGTGCACGCCCCCAAGGCCAGGGCAGCAAACAGGACGATGGCGAAACGCTGGGCGTTCTGGGCTTTCGACATGGTTGCGCTTACTTGAGGGTGGAAAGGAAGGCGGCGATATCGGCGATGTCCTGGTCCGAAAAGCTCTGGGCCTGGGCCTGCATCGTCGGATGCTTGCGCTTGCCTTGCCGGTATTCGACCAGGGCCTGGGTCAGGTACTGCGACGATTGCCCGCCGATCTTCGGTACCCGAAAGCTCGGGTAGGCGTTCTTGTACCCCGGGATGCCATGGCAACCCTGGCAGGTGTAGGTGAGGACCTTGCCCCTGTCCGGGCTGCCGGTGGGCAGTGCGGGGGCGGGCGCCGGCGCCGGGGTGGCGGCGGCTGGTGCTGCCGGCGGGGCGGCCGGCGTAGCGGGTGTAGCGGACTGCGGATTGGCTCGGGCGGTCCAGAATGACAATAGAACGACCAGAGCGAGACAAGCGGCGAGCGGCTGCGGGCGCATTGGTTTCGTTGTCCGGAAGGCTGATTTGGAGTCGTTCCGGAGTGGGGGTGGCACGGAACGCCCCGAGTATGCCTGTGAATGGCGCCGGCGGGAACGGGGGTGAATAGGCGCGGAGGTCACCATGACCTTTGGGCCATTGGCGTTCTGGTCAGCTGGTGATTTACTTGCCTACAACACCTGTTCACCGCATCCACCAGGGACACGACGATGTCGCGAATCTCCTTCTCGCTCGGCCGCACCGGAGTTTGTGCCGCCGCGCTGCTGCTTTCCACCTCCATGCTGATGACCGGCTGCAAGTCCGGCGACGCCAACGAACAAGCCGCCAAGGAAGGCGACAAGAAGGAGGACAAGGCCGCCGACGCCGTGCCGGTCGAGGTCGCCAAGGCGGCCCGCCGCGCGGTCGCCGCCAGCTACACCGGCACCGCCGCGCTGGAGCCGCGCGCCGAGTCGCAGGTGGTCGCCAAGACCTCCGGCGTGGCGCTGCAGGTGCTGGTGGAGGAGGGGCAGAAGGTCCGCGCGGGCCAGCAACTGGTGCGCCTGGACCCGGACCGCGCGCGCCTGGCCATGGCGCAGAGCGAGGCGGCGATGCGCAAGCTGGAGAACAACTACCAGCGCGCCAATCGCCTGGTGGGCCAGCAACTGGTCAGCGCCGCCGAGGTCGACCAGCTCAAGTTCGATGTCGAAAACGCCCGCGCCCAGTACCGCATGGCGGCGCTGGAGTTGAGCTACACCACGGTGGTGGCGCCGATCAGCGGCGTGATCGCCTCGCGTTCGATCAAGGACGGCAACTTCGTCCAGATCAACACGCCGATCTTCCGGATCGTCGATGACTCGCGCCTGGAAGCCACCCTCAACGTGCCCGAGCGCGAACTGGCCACGCTCAAGGCCGGCCAGCCGGTCAGCCTGGTAGCCGATGCGCTGCCGGGCAAGCGTTTTACCGGCGTCGTCGACCGCGTCGCCCCGGTAGTGGACTCAGGCAGCGGCACGTTCCGCGTTATCTGCGCCTTTGCCGACGCCCAGGCCGAAGCGCTGCAGCCGGGCATGTTCGGCCGCATCCGCATTGACTACGACCAGCGCACCGATGCCTTGGTGGTGCCGCGCCTGGCGCTGCTGGAAGATGGCGACCCGGCGGTATTCGTGGTGCGCGAAGGCAAGGTTACGCGCGTGCCGGTCAAGCTCGGCTATGCCGAAGGCCAGTGGGTCGAGGTCCGCGATGGCCTCAAGGAAGGCGACCAGGTCGTCACCGCCGGCAAGGTCGCGCTGCGCGATGGCACCGCGGTCCAGGTCATCGGCGAGCCGCAGGCCAAGGTCGAGGCCGCCCAGGCGATCGCGAAGGGAGACGAGGGCAAGCGTTCATGAGCGCCGGCCCCGAACACCCCGCCTCGCACGGTCACGGACCGGCCGGCCCCGCGGCATCGATGGGCGGTGGCCTGGTGGAGTTCGCCACCCGCCGCCGCGTGACCATCGCCATGATTACGGTGACCATGCTGTTGTTTGGCGCGATCGCGCTCAACGGCTTGAAGGTCAACCTGCTGCCCGACCTGAGCTACCCCACGCTGACGGTGCGCACCGAGTACACCGGTGCGGCGCCTTCGGAGATCGAGACGCTGGTCAGCGAGCCGGTCGAAGAAGCGGTTGGCGTGGTCAAGAACCTGCGCAAGCTCAAGTCGGTGTCGCGCACCGGCCAGAGCGATGTCGTGCTCGAGTTCGCCTGGGGTACCGACATGGACCAGGCCACGCTGGAAGTGCGCGACAAGATGGAGGCACTGAACCTGCCGCTGGAGGCCAAGGCCCCGGTGCTGCTGCGCTTCAATCCCTCGACCGAGCCGATCATGCGCCTGGTGCTGTCGCCCAAGGCCGAGGCTCGCGATGATGCCGAGGCGATCCGTCAGCTGACGATGCTGCGACGCTACGCCGACGAAGACCTCAAGAAGAAGCTCGAACCGGTGGCCGGCGTGGCCGCGGTCAAGGTCGGCGGTGGCCTCGAAGACGAGATCCAGGTCGATATCGACCAGCAGAAGCTGGCGCAGTTGAACCTGCCGATCGACAACGTCATCAATCGGCTCAAGGAAGAGAACATCAACATCTCCGGCGGCCGGCTGGAGGAAGGTTCGCAGCGCTACCTGGTGCGCACGGTCAACCAGTTCGCCAACCTGGAAGAGATCCGCAATTTGTTGGTGACCACCACCAGCAGCAGTGGCGGCGGCGCGGACGCCGCCATGGCGCAGATGTTCGCCATCGCTGCGGCCAGCGGTTCGCAGGCGACGATGGCGGCGGCGGCCGAGGTGCAGAACGCCTCGGCCGGCAGCAGCAGTTCGATCGCCGGTGGCTTGCCGGTGCGTCTGAAGGACGTGGCCGAAGTGCGCCAGGGCTACAAGGAGCGCGAGGCGATCATCCGCCTGGGCGGCAAGGAAGCCGTGGAACTGGCGATCTACAAGGAAGGCGACGCCAATACCGTCTCCACCGCCAATTCGCTGCGCACGCGCCTGGAGCAGATCAAGTCGACCGTGCCCGGGGATGTGGAAATCACCACGATCGAGGACCAGTCGCACTTCATCGAGGCGGCCATCAGCTCGGTCAAGCATGACGGCGTGATCGGCGGCGTGCTGGCGATCCTGATCATCTTCCTGTTCCTGCGCGATGGCTGGAGCACGTTCGTCATCAGTCTGTCGTTGCCGGTGTCGATCATCACCACGTTCTTCTTCATGGGCCAGCTCGGCCTGAGCTTGAACGTCATGTCGCTCGGCGGGCTGGCGCTCGCCACCGGCCTGGTGGTGGACGACTCGATCGTGGTACTGGAAAGCATCGCCAAGGCGCGCGAACGCGGCCTGAGCGTGCTGGATGCAGCCATCGTCGGCACCCGCGAGGTGAGCATGGCGGTGATGGCCTCGACCCTCACCACCATTGCGGTGTTCCTGCCGCTGGTGTTCGTCGAAGGCATCGCCGGGCAGCTGTTCCGCGACCAGGCACTGACCGTGGCGATCGCCATCGCGATCTCGCTGGTGGTGTCGATGACGCTGATCCCGATGCTGAGCTCGCTCAAGGGCCGCCCGCCGCTGGCCTTCCCGGACGAGCCGGCGCATCCGCGCTGGCAGCCGACCCGGCGCTGGCTCAAGCCGGTGGCCTGGGTGCGCAACGGCCTGGGCGCTGCATTCCGCCATGGCTTCTTTGGGGTGGCGTGGCTGGTGGTGCGGCTGTGGCGCGGGCTGTGCCGCGTGGTCGGGCCGGTGATGCGCCGCCTCAGCGACTGGTCGATGCGTCCCTACGAGTACGCCGAGCGTGGTTACCTGCGGCTGTTGCCCGGCGCGCTGGCGCGTCCGTGGCGGGTGCTGGGCATGGCCACGGCGGTCTTTGTCGTTACGCTGTTCGCCGTGCCGATGCTGGGTGCAGACCTGATCCCGCAGCTGGCCCAGGACCGCTTCGAAATGACGGTCAAGCTGCCGGCTGGCACGCCGCTGGCGCAGACCGATGGCCTGGTGCGCGAATTGCAGCTCAAGCATGGCAAGGACGATGGCCTGTCCGCGCTCTACGGCGTGTCGGGCAGCGGTACCCGCCTGGATGCCAGCCCGACCGAAAGCGGCGAGAACATCGGCAAGCTCACCGTGGTGATGGCCAATGGCGGCAGCCAGAAGCTGGAAGCACGCGAGACCGAGAAGCTGCGTGCGAGCATGGCCGGGCATCCGGGCGTGCAGGTCGACTTCGCGCGGCCGGCGCTGTTCTCCTTCTCCACGCCGCTGGAAGTGGAACTGCGTGGCCAGGACCTGGCCGAGCTGGAGCACGCCGGGCAGAAGCTGGCGAAGATGCTGCGCGCCAACCCGCACTACGCCGACGTCAAGTCGACGGTGGAGGAGGGCTTCCCCGAAATCCAGATCCGCTTCGACCAGGAGCGGGCCGGTGCGTTGGGCCTGACCACGCGGCAGATCGCCGACGTGGTGGTCAAGAAGGTGCGCGGCGATGTCGCCACCCGCTACAGCTTCCGCGACCGCAAGATCGATGTGCTGGTGCGGGCACAGCAGAGCGACCGTGCCAGCGTCGAGGATATCCGACGGCTGATCGTCAATCCCGGCAGCAGCCGGCCGGTAACGTTGGCTTCGGTGGCCGATGTCGTCGCTACGACTGGCCCGAGCGAAATCCACCGCGCCGACCAGACCCGCGTGGCGATCGTCTCGGCCAACCTGCGCGACATCGACCTGGGCGGTGCGGTGCGCGAGGTCGAGAACATGGTCAAGGCCGATCCGCTGGCGGCCGGTGTGGGCATGCACATCGGTGGGCAGGGCGAGGAGCTGGCAGAGTCGGTGCGGGCGTTGCTGTTCGCCTTCGGCCTGGCGATCTTCCTGGTCTACCTGGTGATGGCCTCGCAGTTCGAATCGCTGCTGCATCCGTTCGTGATCCTGTTCACCATCCCGCTGGCCCTGGTCGGCGCGGTGCTGGCCTTGCTGCTGACCGGAAAACCAATTTCGGTGGTGGTGTTCATCGGCCTGATCCTGCTGGTGGGCCTGGTGACCAAGAACGCGATCATCCTGATCGACAAGGTCAACCAGCTGCGCGAGGAAGGCGTACCCAAGCACACCGCACTGATCGAAGGGGCACGTTCGCGCCTGCGCCCGATCGTGATGACCACGCTGTGCACCTTGTTCGGCTTCGCACCGTTGGCGCTGGCCTTCGGCGAAGGTGCCGAAGTGCGCGCGCCGATGGCGATCACGGTGATCGGCGGCCTGCTGGTGTCGACCCTGCTCACGCTGCTGGTCATCCCGGTGGTCTATGACCTGATGGATCGCCGTGCCGACGCCTATTACCTGGAGCGCGGTCGCCGCATGCGTGCGCGCCAGGGCCTGGTCGAGGCGGGCGAGGGCGGCAACGGCGCCGGCGGCGCACTGGAGTCGGCATGAGCATCGCCGAGTTCTCCATCCGCCGGCCGGTCACCACGATCATGTGTTTCGTGTCATTGGTCGTGGTCGGCCTGATCGCCGCGTTCCGCCTGCCGCTGGAGGCGTTGCCGGACATCTCCGCACCGTTCCTGTTCGTGGAGCTGCCGTACACCGGCTCCACCCCGGACGAAGTGGAGCGCAACCTGGTGCGTCCGGCCGAGGAAGCGCTGGCAACGATGACCGGCATCAAGCGCATGCGCTCGGTGGCCACGGCCGATGGCGCCAACATCTATATCGAGTTCTCCGACTGGGACCGCGATATCGCCATTGCCGCTTCAGATGCGCGCCAGCGTATCGACGCGATCCGCGATGACCTGCCCGAGGACCTGCAGCGCTACCACGTCTACAAATGGTCCAGCAGCGACGAGGCGATCCTCAAGGTGCGCCTGGCCAGCCAGAGCGATCTTACCGGCGCCTACGACATGCTCGACCGCGAGTTCAAGCGGCGGATCGAGCGCATCGCCGGCGTGGCGCGGGTGGAGATTTCCGGCGCGCCGCCGAATGAAGTCGAGATCGCGATCAAGCCCGACCGCCTGACCGCGCACGACCTCAGCCTCAACGACCTGAGCGAGAAGCTGGGCAAGCTCAACTTCTCGGTCTCGGCCGGGCAGATCGACGACAACGGCCAGCGCATCCGCGTGCAGCCAGTGGGCGAGCTGCGCGACTTGCAGGAATTGCGCGACCTGGTCCTCAACAACAAAGGCCTACGCCTGGGCGATATCGCCGATATCAGGCTGAAGCCGACGCGCATGGCCTATGGCCGCCGCCTCGATGGCCGGCCCGCCATTGGCCTGGACATCTACAAGGAGCGCAACGCCAACCTGGTGGAAGTCTCGCGCGCGGCGCTCAAGGAAGTGGAGGCGATCCGCAAACAGCCTTCGATGAGCGACGTGCAGATCAAGGTCATCGCCAACCAGGGCGATGCGGTGACGTCTTCATTGACCGAACTGGCCGAGGCCGGCGCGGTGGGCCTGTTGCTGTCCATCACCGTGCTGTTCTTCTTCCTGCGGCACTGGCCATCGACCTTGATGGTGACGCTGGCGATCCCGATCTGCTTTGCGATCACCCTGGGCTTCATGTACTTCGTCGGGGTGACGCTCAACATCCTGACGATGATGGGCTTGCTGCTGGCGGTGGGCATGCTGGTGGACAACGCCGTAGTGGTGGTGGAGAGCATCTACCAGGAACGCGAGCGCTTCCCGGACCAGCCGGAGCTGGCTTCGCTGGTGGGTACGCGCAACGTGTCCATCGCGCTCAGTGCCGGCACCCTGTGCCACTGCATCGTGTTCCTGCCGAACCTGTTCGGCGAAACCAACAACATCAGCATCTTCATGGCGCAGATCGCCATCACCATTTCGGTGTCGTTGCTGGCGTCGTGGCTGGTGGCCATCAGCCTGATCCCGATGCTGTCGGCACGGATGAAGACCCCGGCGATGGTCAAGTCGCACAAGGGCGTGATCGCCAGGTTGCAGGCGCGCTACGCGCGGGTGCTGCGCTGGACCCTTGAGCACCGTGGCTGGAGCGTGCTGGGCATCGTCCTGGTGGTCCTGGTCAGCCTGGTGCCGATCAAGCTGACCAAGGTGGATATGTTCGGCGGCGACGGCGGCAAGGAGGCCTTCATCGGCTACCAGTGGAAGGGCTCCTACACCCGCGAACAGCTGGGCGAGGAAGTCGCCCGGGTCGAGGCCTACCTGGACAAGAACCGCGAGCGCTTCCATATCAGCCAGATCTATTCCTGGTTCAGCGAGCAGGAAGGCAGCAGCACCATCATCACCTTCGAGGAGGGCAAGGTGAAAGCCAAGGACACCGCCGCCTTCTTGGAGATTATGCGCAAGGAGATGCCACGCTCGGCGCGCGCGGACTACAGCATCGGCAACCAGGGCGATGGCAATGGCGGCGGTGGCGGCAAGGGCGTGCAGGTGCAGCTGGTGGGCGACTCTACCCAGGCCTTGCAGGAGATTGGCGAGGAAGTCCTGCCGCTACTGGCCCAGCGCAAGGAATTGCGCGACGTGCATATCGACAACGGCGACCGTACCAGCGAGCTGGCCATCCGCGTCGACCGCGAGCGTGCAGCGGCCTTCGGCTTCAGTGCCGACGAGGTTGCACGCTTTGTTGGCCTGGCGCTGCGGGGCTCGCCGATCCGCGAGTTCCGCCGCGGCGACAACGAGGTGCCGGTGTGGGTGCGTTTCGCCGGCGCCGAGACCACCCGGCCCGAAGACCTGGATAGCTTCACCGTGCGCACAAAGGACGGTCGTAGCGTGCCGCTGTTGAGCTTGGTCGAGGTGCAGACGCGGCCCTCGGCGACCCAGATCGGCCGCACCAACCGCCAGACCACGCTGACCATCAAGGCCAACCTGGGCGAGAAGGTAACCCAGCCCGAAGGCCGCAAAGCGATGGAGGCGGTGCTCAAGAACATGAGCTTCCCGGCCGGCTACAGCTTCACCTTCGACGGTACCGACTACCAGGACGACGGCGAGGCGATGAAGCAGATGCTGTTCAACCTGGTGCTGGCGCTGCTGATGATCTACGTAGTGATGGCCGCGGTGTTCGAGTCGCTGCTGTTCCCGGCGGCGATCATGAGCGGCGTGCTGTTCTCGATCTTCGGCGTGTTCTGGCTGTTTGCGCTGACCGGGACCACGTTCGGCATCATGTCCTTCATCGGCATCCTGGTGCTGATGGGCGTGGTGGTGAACAATGGCATCGTGATGATCGAGCACATCAACAATCTGCGCAGGCGTGGCCTGAGCCGTACCGATGCGCTGGTGGAGGGCTCGCGCGAGCGCCTGCGCCCGATCATGATGACCATGGGCACGGCGATCCTGGCGATGGTGCCGATCTCGTTGACCACTACCACCATGTTTGGCGATGGCCCGCCGTACTACCCGATGGCGCGCGCGATTGCCGGTGGCCTGGCGTTCTCGACCGTGGTCAGCCTGCTATTCCTGCCGACCATCTACGCGATGCTCGATGATCTCAGCAGCGGCGTGTCGCGGCTGGTGAAGCGTGCGCGCGGACGTGCCGAAGTGCCGGGCGCGGACGTATCGGTGGTTTGAACAGGGGGCACCGCCGGAACCGGTTCCGGCGGCGCCCGAGGTAAACGCTTGGTCCGGATGGACGGCGGATCGTCGCCGTCGCCCATCCGGGCCAATGCGCCGGTCAGGCCCAGTTCGCGGCAATCACCGTGTCCAGCGTCGACCACTGCTGCGGACTCAGGCTTTCCGAGCCTGCCGGCGGCGGGCCGAAGGCCGCCATGGCATTGACCAGATTATCGACTTGGCCTGCCGTCAGGCTCTGGCCGTCGGCACTACGGAACAGGTCGACGCGGGACTTTGGGTGCTCGTACCAGCCGGCGATAGTGATCTTGTCCGGCTCGGTTGATTGCGGGTCGGGCCCGTTGTCCGGTGCTTGCAGCCTGTTCACCACCGTGACCTGCAGATCGTTGGCCGCGCGACTGAACCACAGGTGGTTTGCCAGCCCGCCGGACGCTTGTCCGAATCTGATTTCGTCATGGCCCGCGGCGTCGGCGTTGTCGACGGTGTCTTGGCCGAAGCCGCTGTCGAAGCGGTAGACGTCGTTGCCCTGGCCGCCCTCTAGGCGGTCTGCGCCGGCATCGCCCACCAGGAGGTCGTGGCCGTCTCCCCCCTTGAGCTTGTCGTCGCCAGTGCCGCCTTCGAGCGTGTCGTTGCCTCGGCCGGCTTCGAGGACCTCGTTGTCGGCGCCGCCGCGCAGGAGGTCGTGGCCGACGCTGCCGTAAAGCTTGTCCTCGCCGTTGCCACCTTCCAGTGTGTCGTCGCCGTTGCCACCTTCGAGCAGATCGTGGCCGTCACCGGCCCACAGGATGTCATTGCCATTGCGCCCGTAGAGCCGGTCGTGGCTCTCGCCGCCATCCAGGAAATCGTCACCGTCGCCGCCATGCAGACGGTCTTTGCCGGCGCCGCCGACCAGCAGGTCGTTGCCTGCTCCACCGTCGAGGTGATCGCTGCCCAGCCCACCGTCGAGCTGGTCATCGCCCGCGCCAGCGTAGAGCTTGTCGTTGCCGGCATGGCCTTCGAGGCGGTCGCTGCGATCGGTGCCATGCAGGATGTCTGCACCTTTGCCGGCAATAGGGTTCACACCATCAGCGCGGTAGTCCTGGCGCCACGCGCTATCACTGGCATTGACGAACGACCGGGTGGACCACTCGGTTCCGGTGCCGTACGGATTAAGGTTGGTCCATGGGCCATCGACCGGGACCGACGACGCGGTACCCAGGCGGGAAGTGATTCGCGTGAAATCGCCGAAGCGCCGTGATTGGCGCGGGAGAAAGCGGTTGATCCGACTCATCATATGAATAACTCCTTGTCGTATCGCCGGTGCGGACACCGACAGGTGATTCCCTGCGAAGCCATGCCGCCGGCCGACAGCCGGGATGCAGGGTTGGGCGTGGCGTAACGTTGTCTTGTTTCCCCGAATGAGCCCGGAAGCCTGGGCTCAGCGCGATCCTACGTCCGCGTTGATGGTGTCGATATTGGAATGGTCGCCCTGTTGGCGTGCGCGTCGCGTTCCATCGCGTGACAAAAAAAGCCACCGGCTTGGGGCCGGTGGCTGTTGAAAGGGTCGGGGTGCTCGTCAGCCTGCCCGAACCTGTGGGTCGGTTATGCCCAGTTCGCGGCGATCACCGTATCGAGCGTTTTCCACTGCTGCTGGGTCAGGCTTTCCGAGCCGGCCGGAATTGCGCCGAAGGCCGCCATCGCATTGACCAGGTTGTCGACCTGGCTGGCCTTGAGGGTCTGGCCCGCGGCGTCACGGAACAGGTCCACACGCGCTTCGGCGCTGCCGTACCAATTGCTCAGGGTGATCTTGTCGGCATCGCCAACCGTATTGACGAGGCTGCTGCCGGCCGGTTCGCCGTCAATGGTCAGCACGCCGTTGTTCATGTTGAACACGCCGTTGTTCATGCTGACATCGCCTCCGATGAAGTTGAAGCCCGTCGACTTGTTGCTGTCCAGCACCGTCAGCTCCAGGTCATTGCCCTTGCGGCTGAACCACATGCGGTTGGCCTTCGCCTCGGAAGCTTCGCTGAACACAACTTCGTCATGTCCGGCAGCGTCGCCGTTGCGGATCACGTCCTGGCCGAACGACTTGTCGAAGACGTACGTGTCCTTGCCGGCGCCGCCTTCGAGCCGATCGTTGCCCATGCCGCCGTTGAGACGGTCGTGGCCCTGGCCGCCGCTGAGGGCGTCGTTGTCCATGCCGCCATCGAGACGATCGTTGCCCGTGCCGCCGTCGAGCACGTCATTGCCCATGTCGCCCTCCAGGAGGTCGTTGCCGGCATCGCCATAGAGCCTGTCGTTGTCCATGCCGCCTTTCAGCCGGTCAGCGCCGTCGCCGCCATAGAGCTTGTCATTGCCCATGCCGCCGTAGAGCCGATCGTCGCCGGCCTCGCCGTAGAGCTTGTCGTTGCCCATGCCGCCCTCCAGGCGGTCACTGCGGCCGGTGCCAAACAATCTATAGTTGCCCGTGCCACCTGTGCCACCCGTACGCACGACGCCGTCGCCGCGGAAGTCCTGCGTCCATTGCGAGGCGGCCGCGAGCAGGTCGGCATCGTTCGCGTCCTTGACCGGGGCCACCGGCGCCGGTGGGCTGGCGACTTCGGGCAGTGCCGCGACGGGCGCGGCCACGGAATGCGCGGGAGTTCCTTCACTGTAGACCGGCGGCACGGGGATCTGCGGGAGAACCGGTGCGTTCCAGTTGCTGAAATCGAGCTTGGACCACTGGTTCGCGTCCTCGACGATCTTGCTGATTTCGGCCTGAAGCTTCTTCATGTCTTGGTCGAGCTTCTTCATGTCTACCTCGTAGCTGCCCCACGAGTTGGCGCCAAACGACAGGGCGGGCATGTAAGACTTGGTTGAGTAGGCGCCGTTGCCGATGTCGCGGGTTCGGGAAAAGAAATTTGTGTTCAAGGGGTATTCCTGATGCGTCGCCTGTGCAAAATCACAAGCGTCTTTATGGGTCGCGAAGGTGGTGGCGACGCCGGGCTCACGCGCGAGCCAGGGGGCCGCCGTCCTTCGTGGCTACCGGCCGGATGGCCGCTTTCGAATCTTGAAATAGCGCAGTCCTGTGGTGACATGCTCCTTGGTGAAGAGGCGTTCCTGGTTCAACGTTCTTGCAGGCTTTCGCTTGTGCGCCGCTGCAGCGGCGACAGGAAGTAGCTGATCAGACGCCTGCGGCCGGTATGGATCTCAGCGCGCACCGACATGCCGGGCGCCAACGGCAGATCGCGCTGGCGTGGGCCGCGCCGCAGTCGCACGCGCACGCTATAGACAGGCCCCCGCTTGGCGTCGACGATCGCGTCGGAGGACACTGATATGACCTCTCCGTCGAGCATTCCAAAGCGGGTGAAGTCAAAGGCATCCACCTTGATGCGGACTGCCTGGCCGACATGGACGAAGCCGACATCGCGGTTGGCCATGAAGGCTTCGATCTCCACCGGCCGCTCGCTGGGCACGATCAACAGCACTGGCTGGGCGGCGGTGACCACGGCGCCAGGGGCACTGACGGCCAGCTGCTGAACCGTGCCGGCGACCGGCGCGACCAGCCGGGTCTGCCGATCGCGATGTCGGGCTTTGCGCAACTCCTGGGTCAGCGATGTGATGCGCTGAGCGGCATCGAGTTGCTGGTCTAGCAGTGCGCGACTGAGTTCAGCGGCGGCACTGCTGCGCAGATCTGTCGCCTGGCGCTGTGCGGCATGCGCCTGGGCCAAACGCGCCTGCTGGGCAACCAGTTGCTGGCTCTGCTGCACCGCGGCCTGCTCGCGCTCCAGCCAGGCGTGACGCGAGACGTACTTGCCTTCCAGCAGGCCGCGATAGTCATCGGCCATCTGTCGAGAGATCGGCGTCGTCGCCTTGAGTGAGTTGATGGCGGCGGCGGTGGCCTGGATCTCGGCGTGGCGCTGGGCCAGCGCCGAATCTGCCTGCGCCAGCCGCGCGCGATATTCTTCGTACTGTGTGGAAATGCGCGCATGCAATCGGGCCAGCGCTTCGGCGGGTGCATCCGCAACAACCGGCAGCGCCGGCGCGCGACGTTCGCGCAACGCGAGCAGTAGGGAGTCGGCATGCGCCAGCTCCATCCGCGCATCCAGCAATCGGGCGCGCAGCTGGGTAACTTCGGTCTCGGTGAGGCTGGGGTCGAATTCGACCAGCAGTTGCCCGGCACGGACGCGCTGGCCGTCCTGCACGTGGATATGCTTCACCACGGACAGGCTGTCGGGCTGGATCGGCTTGCTGCGCCCGACGGCGAGCACTTTGCCTTCGGCGCTGGAGACCACGTCGATGCGACCGAGAAATCCCCATGCCAGGGTCAGGGCGCACAGGCCAAGAATGACCGCAAGCAGGACGCGTGGCGCTGGATGCACGGGCGTGTGGCGCAGTGCTTCGGCCGCCGGCAGGAACTCGAGCTCATGCGCCAGGCGTGCCGGCCCGTCCATCTGGCGACGCGCCTGCCAACTGTCCCGCCAGACGGCCGCCGTGTGTTTGAAGAAGTGACTGGGGAGTTTCATTTTCAGCCCTGCTGCAGCTGATGGAGGCGTGCGTAATGGCCTTGCTGTAGGCGCAGCAGGGATGCGTGGGTCCCGGACTCGACGATCTGGCCGTTGTCCATGACGACGATGCGATCGGCTTCGCGCACGGCGCTGAGGCGGTGTGCGATGACGATGACCGTGCGGCCGCGGCGAATCGCCCGCATGTTGTCGTGGACAACGCGTTCGGACTCGTAGTCGAGTGCGCTGGTGGCCTCGTCGAGGATCAGGATGCGCGGATCGCCCATCAGGGCACGCGCAATGGCGATGCGCTGGCGTTGTCCGCCGGAGAGGGAGCTGCCATGTTCCTCGACCAGCGTGTCGTAGCCCTGCGGCAGCGCGGTGATGAAATCGTGCGCGCCTGCCGTTGTTGCTGCCTGGATGACGCGTTCGAGTGATGCGGTCGGCATGGAAAGGGCGATGTTGTCGCGAATGCTGCGGCGAAACAGCAGGTTCTCTTGCAGGACGACGCCGATCTGGCTGCGCAGGGAAGCCACGTCCACGGTCGACAAGTCGATGCCGTCGATCAGGACCCGGCCGCGCTCGGGGGAGTACAGGCGCTGGAGCAACCGGGTCAATGTGCTCTTGCCGGATCCGGAATGGCCGACGATGCCGACCATCTCACCCGCTTCGACAGCCAGATCGACACCCCGAAGCACCTCGACGCCGTCGACGCCGTAGCGGAACCGCACCTGCTGGAAGTCGATGCTGCCGCGCAACGCTGCCAGCTGCGTGCGGGACGCCAGTTCGTTCTCCGGGCGCGTGTTGAGGATGTCGCCCAACCGCTGCATCGACACGCCGGTCTGCTGGAAGTTGGTCCAGGACTGCGCCAGACGCATGATCGGCTGGCCCACGCGACCCGCGAGCATGTTGAAGGCGATCAACTGGCCCACGCTCAAACTGCCTTCGATCACCAGGCGGGCACCCAGCCACAGCGTGCCGACGGTGACCAGTTTGCCGACGAGGGACACCGATTCACCGGCCAGGTTCGCGAGGTTCTGGGTCCGGAAGTTAGCGCTAACGTATCCGGCCAGCCTTTCATCCCAGCGGCGGGCGAATTGCGGTTCCACTGACATCGACTTGACTGTGTCGATGCCGCTGATCGTTTCCACCAGCATGGCCTGGGTTTCGGCACTGCGCTCGAAGCTGTGCTCCAGCCGCCGCCGCAGCAGGGGCGTCACGACGAGGGAAATCAGGAAATAGATCGGCAACGAGCCCAGTACCAGGAGCGTGAGCCAACCGCTGTAGAACAGCATCACCGCGATGAACACACCCGAAAACACCACGTCCAGCAGCAGCGTGATGGTGTTGCCGGTGAGGAAGCTGCGGATGTTTTCCAGTTCACGGACGCGGGCGACGGAGTCGCCTACCCGACGTGCCTGGAAGTAGGCCAGCGGCAGATGGATGAGGTGGCGAAACAGGCGTGAACCCAGTTCCACGTCGATGCGGCTGGCGGTATGGATCATCAGATAGCTGCGCAATATCGACAGCAGGGTCTCGAACACCATGACGCCGAGCAGGCCGACGGAAACTACGTCCAGGGTGCTCAGGCCGCGATTGACCAGGACCTTGTCCATCACCACCTGGAAGAACAGCGGCGTGACCAGGGCAAAGATCTGCAAGGCCAGCGAAGCGACGACCACCTCGCCCAGAACTCGCCGATGGCGGACGACGGCCGGGACGAACCAGGACAGGTCGAACTTGGCCAGTTGGCCGATGAGTGACTCCTGTGATTGGACCAGCAGCAGTTGGCCGCTCCATAGCGAATCGAGCGCGTCGAACTCCATAGCGGTGGTTTGCGCGCGCAGTGGAGCGTGGATCAGCGCACGGGCGTCAGCGACCTTGGCGAAAATGAAGTAGCGACCGTGCCGATCGATGCCGATCGCCGGCAAAGGCGTATGGGCAAGGCGTTGCAGGGTAGGGCTCACGCGTTTGCACTTCAGTCCCAGCCGGCGAAGGGCCAAAACCATTTCGCCGGGAGCCAGCACGCCACTGCCCGCATCGAGTTCGCGGCGTAGCTGCTGCGGCGAAGTAGCGATGCCATGGAGTTGCGCGAGCATTGCGATGCAAGCGACGCCCGAATTCAGGGCGTCGTCGGCGAGACACGACGATGAAGGCAAAGTGTGGGGCACGGCGGCTACGCTGGGCAAAGGAGAACGCCAGCACGCCGTGAGGCAATGAGGCTGGGTGCAATCCTAGGGATGCACCCAGATCATCGATATTGGATGTATCGCAGTACTTCCCACACCAGGAAGTAAGCGAGTGCCGCTTGCGCCCGCTACTTAGCTGCCCTGCAATCGGTGCAGGATCTGCACGCCCGCCAACCACAGGCCAAGCGCGCTACCGGCACTGGTGAGGATGAACGTCAGAAGGACGCGCGTCACACGATTTCGATACCAGCCGCGCAGGGTCTGGGCATCGTCGCGCAGGGTCAGGAAGTCGTTGTAGGCCGGCTTGCGCAGGTTGACTTCAACCAGCGCGGAGAAGGTGCCGGCCGGCACGCTGAGACGGAATGGCTTGAGCGGTGCGGCCACTGCGGCGGTGAGAATGCTGAGCGGGTGGCTGCCGGCGAGCAAGGCGCCGAGGGCGGCCAGCCCACCGGTGTACAGGGTCCACTGCAGCAGCAGGTCGGTGCCCATGCTCATGCCGCCGCGCCAGAAGCCGAGTGCGATACCGGCAACCACCACGGTGAGGATGATCAGGGTGATCCACGGGATACGGCGACGCTGCTGCACGAACTCCAGCCGTTCCCGCAGCACCGTGGGATCTTCGCTATCTTCGGCCAGGTGACGGGCGAGACCGGCGAGGTGGCCGGCACCCACTACCGCGAGCACCGAATGCTTGCCCTGGCCTGCCTCTTCGCGCAAGCGCGTGGCCATGTAGCGATCGCGCTCGGCGATGATGGTGTCGTACAGCTCGGGGCTTTCGCTGGCGAAGTCGCCGAAGCTGGCCTCGAGCATGTCGCCCTGCTTGAGCTTCTCGATTTCTTCCTCGCCGACATCGTCGCTGGCGAACAGGCCGGTGAGCAGGCCGCCGGCGAGCTTGAGCTTGCCGATCAGCCCCAGGCGTGCGGAAGCGCGCTTGAAGGTGGTGCCGACTTCGCGATCGATCAGATAGACCGGCAGGTGCTGCGCCTTGGCCAGGCCCACTGCCTGCTTCAATTCGGCGCCCGGTTCGATGTCCAGTTGCTTGGCCAATCGGCGCTGGTAGGCGGCCAAGGCGAGGTTGGCGGCGAACAACGCCACGCGGCCCTTGCGGATCACCTGCACCAGGTCGAGCTTGGCCAGTGCTTCGGGATCGGTGAGTGCCTGCAGGCGCTGACTATCCAGCTCCACCGCGACGGCGTCGAAGCGGCCGCTGTCGATCGCTTTTTCCACTGCCGCCACGCTGGCCTGGGACACATGGGCGGTGCCGAGCAGGGTATAGCGCACACCATCGCGTTCGACGATGCGGTGCGGCTGGCCGGACAGCAGGTCGTCGGTGTCCGCGGTAATCGTCTGGTCCATTACTTCACTTCTTCAATGGGAGGTTGGCCGGTGCCCGGGCCGATGGCGCGTTGCATCTGCACCGTGTCCAGCCAGCGCCCGTGCTTGCGGCCCAGGCCCTTGAATATGCCGACCAGCTCGAAGCCGAAGCGTTCGTGCAGGCGGATCGAGGCGACGTTGGTCGGCTCGCCGATCACCGCCACCATCTGCCGGTAACCGCGCGCTTCGCATTCGTCGATCAAGCGTTGCATCAGGGCCGCGCCTACACCCTTGCCCTGCGCCTCGGCGGCGACATAGACCGAGTTCTCCACGGTCCACTGATACGCAACCCGGGCGCGGTAGCTGCCGGCATAGGCATAGCCGACCACGCGACCGTCGAGCTCGGCCACCAGGTACGGGTAGCCGGCGGCGAGCAGATTGTGTCGGCGCTTTGCCATCTCGGCTTCGTCCGGCACTTCGTATTCGTAGGTGTTGACGAAGTCGGTGACCTCGACCGCGTAGATCGCGGTGATCGCCGGGATGTCGGCCTCGGTGGCATCGCGCAGCAGCAGGGTCATGGCGGGCGGTCAGTCGATGTAGCGCTTGAGCAGGTCGCCGTAGGCGTCGATGCGGCGATCGCGCAGGAACGGCCAGATCCGCCGTACATGCTCACTGCGCTGCAGGTCGACGTCGCAGACCAGGACGGTCGGCTCGGCGCCGGCTTCGGCTACGAACTCGCCTTGCGGGCCAAGCACGTGGCTGTTGCCCCAGAACTGGATGCCCGAGGCGCCCACCGGGCCGTTGTCGGCCAGCGGCGAGGGTTCATGGCCGACGCGGTTGCAGCTCAGCACCGGCAGGCCATTGGCCACGGCGTGGCCGCGATGGCTCAGTACCCAGGCGTCGCGCTGGCGGTTCTTTTCCTCTTGCGCGTCTTCCGGGTCCCAGCCGATCGCGGTCGGGTAAAGCAGCATTTCGGCGCCGGCCAGCGCCATCAGGCGCGCGGCTTCCGGATACCACTGGTCCCAGCACACCAGCACGCCGAGGCGGCCGACCGAGGTATCGATCGGCTTGAAGCCGATGTCGCCGGGGGTGAAATAGAACTTCTCGTAGAAGCCCGGGTCGTCCGGGATGTGCATTTTGCGGTACTTGCCGAGCAGGCGCCCGTCCTTTTCCAGCACCACGGCGGTGTTGTGGTACAGGCCTGCAGCGCGGCGCTCGAACAGCGAACCGACGATCACCACGCCGTGCTTCTTCGCCAGGGCGCCGAGGCGCTCGGTGCTGGGGCCGGGGATGGGTTCGGCCAGGTCGAACTCGCCGACCGACTCGTGCTGGCAGAAGTACGCGCCGTTGTGCAATTCCTGCAGCAGCACCAGGCGCGCACCTTGCGCGGCAGCTTCGGCCACGCGTGCTTCGATCACGGCCAGGTTGGCCTCGGCATCGCCGTGGTTGCGCTCCTGGATGAGCGCGACAGTAAGGGTTTGACGGGTCATGGAAGCGGATCCGCGTGTGGGTGCGATCGAATAAGTTTACGCGCGAGCAGCCACTGCGGCCGGCCCGCGCCGGACCGGTTCAGGCAGCCTGCAGGCCTGCCGGCAGTTGCATGGTGATGCAGTGCAGGCTGCCGTTCTGCCAGATCAGCGCGCGGCAAGGCACCGGCACGATTTCTCGCTCGGGGAAAGCCTCGGCCAGCACGGCCTGCGCGCGCGCGTCGGCGGCGTCGCCGTAGGCCGGCATCAACACCGCACCGTTGACGATCAGGAAGTTGGCATAGGACGCGGCCAGGCGGCGGTCGCCATCGAGGATCGGCTGCGCCCACGGCAGCGGGAACAGCGTGTAGGGCTGGCCGTCGGGTTTGCGCAGGGCGGCCAGTTCGGCGCCCATCGCCTGCAGTTCGGCGTAGTGCGAATCGGCGGGATCGTCGCAGGCCTGGAACACGATGGCGTCGGGACCGGCGAAGCGGGCGAGGGTGTCTACATGGGCGTCGGTGTCGTCGCCTTCCAGGTAGCCGTGGTCCAGCCAAAGCACGCGGTCTTGCGCCAGCCAGCGCGCCAGGTCGGCGCTGAGCGACTCGCGCGAGCGCTGCGGATGACGCTCGTGCAGGCACTGCCAGGTGGTGAGCAGGGTGCCGGCGCCATCGGTGTCGATGGCGCCGCCTTCGAGCGCGAAATCGATACTTTGGACGTCGCTGTCGGCAAACACGCCGGCGCGGTGGAGTGCGCCTACCAGTTGGTCGTCACGGCTGGCCTCGAACTTGCCGCCCCAACCGGTGAAACGGAAGTCGAGCAGGCGGAAACCGCCGTCGGCACGACGCAGGGTGATCGGGCCGGAATCGCGCAGCCAGGTATCGTCGTATTCGACCTCGATGAAGCGAACCCGGTCCATGTCGATGCGGGCCGAGCGCAGGCGCGCCTCGGCGTAGGTCTGCAGGTCCTCGTCGGCCACGCAAATGACCACGCGCTCGAAGCGGGTGATCGCCGCGACCAGCGCGATGTAAGTCTCTTCCACTTCCGCCAGGCGCTGCGCCCAGTCGGTCTCGGCATGCGGCCATGCAATCAGCACGGCGGACTGGCTTTCCCATTCGGCCGGGAAGCGGAGTTGTTCGGTCATTTCTCGATCTGGCTCTTTAGAACGTTGCCCCCGGGCATGGGCACGGGGGCGGGTAGGGCAGCGGGGCGACGAATCAGCGGATCGGCGGCTTGGGGCCGATCTCGTTGGCGCCGGCCTGGTTGGCGACCACGTCGATCACCTTCTGCTTTTCGAAGTAGACGGTGAAGGCGGGGTACACCCAGCGGTTGATGGTTGGCCACTGCCGCTTCTGGCCGCCACGCGGGTCCAGCTTCTGCTGCGGGGCGCCGTATTGCGACTCGACCTGGGCCATGGACAGGCCACGGACCGGCATCGAGACGGCGGGTTTTTCGTTGGCGCGGTCGACCAGCAAGGTCTCGGCGGCGGCGCTGCCGGTGAAGAACACGGCGGCGAGCAAGGCAATGGCGGGCAATGCGGACAGGTGACGCTTCATTTCGACGACTCCCCAGCGGACGAAAGAACGGGTGGGCTGCGATTACAGCAGGTGGAGCGTGATTACAGCAGAAAGCGACCAACAAAAAACCGCCCGAAGGCGGCTTTTCGCTGCGCGAGCCCCGCGAGATGCCGGGCCGGCCGCCGGCTTAGCGCTGGCGAGCCTTGAAACGCGGGTTGGACTTGCAGATCACGAAGATTTTGCCGCGGCGGCGGACCACCTTGCAGTCGCGGTGACGGTTCTTCGCCGACTTCAGGGAGGACAGGACTTTCATGGCACACCTCGGCGTAAACAGTGGATTCGGGAAGGGGCATGTCGTTTCCACTGAACGACGGCCCACGGGTCAGTTAGCCCGCAATTCTATCCTGCTTTTCCTCTGGCTTTCAACTGCTTGCATGCCATGTCCGGAACCGCGGCGTAGAATGCCCCGTCCCCACCCCGAGGAAGCTGAATGTCCGACGCCGCGCCAGTGCTCACCATCGATGGTCCTTCCGGGGCCGGCAAGGGCACCGTCAGCCGCCTGGTGGCCGCCCGTCTGGGCTGGCACTACCTCGATTCGGGCGCCCTGTACCGGGCGGTGGGCGTGGCGGCCAGCTGGGCCGATATCGATGTATCAGACGCCGCCGCGCTGGTGCGCTGCACCTTTGACACCCACGTCGAGTTCGTCGAACAAGCCGACGGCGGGCTGCGGGTGATCCTGAACGGGGTCGACGCCACCGACGAGCTGCGCCTGGAGACGGCCGGGGCCCTGGCCTCGGCGATCGCCGCCATCCCCGAGGTGCGCTCGGCGCTCAAGGAAAGGCAGCGCTCGTTCCGGCGCGCCCCGGGCCTGGTGGCCGACGGCCGCGACATGGGCACGGTGATCTTCCCCGACGCCGCCTACAAGGTATTCCTGACGGCCAGCGCCGAGGAGCGTGCCGGGAGGCGGCATAAGCAGTTGATGGAAAAGGGTGTTTCGGTTATATTCGATGACCTGTTGCGCGAGATCATGGCCCGGGACGCCCGGGATGCCCAACGTACCGTGGCGCCTTTGCGACCGGCCGAAGACGCCGTTCTCATCGATACCACGGGCATCGGCATCGATGAAGTCGTCGAGCGTGTATTGAAGCTGGTGCCCGTGGCCGGCTGAGCGTGGCAGCGATGCACGCGCATCGCGTAGTAGCAATGTTGTTGTATCGCATGTTCCAAACCCGATGTTCCAACCCGTCGTAGTAAACGCGTCGTCGCGCATGGTGTGCGGCGGCATTTATCCACTTCACACCCGGCCTGTTTCCTGGGTCGACTAACTGGGTGGGCAGTGCATCCGCAAAGCGGTGTCTGTCCGTGTGTTCAACTGAGTAATTTCAAATGACCGAATCTTTTGCCGAACTGTTCGAAGCCAGCCAAAACAATCTGGCGAAGCTGAAGCCGGGCGCCATCGTCACCGGTACCGTCGTGGAAGTCCGCGGCGACGTGGTGGTGATCAACGCCGGCCTGAAGTCCGAAGGCATCGTGCCGATCGAACAGTTCCGTAACGACGCA
>Ga0160435_1000273_pt1 | contig 23130 bp, 17 predicted proteins | sample HID1973K_E0MG_FD_108213 | JGI IMG/M metagenome (GOLD analysis project Ga0160435, IMG submission 108213) | Enriched mosquito-associated microbial communities from UW Madison campus, WI, USA - HID1973K_E0 MG | ecosystem: Host-associated > Arthropoda: Insects > Digestive system > Unclassified ...
CCGACGGCGAGAAGCTTACGACCGAGATCTTCGGGGACGCCGTCGTATGGGTGCCCTGGCGCCGCCCCGGCTTCCAGCTCGGCCTCGATATCGCCGCCATCAAGGAGGCCAACCCGCAGGCAGTCGGCTGCATCCTCGGCGGGCACGGCATCACCGCCTGGGGCGACACGTCTGACGAGGCGGAGCAGCGGTCGCTGTGGATCATCCGCACTGCCGAGGCGTACATCGACGAGCAGGCCGCCCACCTCGCCGAGCACCCGTTCGGCGCGGTCCGCGCAGGGTTCGAGGCGCTGCCTGAGCAGGAGCGTCGCGCACGTGCCGCCGCGCTCGCGCCCGTGATCCGTGGGCTCGCCTCGACCGACAAGCCGCAGGTAGGCCACTTCACCGACTCCGACGTCGTGCTGGACTTCACCGCCCGCACGGAGCTCGCACGTCTCGCCGGGCTCGGCACCTCCTGCCCGGACCACTTCCTGCGCACGAAGGTCAAGCCGCTGGTCGTCGACCTTCCCGCCACGGTCCCGGTCGAGGACGTCGTCGCGCGACTGCACGAGCTCCACGCCGCCTACCGCGAGGACTACCAGGCGTACTACGACCGCAACGCAGACGCGAACAGCCCTGCGATCCGCGGGGCCGACCCAGCGATCGTTCTCGTACCAGGCGTGGGGATGTTCTCGTTCGGCAAGGACAAGCAGACCGCACGCGTCGCCGGGGAGTTCTACGTCAACGCGATCAACGTGATGCGCGGCGCCGAGGCCATCAGCACCTACGCACCGATCGAGGAGTCCGAGAAGTTCCGGATCGAGTACTGGGCGCTGGAGGAGGCGAAGCTGGCGCGGATGCCGAAGCCGAAGGCGCTCGCGACCCGCGTCGCCGTCGTTACCGGCGCCGGTTCGGGGATCGGCAAGGCGATCGCCGAGCGCCTGGCGGCCGAAGGCGCGTGCGTCGTCATCGCCGACCTGAACCTCGAGGGCGCCCAGGCAGTCGCCGACGAGCTCGGTGGTCCTGACGTGGCCGTCGCCGTCCAGGCCGACGTCACGGACGAGGACCAGGTCGCAGCCCTGATCCAGGCGGCATCTCTCGCGTTCGGTGGCGTCGACCTCGTCGTGAACAACGCCGGTCTGTCGATCTCCAAGCCGCTGCTGGACACCACGACGAAGGACTGGGACCTCCAGCACGACGTCATGGCCCGCGGCTCGTTCCTGGTGGCCCGCGAGGCGGCCCGGGCGATGGTCGCCCAGGGCATGGGTGGCGACATCGTCTACATCGCGTCCAAGAACTCTCTGTTCGCCGGGCCGAACAACATCGCGTACTCCGCGACCAAGGCCGACCAGGCACACCAGGTGCGCCTCCTGGCCGCAGAGCTCGGCGAGCACGGCATCCGCGTCAACGGCGTCAACCCCGACGGCGTCGTGCGCGGCTCGGGCATCTTCGCGGGCGGGTGGGGTGCGAAGCGTGCCGCCGTCTACGGCGTCGCGGAGGACAAGCTCGGCGAGTACTACGCGCAGCGCACGCTCCTGAAGAAGGAGGTCCTGCCGGAGCACGTCGCGGCGGCCGTCTTCGCGCTGACCGGACCCGACCTGGTGCAGACGACCGGTCTGCACGTGCCCGTCGACTCCGGCGTCGCCGCCGCCTTCCTGCGCTGAGCCCGAACCAGAAAGAGCACCCCGTGGTCAACCGTCAGATCCCCAAGTGGTCCGAGCTCAAGCCGCTGATGCGGCCCAAGCCTGTCACGCTCAACTCGACCGATCGCAGGCTCGCGGACGCCCTGACGATCGCAGACCTGCGCACGCTCGCGCGCAAGCGCGCGCCGCGTTCCGTCTTCGACTACACCGACGGGGCGGCGGAGGCGGAGATCAGCCTTCAGCGGGCGCGCAGCCTGTTCTGCAACCTCGAGTTTCAGCCGTCGATCCTGCACGACGTGTCGTCGGTCGACACGACGACCAACATGCTCGGCAAGCCGGCATCCGTCCCGTTCTCCTTCGCTCCCACGGGTTTCACCCGGATGATGCACCACGAGGGTGAGCGGGCCGTGGCCCGGGTCGCCCAGCGCCGGGGCATCCCGTACGCGCTGTCGACGATGGGGACGACATCGATCGAGGACGTCGCGGCGGCTGCTCCCGACGCGCGCAAGTGGTTCCAGCTCTATGTCTGGAAGGACCGCTCCGCAGGCGAGGACCTCATGGCTCGCGCCAAGGCGGCGGGGTACGACGCGCTGCAGCTCACCGTGGACGTCCCTGTCGCCGGGGCGCGCCATCGCGACGCCCGCAACGGGTTCTCCATTCCGCCCGCGCTGAGCGTGAAGACCGTGGCAGGTGCCGCGATCCACCCTTCGTGGTGGATCAACCTCCTGACCACCGAGCCGCTCACGTTCGCGTCGTTGTCCGCGTGGAGCGGCACCGTCGCGGACCTGCTCGACAAGCTCTTCGACCCGACGATGACGATCGCCGACCTCGAGTGGCTGCGTTCGGTGTGGGACGGACCGCTGGTCATCAAGGGCATCCAGACGGTCGAGGACGCCAAGCTCGTCACAGACGCCGGCGCCGACGCGATCGTGCTGTCGAACCACGGCGGCCGCCAGCTCGACCGTGCACCCGTCCCGCTTCGCCTGCTTCCGGACGTCGTCGAGGCGCTCGACGGTCGCAGTGAGGTGTGGGTCGACACGGGCATCACGTCGGGCGCCGATATCGTCGCCGCCCTCGCTCTGGGTGCCGACGCCACGATGGTGGGCCGCGCCTACCTGTACGGCCTCATGGCCGGGGGTGAGCGCGGCGTCGACCGCGCCGCCGAGATCTTGACGCGAGAGGTACGCCGCACGATGGCGTTGCTCGGCGTCAGCACGGTGGACCAGCTCGGCTCCCAGCACGTCCGTCTGCCGTGACCTCATCGGGGGTGAGGCCACGACACACGGCCTCACCCCCGACGACCGGTTCATCCGCCTGGGAAGATGCGCACGTGGCACAACAACGGCGACGACCCTCCGTCAGCGACGTGGCGCGTGCTGCCGGCGTTTCGGTCGGGACGGTGTCGAACGTCTTCAACCGCCCCGACGTCGTCGCGCCGGATACCCGTGACCGGGTGCAGGCCGCGATCGACGAGCTCGGTTTCGTCCGCAACGGCTCGGCGCGTCAGCTGCGCCGCGGGTCGATCACGACCGTCGGCGCGCTGCTGCTCGACATCCGCAACCCGTTCTTCACCGACGTCGCCCGCGGCGTCGAGGACCGGCTGACGCTCGACGACCACACGTTGATGCTGGCCAGCTCGGACGACGACCCCGAACGGGAGGCGAAGTACCTGCGCCTGTTCGAGGAGCACGGCGTGCTGGGTCTACTCGTCGTCCCCACGAGCCGCTCCACCGAGCACCTGGTGGCACTGCACGGTCGCGGCGTCCCAGTGGTGCTCCTCGACGCGCCATCGTCGGCCCCGGGCATGTCCTCGGTGTCTGTCGACGACGTCGCCGGCGGCGAGCTTGCCGCCGCGCACCTGCTGGACCAGGGCTTCACCACTTTTACGTTCCTCAACGGCCCGCACTCGATCCGTCAGTGCGAGGCCCGGCGATCCGGCGTCGACCGCGCGGTCCGCGCCCACGGTCTCGACCCCGCCGACGTCGTGAACGAGGTCCAGCTCGCCTCGCTCGACGCCGCCGGCGGCGATCACACGCTCGGCGCCTGGATCGACGCACACGACGGAACCGCGCCTGAGGCCATCTTCTGCGTGAACGATCTCGTCGCCGTCGGCGCCCAACGTTGCCTACGAAAGCGCGGAGGCAACGATCTCGTGACCGGCACAGCGATCGTCGGCTACGACGACATCGACGTCGCCGCCGAGCTCGCCCAGCCCTTGACTTCCGTACGACAACCCACCCACGAGATGGGCTACGAGGCCGCAGAGCTCCTCCTCAGCCAAGCCGCCGGTGGCGCCGCCCGCCACACAGTGTTCCAGCCCGAACTCGTCGTGCGCGCATCAAGCCTTGGCTCGTAGTTACTCGTCGTCGCGATGTGCGGACCGCCGGTGCTGGATGAGGATAACCAGCGCCCACGACGCGATCGCCGAGGCGATGTACAGCGCCCACATCCCCACCCAGAACCCGACTCGCCACCCAACCTCCTGGGTGGCGTCGCTCGCGATGTAGTACGGCAGCCCAATCGCGATCACTGTCATGGTGATCGCGAGCACGACGGTACGACCCAGCTCTTTGCCGGTCCGTCGCATTGCGAGTGCGCGCCGCGCATCAGCGGTTGCAGCTTCCCTGAGCTGGACGCGCACGTCCCGTCGCGGAACCTTATCGGCGAGGTCCAGGAGCCGACTGGCTCGTCGAACCAACCTCGCCTCAGCCGTGAGCCCAGCGGCACTCCACAGCACGGCTGTAGCGGCGAAGACGGAACCGACGAGTGGGGCGAGGGCGGAGGTCACAGGGAACCATGGTGGCAGGCATCATGCTGGTGAAGCGCCTTCTCCATCTTCACGGCACCTACTTCGACGGTGACCCGAAGTCGCTGTCTGCGCGCATCGCGATCCACCAGGGCCAGACAACGAGCCGGAAGCACATCCACCAGGCATAAACCGCGGCGTACGTCTGTCCGTCGATGTCGTTGAAGAGCCCGTGGGCGATGTCGTTGCGGAGGTTGGGCCCACGCTGCTCTACGAGCAGCGCCTTGAACTCCATCACGATGCCGTCGCCGAGCGCATCAGCACACTCGGGCATGTCGAGAAGCGCCCCTAACCCCTTCTCCGACTCCACTCCGGTCTCGTCGTCGACGAGCAGCGTGTGGCCACCACGGGACTTCACGACCATCCTGACAAGCTGCTCGAGCTGAGGCACCACAACAGCCACGGCGAGTCCGAACTCACCGTTCAGGCCCAGCGTGAGCCCGGCGGCCCACAGGTAGTCGTGCCCTACTGGAACGAGCGGCGACTCTTTGCAGATCCGCTGCATTTCCTGCGTGTCGAAGGAGTATTTCAGCGTCAGGACCTCAAGCGCCGGCAGCACCATTCCTTGCGCCACCAGCTGGGCGTGGATCGATGCGGTCCGGATCATCTGATCCCACACCGCGGCCTCGGACTCGTCGGAAGACCCATCGAGGAAGGCGACCTTTCGACCGTCGGTACCGAGCGTCGATGAACCGAAGAGCCGGCTGATGCTGGTCGCGACAAGTGATGCGGCCGACTCCTTCGCCGCCTCCGCATCCATGGGCGACTGAAGCAGCGCGAACATCGCGAGTGCGGCGTCTCGGTCTGGAGCGTCCGAGACGCGTGCACGGGCAGCGTTCGCGGCCTCAGTGAGGTCGACGGGGTCAGTTTCGATGCGCATCATCGACTCGATCGCCCCCTCTCGACTCTCGACGAGCCTCGCACGCAGGTTGACGAGGAGCTCGTCGATCCCGTGCGCGAGGCGATACCGACGCGGCAGTCTCTTGAGCAGAGCGATCGCCCGCTCGAGGAGGAGCCCTTCTGCCATCGCGGCTCCTGCATCAGCTGTTGAGAGCCTCGCGTCCGCCTCGGCGATGTAAGTGCGAGCCGCACGCTCCTGGCACGCGGCCTTCTGCTCGAGCTCCGTCGTCCAGTGGCCTGCTTCTTCCTCGAGCACCCGCGACAGCCGTGGCTCCGCGAGCGCCAGATTCGCCAGTTCGACGAGGTGTGCGTGGATCGCTTCTGCGACGCCGGACTCCACCTTCCCGTTCGCGCGCAGCATGCGAGCAAAGTCAGCTATCGCGAAAGCGTCATCGAGCGTCGCGGCCAGAACCCGGTCGGAGAGGCGGGTGCACATCGCGGCCCGTGTGGCCGCTCCGTCCCGGCCGCGGCGGGCGAGCAGGTCGAATGCCCGCTGCCATGCCTCGCGCCCTTGCGTCATCCATGAGTCGGGCTGCAGTTCCGCGGCCCGGTACGCGTCGATGGCAGCGTCAGCGAGCGCAACCTCGGAACGGTCGCCGTAGAACCAGGCCACGTCGGCGACGCGCGCTCGAAGCGCTGGATCCCGGATGTGCTCGACCAGGTCGGCGAGGAGCGTGATCTGGTCTGGGGACATGTCAGATGGCAGGACGGAACGCTGCTGGCCGAACGACCACGTCGGCGCGAAAGGCTCGAGCCACTCGCGTTCGCGCAGTCGGGCCGAGGTCACGTCGGCCAGGGTCTCGAGAACGCGACGTTGCAAGGGGGTCAGCGCCGAGTCGCCCAACATGTCGCGCAGGCGTACGGATACGTCGCCGATCGAGTGCGTCTCGTCGTCGAAGACTCCCGCCCACCAGCTCGGGTCGATTTCTTCGTGATCGCTCATCCTTCATCCGGTCGTCTGCGGCAACGTTCCGCTGCCCAGCATGGCCGGATTGTGCCGTCAGGGCGGCACATGGCCAGCGGTTTCACCCGTGTTGAAACAACTGGGCCACTGTGATTGAATCGATTCATACCACCGGCCCAACGAGGGGACGACGACCATGAGCACCATCGACCAGCCGACGCTGGACATCCTCGCCACCCAGGCGATCGAGCTGCCCTCCTGGGCGTTCGGCAACGCCGGCACCCGCTTCAAGGTGTTCACCACCCCCGGGACCCCGCGCACCATCCAGGAGAAGCTCGCCGACGCCGCGAAGGTGCACGAGCTCACCGGTCTGGCGCCGACGGTGGCGTTGCACATCCCGTGGGACTTGGTGGACGACTACACGGAGCTCTCCAAGTACGCGCAGGGCCTCGGCGTGGCGCTGGGGACCATCAACTCCAACACGTTCCAGGACGACGACTACAAGCTCGGGTCGCTGACGCACTCGGACCCGCGCATTCGCCAGAAGGCGATCGACCACCACTACGCGTGCATCGACGTCATGGATGCGACCGGGTCGCAGGACCTGAAGATCTGGCTCCCGGACGGCACTAACTACCCCGGCCAGGGCGACATCCGGGGGCGGCAGGACCGTCTGGCCGACTCGCTGGAGAAGATCTACGGCCGCCTGTCAGGCGAGCAGCGCCTGGTGCTCGAGTACAAGATCTTCGAGCCGTACTTCTACACGATGGATGTCCCGGACTGGGGCACGTCCTACGCGCACGTCACGCAGCTCGGCGAGCGTGCGTTCGTCTGCCTCGACACTGGCCACCACGCGCCCAGCACCAACATCGAGTTCATCGTCGCCCAGCTCCTGCGCCTGGGGCGGCTCGGCTCGTTCGACTTCAACAGCCGCTTCTACGCAGACGACGACCTGATCGTCGGTGCCGCGGACCCGTTCCAGCTGTTCCGCATCCTGTTCGAAGTCGTGCGCGGTGGCGGCTTGGAGGCCGGTTCCCCGGTTCGGTTCATGCTCGACCAGTGCCACAACATCGAGGACAAGATCCCCGGCCAGATCCGCTCGGTGCTCAACGTCCAGGAGATGACAGCCCGCGCCCTGCTCGTCGACCTCGACGAGCTGCGTGCCGCGCAGGACTCCGGTGACGTGCTGACCGCGAACGGCCTGTTCATGGACGCGTTCTACACCGACGTCCGCCCAGCACTCGCGCAGTGGCGCGAGTCCCGTGGCCTGCCCGCCGACCCGATGGCTGCATACGCGGCGTCGGGCCACGCCGCCCGAATCGCCGACGAGCGCGTCGGCGGCACGCAGGCCGGCTGGGGCGCCTGACTCCGGCCGATGACCACCTACGCAGCCGTCGACCTCGGCGCCACGAGCGGGCGAGTGATCACGGGAAGGCTCGACCGCGGCCGGTTGGTGACCGAGGAGGTCGCCCGGTTCGACAACACACCGGTGCGTGTCCCCGCGGGCGCGCGCGAGGTCCTGCACTGGGACGTGCTCTCGCTCTGGGCGGGCGCGCGCGCCGGTCTGGACAGGGCGCACCGCCAGCACGGGATCGACAGCATCGGCGTCGACACGTGGGCGGTCGACTACGGGTTGCTGGACCGCGACGGGGCCCTGCTGGGCAACCCGGTGCACTACCGCGACGAGCGGACCGCGGGCGTCCCCGAGCGGTTCTTCTCCGTGCTGCCCGCCCAGGACCACTACGCGGTCGCGGGCGCGCAGGTCCAGCCGTTCAACACCGTGTTCCAGCTGGCCGCGGCCGCCGACTCGGCCGCGGTCCGCGCCGCCGACACGATGCTCCTGATATCTGACCTGCTCACGTCCTGGCTGACGGGCGAGCAGATCGCCGAGGTCACCAACGCGTCGTCGACCGGTCTGCTGGACGCCGACTCGCGCACGTGGAGCCCGCAGATCCTGTCGGCCCTCGACACAGTCGCCGGACAGGACGTGTCCCGGCTGCTCCCACGGCTGGTGGAGCCCGGCACGTTCGTCGGGACGACGAGGCGCAACCTCGGATGGGAGGACACGTCGGTCTTCGCGGTGGGGTCGCACGACACCGCCTCGGCCGTCGCGGCTATGCCGATGGTCGACCCGGAGCACGCCGCCTACATCTCGTCTGGCACGTGGTCGCTCGTGGGCGTCGAGCTGCCGTCGCCCGTACGGTCGGAGGCGTCCCGCCTAGCGAACGTGACCAACGAGCTGGGCGTGGACGGGACCGTGCGGTACCTGAAGAACGTCGCCGGCCTGTGGTTGCTCTCCGAGTCGCAGCGCGTGTGGGCCGCGCGCGGGGCGGGGCGTGAGCTCGGCGAGCTTCTTACGGCGGCTGCCGACGTCCCCGGCTTCCGCACCCTCGTCGACGTAGACGCCCCCGCGTTCGCAGCCCCCGGTGACATCCCCGCCCGCATCGCCGCGGCCGCGCGGGCAAGCGGCCAGCCCGTCCCCGAGGACGACGCGAGCGTCACACGCTGCATCCTCGACTCCCTCGCCCTCGCCTACCGACGCGCTGTCCGCACCGTCGCGGACCTGGCCGGGCGCGACGTCCGCGTCGTGCACGTCGTCGGCGGCGGGTCACGCAACGCGCTGCTGTGCCAGCTGACTGCCGACGCGACCGGGCTGCCCGTCATCGCAGGCCCGACGGAAGGAACCGCGATGGGGAACCTCCTCGTGCAGGCATGGGCGACCGGCGAGCTCGACGGCGGCCTTCCCGCCATCCGCGAGGTCGTGCGCAGCTCCAGCAACCTCGTCCGGTGGGAGCCCACCGGGGACACCAGGGCCTGGGAGCAGGCCGACAACCGGCTGCGGGACATGTTCGCGGCCTCCCACTGAAAGGACACGACCATGTCCGACTCACCCCTGCGGCCCTCGCTCGACGAGCTCCTCGCCTCGATGGGCGTCGCAGGTTCCCGGATCTGCGACATCGACGCCTCCGAAGCCGGAGCGGGCAACATCTCCGTCTACGTCGGCTGGGACGTCGAGCTGCGGCGACGGTTCCCGGTGACGGAGGAGATCACCCTTCCGCTCCCGGCGCCTGCCCTCGCGGGCCGCACCGTGCTCGCCACCGGGTCGGGCCGACGGCTCCGCCAGATCCAGGACGACCCGGAGGCGGCGATCGGCGCCGTCCGTGTGCACGAGGGCGGGCTGACGGCGACGCTGCACACGTCGCCACGCCGCCTGTTCGAGCGCCTGACCAGCGAGTTCAACTCGCACCTCGCCGTCCACCAGGACCAGGTCGAGCGCCGCGGCGTCGACTTCCAGGCCGTCGTGCACGCCCAGCCGATGAACCTGACGTACCTCTCGCACATCCCCGCGTACCGTGACACCGCGGCGATGAACTCGCGGATCCTGCGCTGGGAGCCCGAGTCGATCGTGTCGCTGTCCGCCGGCATCGGGGTGCTGGAGTTCATGATCCCGGGCTCCGCCGAGCTCATGGCGGCGAACGTGGACGGTCTGCGTGAGTTCGAGATCGTGCTGTGGTCGAAGCACGGCGTGATGGCGCGCTCGGACCTGTCGGTCACCCGCGCGGTCGACCGGATCGAGTACGCCGAGACGGGCGCGAAGTACGAGTACATGGACCTGGTGGCCGGTGGTCGCGCGCAGAGGCTGACCGACGACGAGATTGCGTCGGTGGCGCGAGAGTTCGACGTCGACAGCCGTTGGGTTCATTGACACTTCGTCCACCGACGAACGGGTCGGCGCGTCGCACCCCCGTGGACGCGCCGGCCCCGATCTCCGCATGGTCAACTGAGGGCGGCGACGCACCGCCCCACCGCACCGCACTCAAGGGGCTCGACGATGAACCTCGGCAACCTCAACCTCAACCTGCTGACCGCGCTCGACGCGATCCTGCGTGAGCGCAGCGTCACGGGCGCGGCGGCCCGCCTCGGGCTGACGCAGCCGGCGGTGAGCGCGTCGCTCAGCCGGTTGCGGCGACACTTCGGCGACCAGCTGCTGGTCCGGGCGGGGAACGCGTACGAGCTGACACCGTTCGCCCAGCAGCTGCGCGAGCCCGTGGCTGCCGCGATCACGCAGGTCGAGCAGGTCTTCGACCCCGGCCGAGCGTTCGACCCCCAACGCTCCGACCGGGTCTTCTCCGTCCTCGCGTCCGACTACGTCACCGCGACCCTGGGCGCGACCGCGAGCCGCATGCTGTCCGCTCTGGCACCCGGTGCCCGGTTGGACTTCCATCCCCACACCCCGTCGATGATCGAACGCATCGAGCCCACGCTCCGCGAGGTCGACGGGGTCGTCCTCCCCCGCGGGTTCATCGCGGACCTGCCGCACCGCGACCTGTACTCCGACACGTGGGTGTGCATCGTCGACGAGAACAACCGGCGCATCGGCGACAGCGTGACGCTGGATCAGCTCGCCGCGTCTCCGTGGGTCGTGACGTTCCGCTCGATGACCGCCTTCACCCCGCCGATGCGGCACCTCGAAGGTCTCGGCCTCGACCTGAACGTCCAGGCCGTCGTCGAGCACTTCTTGGCGCTACCCAGCCTGATCGTCGGGACGAACCGCGTCGCCATCGTGCAGAAGCGGCTGGTCGACCTGATGAAGAGCGCATTCCCCATCCGGGCTGTCCCGTGCCCGTTCGACGCGCCGCCGATCGTGGAGGCCCTGTGGTGGCACCCGACGCGCGAGGGCGACCCGGCGCAGCGATGGCTGCGGGGGCTGCTCACTCAGGCGGGCAAGCAGATGTCGTCGGCGGGTTGAGCTCGTTCACCATCGCGGACCGCGGCGACGGCTGAGGCCGCGGGATGTCTCGTGCAGGAGCTCGCGGCTGAGGGCCTGCGACGGGTCGCCGAACAAGCGACGGATCGGCAGGTCGCCGATCATCAGCGTGATGATCGGGTTCGTCAGGAACGCTGTCGTTCCACCGCTCGGGTCAGCCGCGGCGGCCTCGTCGAGCAGGCGGGGTCCGAGCCGATCGTGAGTCAGCCAGTCACGGAGGGTCGACGACTCGTCCAGGACGACCTCGGGGAGGTGCATGTCGCGTTGCACGACGACCCGAGTGCGCAGGTCTCGCGACGAGGCACCGACCTGGATCTCGTACGCGCCACCGTCGCAGACCCAGGCGGACCGCGCGACGTCCCAGCGCTCGAACGCGCGGGCTGGTACGACGGCGCGGACCAGGCACTCCTCGCCGGGTTCGAGGGCGATCTTGCCGAACGCCGCCAGCGCGCGGAGCGGGCGGAAGCGGTACCGCTGGGGGTCGCTCGGCCCGACGTAGACCTGCCAAACCTCGCTGCCCGCGCGGGCGCCGACGTTGCGGACGGAGAACTCCACGACGACCTCGTCGGGCGACTGCTCGAGCAGCGCGACCTCGCTGTACATGAAGGTGGTGTAGCCCAGGCCATGACCGAACGGGAAAGCCACGGGACGCTCGTCGTGGTCGTACCAGCGGTAGCCGACGAGGAGCCCTTCTGCGTGGTACGCGTGCCCAGGCTGGGGGAAGCTCGCCGCGGTCGGGGTGTCCTCGAGCCGCAGCGGGATCGTCTCGGTGAGCCTGCCTGCCGGTTCGACGGCACCGGTCAGCACGTCGGCGAGGGCCTGTGCGCCCGCCTCACCCGGAAGCCACCACGCCAGCACTGCACACGCGTGGTGGGACCACGGCTCCGTCAGGACGACGGCCCCGGCGTTCAGGACGACGACGGTGGGTGTCCCCGTCGCGAAGACGGTCTCGAGCAACGTCAGCTGGGCGGCGGGCAGGGTGAGGGTCTCGCGGTCGCGTCCTTCGGTGTCGGCGCCCTCACCCGGACCCACGACGACGACGGCAAGCTGCGAGCGAGCAGCGAGTTCGACGGCCTCGTCGCGCAGATGCTGCGCGTCGTCACCGTCGAACGCGTACCCCGCGGCGAACTCGACGGTGGAGGTCGTGCGCGCCGTCAGCTCTGCCACGAGGTCGTCGTGCGTGCGCGCCTGGACGCCGGCGCTCCCGCCACCTTGGCGGTGCGGTTCGACGGCGAGCGCGCCGATCAGCGCGATCGTCGTGCCCTCGGTGAGAGGCAGGACACCGTCGTTGGTCAGCATCGTGATCGACGACGCGGCGACGCTCCTGGCCAGGTGGTGGTGCGCGTCGGCGTCCACGTCCGCGGGTTCCACGCCCACCCATCGTCGCGCGGCGGCCGCGATGCGCTCACCCGCCTGCAGGACCGCGGAACGCACGGCCGGGTCGATGCACGCCTCGGTCAGCGCTGCGCGTGAGCCGAGTGCCGGCCCCGGCATCTCGAGGTCCAGGCCGGCCAGCACGGCCGCGACGGGGTCATCGACCGCACCCCAGTCCGACACGACGGCCCCGTCGAAGCCCCAGTCGTCTCGCAGGATCGAGGTCAGGAGCTCGCGGTGCTGGCTCACGTACGTGCCGTTGACACGGTTGTAGGAGGCCATGACGAACGCGGGGGCCGCGTCGCGGACGATGCGCTCGAACGCCGGCAGGTAGATCTCCCGCAGCGTGGCGTCGTCGAGCTCCGCGCTGACGCGCATGCGGTCGGTCTCCTGGCTGTTCACGGCGTAGTGCTTCACGCACGCCGCGACCCCAGCCGACTGGACCCCACGCACGAACGAGGCGCCGACCGCACCCGACAACGTCGGGTCCTCCGAGTAGTACTCGAACCCGCGGCCACCGAGCGGCGAGCGGCGGATGTTGACCGACGGCGCGAGCAGCACGTCAGCACCGGCGGCGCGTGCCTCGGCCGCGATGGCCGACCCGACCTTCTCAGCGAGGTCGACGTCCCACGTCGCTGCCAGGGCACCGGGCGACGGGAAGCATGTCGCCGGGACCTTGCCCGAGAAGTCGGGCAGGTTCATTGCCAGCCCGTTCGGGCCGTCGCTCATCGTCAGCGACGGGACGCCTTCGACCTCACGCGTGTGCGACAGGTCCGCGCCCGTGACGAGATCGAGCGCCTGCTCGAGCGTCAGCCTCGTCACGCGTCAGCTCCCGCCGCGATCATCTCGAGCCGGTCCTCAGGGTTGTGCACGTTCCAGAGGCGAGGCATCGGTGGGTCGTCGTCCGCCGACCTGAACGGAACGTCCACGACGGTCGTCCCGCCGGCGAGCTCACGAAGACCCGCCTCACCCGGGACCTGCAGCTCACCGGTGACACCCGCCGGCAGGGTGACGGTGATCCGCAGGGTCTCGGCCGTCCGCTTCCACCCGACATCGATCAGGCCGTGCGGAGACAGATGGCGCGCCTGGGCACACGTCAGCCCACCACCGGGGACTGGCGCGACTCGGACACGCCCGTACCCGGGTGAGGCGGGGGCTAGACCGGCGACCACGCGGTGCAGGAAGTCCGCGACGGCGCCGAGGGCGTAGTGGTTGAACGACGTCATCTCGCCGGGATTCACCGTGCCATCGGGCAGCATGCTGTCCCACCGCTCCCAGACGGTCGTGGCGCCCATCGTGACCGGGTACAGCCAGGACGGGCACTGCGTCTGCAGCAGCAGGTGGTAAGCGGTGTCGACCGCCCCTGTCGCGACGAGCGCGTCGCAGACGATCGGCGTCCCGATGAAGCCGGTGGCGATCCGGTGGTCGTTCGCCCGGACAAGTTCTGCCAGGCGCCGGCCGGCGGCGTCACGCCGCGCGTCGGTCTCGAGCAGGTCGAAGTGGATCGCCAGCGCCAAGGCCGTGACGGTGTCGCTGACCACTCGACCGGACGGTGCGACGAACTCGCGGCGGAACGCGCGCAACGCACGGTCGGCGACGGCCTCGTAGCGCACGGCCATCGCGCTCTCGCCCAGCACGTCGCACGCGCTCGCTGTTAGACGTGCTGTGTAGGCGTGGTAGGCGGTGGCGACCAGATGTGGATCGGTCGCGGAGTCGCCTGGGCGGTCCGGCGGTGCCGCCGGGTCGAGCCAGTCACCGAGCTGGAAGCTCTCGTTCCACAGTCCGGTGCCCTGCGTCAGAGCGGAGACCTGGTCGACCCAGGCCGTCATGCTCGTGAGCTGGTCACGCAGCACCTGCTGGTCGCCCGTGCGCTCGAAGATCGTCCACGGCACGATGACCGCGGCGTCGCCCCACCCGGCCGCCGGCGGCGGGGGGAAGCCGCACTCTAGCCAGGGGTGGAAGTTTCGCATCGTGCCGTCGGCGGCCTGCTCGACGGCGACGTCGCGCAGCCAGCTCCGCAGGACACCCGTCGAGTCGTAGAGGAACGCGGCGGTCGGTGCGAACGCCTGGATGTCACCGGTCCAGCCGAGCCGCTCGTCGCGTTGCGGGCAGTCGGTCGGCAGGTCGACGAAGTTGTCGCGCATGCTCCACACGACGTTCTCGTGGAGCCTGTTGAGCAGGGGGTGCGACGACGCGAACCAGCCGGTCCGGCGCATGTCCGAGTGCAGCACCCGCGCGACGACGTCGATCGGCTGCCCCTCGGGCCAGCCGTCGATCTCGGCGTACCGGAACCCGTGGACGGTGAAACGAGGCTCCCAGGTCTCCGGGCCGGTTCCTGCGAAGACGTACTGGTCGACGGAGGTCGCCGAGCGCAGGGGCCGCAACGCCAGCTCGTCGTCCTCCAGAACCTCGGCGTGGCGGATCGTCAGGCTGTGGCCAGTGGGTGCGGTCGCCGAGAGGCGGAGCCGGCCCGAGACGTTCTGACCGAAGTCGAGGCGGACACGACCGTCGGCGCGCGTCTGGACGTCGACGGGAGCCAGCTCCTCCGTGCACCGCACGGGCGGACCCAGCGGCCCTTCCAGCGAGGCGTCGAACAGCGTGGCATCCAGGACCGTCGCGAGCGTCCAGTCCTGGTCGTTGAGGCCGGGCTGAGACCAGGCGGACTGCTCCAGCCGGGCGTCGTAGGTCTCCCCCTCGTACAGACCGGCCGAGACGATGGGCGCCGGCGCCCAGCGCCACGCCAGCTCGGGCTGTACGCGCGTGCCGTCGGCGAGCAGGATCTCCACCTGCACGCGGGCGGCGACGTCGGTGCCGTACACGTCCCACAGGCCACCGTTGAAGCCGAGCCGACCCCGATACCAACCATCGGCCAGCCAGAGGCCGAGCGCGTGCCGGCCATCTGCCGTGTTGTCCAGGTCGATCGTCTGGTACCGGAGCCGATGCTTGAAGCTGGTCCAACCCGGAGCCAGCGCACCGTCGCCGGCGACCTCGCCATCAAGCTCCAGCTCGTACACACCGTGGACGGCGACGTAGGCACGCACGCGGACCGCGTCGGCCGGACGGTCGAACTCCGCCCGCATCAGGTATGCGGGCCGCGGACCGTCCGATGTGGCCTGTGGCGACGGGCTGACCCACGGCGCGCACCAGTCTCCGGACGCGATGCCCCGCTCGACATGCGCAGGCGTCGACCACGGCCCCTCGACGCCGTCCGCCGCGAGCGCGCGCACGCGCACCACGGCCCGCTCACGGAAGCCGAGCGGCTTGCCCGGCCACGGGACGAGAGAAGCCGTGCGGCTGACCGCACGCTCAGCGCTGCCGTCCTCCCGGTCGATCGCGATCTCGAAGCCTGCGGGCTCCTCACGCGCATCGACCTGCCAGCTGAGCCTGGGACGGGCCTCATCGATACCGAGAGCGGCGTCGAGGTGCTCGACCCGCACATCGGAGACTGCGGGGCTCATCCCTTCACCGAGCCCGCCGTCAGACCCTTCATGACCCGCTTGTTCAGGAACAGGTAGATGACGAGGGTCCCGAAAACGTTGAGGCAGATGGCCGCGAGCGTCGGTCCGTACTCGATCTGGCCGAACTGGCCCTGGAAGTTCAGCAGACCCACCTGGATCGTGCGCAAGTCGTCGCTGCTGGTGAACGTCAGCGCGATGAGCAGGTCGTTCCAGAGGAAGAAGAACTGCACGAGGGCGACGGTGAAGATGGCGTTGCGGACCATCGGCAGCCCGATCGAGAAGAACTGCCGCACGATGGTCGCACCGTCGAGCGTCGCGGCCTCGAAGATCTCGCGCGGGACGCTGCGGAAGAACGTGGCCATCATGAAGACGGTCAGCGGGAGACCGATCGCGGTGTACGTGATGATCAGCGGCAGCAGCGTGCCCGTCAGGTGCAGCTTGAAGTAGATGGTGAACAGCGGCAGAAGGATCATCTGGCCCGGGACCATGATGCCGGCGAGGAACGCGATGAGGACCGTGCCGCGTCCCTTCCAGACCATGACCTCGAGCGCGAACCCGGCGGCGACGCCGAACAGGATCGTCAGGAACAGCGCCGGGAAGACGGTGAGGATGCTGTTGCGGACGTAGGTACCCAGGTGGCCTTCGGTGATCGCGGCCGAGTAGTTGCTGAAGTTCGTCCAGCTGTCGGGCAGCGCGAAGGCCGGGTTGTTGAGGAACTCGGACTGGGTCTTGAAAGACCCCATCACGAGCCAGACGAGCGGGACCAGGACGATCAGAAGGAGCAGCGCAGCGAGGACGACGTTCCCGATGGTGCGCATCGGGCGGCGAGCGCTGCGGCGGCGACCGGAGACCGACGATGCCTTGACGGCCGGGCGGAGCTCGGAGGGGTGCTGGATGACAGTCATCGATCAGGCCTTGGTCAGGTCGCGGCGCGAGGAACGGAAGATGAAGATCGTCACGATGAGGCACAGCATCGTCAGCAGCAGCGCGATCGCACTGCCGTAGCCATACTCGCCGTACCCGAAGGACGTCTGGAACATCAGGACGGTCAGGGGTGTCGTGGACGTTCCTGGGCCGCCGTTGGTCAGTGCGATGACCGAGTCGAAGATCTTCAACGTCCCGTTGATCGAGAAGATGATCGACGAGAGCAGCACGGGCATCGACAGCGGAATGACGATGTGGCGCACCAGCCGGAGACCCGAGGCACCGTCCAGGCGGGACGACTCGAGGACCTCCTCGGGGATGTCCACCAGGCCCGCGTAGAGCAGGACCGCGTAGAACCCCATCGAGCGCCATGTCTCCATGAGGATGAGCACCCAGAACGACGACGTGCTCGTACCGAACCAGTCGACGCTGGGGATCCCGAAGACGTTGAGGATCGAGTTGACCGGACCGTTGCGGGGGGCGTACTCGAACAGCTGCTGGAACAGCAGCGAGACCGCGACCGTCGGGAGGACGACCGGGAAGAACACGAGGGTGCGGATCAGGTTGGACGCCTTGCGGAGCACGAAGACGTACAGCAGCGCCAGCAGGTAGCCCAGTGCGACCTGCACGGCCGTCAGGACGAGGGCGAACCGAACCGTGAACCAGAGCGCCTGGTGGACGTCAGGGTCGCTGAACAGCTGCTTGATGTTGTCCAGTCCGACGAACGAGAACCCGTTGATCGCGTTGCCTTCGAACACTGTGTAGCCCAGTGACCAGAAGACGGGGATGAGGATGATCAGCGAGTAGACCGTGAGTGCCGGCGCCAGGAGCAGGAAGATCGCACGGCGATCGCCGAGGACGGACTTCATGGGATTTCACACCTTCGTGACGAAGTTCGCGCCGCGGCGCCGGGTGCACTGGTCTTCGTGCGCACCCGGCGCCGCGCCGGGGGTGGGTCAGCCGAGGTCGGCCTGGATCTTGGACATGTAGTCGCTCGGGGACAGCTGGCCCGTGGCGAGCAGTGCGGCGTTCGTCTGGCTCGTCGTGGTGGCCTTCGGGGAGAAGAGGGCCTCGAACCACAGGACCGTGTTCGACGTGTTCGCGATCGTGTCCTGGACGCTCTTGGTCAGCGCCGGGACGTCGGTCGCGTCGTCGTTCACCTTGAAGCCGGTGATGACTCCGCCGGTGTTGAGGGCAGCAGCGCCGTAGTTGTCGGCGATGCAGCCCAGCCACGCCTTGGCACCGTCGTCGAAGTTCGACTTGGCCATCGCGAGCGGGACGCCGACGTTCGCGGCGAGCTCGTCGGCCGAGCCCTTGCCACCGGTGACGGCCGGGAACGGGACGAAACCGATGTTGTCCGCGCCGATGACGTTCTGCTTCGGGTCGTTGAAGTTCGACAGGGCCCAGCTGCCCATGTAGTACATGGCGGCCTTGCCGGTCAGGAACTGGTTCATCGCGGTCGTGTAGTCGATGGACCCGACGGACTTGCCGAAGTAGCCGGCCTTGCCCAGGTCGGCGACCTTCTGCGCTGCCTCGACGTAGCCGGAGTCGGTCAGCTTGGCCGTCCCGTCGGCGACCGCCTGCAGCGCGTCAGCGCCGAGTGAGCGGTAGATGTAGTTGCCGACGAGGCGGCTCAGCGGCCACCCGTCCTTACCGTCAGCGGCGAACGGCTGGATGCCCTTGGCCTTGAGCGCGTCAGCGTCCTTGACGAGGTCGTCCCACGTGGTGGGAGCCTCGAGCCCCACCTTCGTGAAGATCTCCTTGTTGTACCAGAAGCCCTCGACGTTGAACTCGGTCGGCAGGACGTAGTCCTTGCCGTCGTAGAGCTTCTCGATGGTCGACTTCGCGGCCGGGATGATGTCGTCCTGCTTGCCGAGGGCCTTGAGCTCGTCACCGATCTGAACGAGGTTGCCCGCCTTGTCGAGGCTCTTCGCCACGTCGGGCGAGTTGCCGGCCGGGAAGATCGACGGCAGCGCGCCCTGGCCCGCGAGCAGCTGGATCTGCTGGTCGAAGCTGGCCTGCGGCTGGGTCGTGACCTTGAGCGGCGAGCTGGCGTTCTCGTCCTTGCACGCGTCCGACGACAGGCTCTCCAGGGTGCCCTTGATCGCCGTGTTCTCAGCGAACGACAGGTAGGTGAACGAACCGGACTTGCCGGCGGTCGACGAGGACGAACCGTCGGTGGTGTTGTCGTCCGAACTGCTGCATGCAGCAAGAGCGAGCGCCCCCGCTGCCACGATGCTCACGCCGGCGATGACGCGAGTCTTGCTTCCACGCTGCAACATCCCACTTCCTCCTTGAAGCGTTGGCTGGCGCTCGTCTTAAAGCGCTTCAACGCGGGAGGCTAGGTGCCGCCGATGTGTCACATCAAGGCCGATCGGGGCAGTTGAGCAAGTATCGATAGTGGGCATCAGTGGCGTCGATGCACTTCGATTTGAGCGCTTCACTTCGCTGCTACGGTTCGGTGCAGGAGCACGAGCTTAAGGAGGAGCGGGTGCGCGCCACCGGCATTGAAGCGGGTCGCGGCAGGGCAGGGATGGCCGACGTGGCCCAGCTGGCCGGCGTCTCGATCGGCACCGTCTCGAACGTGCTGAACCACCCCGGACGGGTGTCGGCCGCCACACTTGAACGTGTCGAGCGAGCGATGGCCATGCTGAGCTACCAGCCCAACGTTCTCGCCCGATCGCTCGCCGCGGGAAGCAGCCGCCTGCTAGGGCTGGTCCTGACGGATCTGACGAACTCGTTGTTCATCGACATCGCCCGCGGCGCCGAGACGGCAGCCGAGATCGGTTCGATGGCGCTCATGATGACGAACAGCGACGGCCGGCTCGAGCGCGAAGCTCGCTACATCGAGACGTTCGCCCAGTCGCGGGTGGCGGGTGTTCTGCTCACACTGAACGACGAGCAGCACTTCGCGGCCCTTGCCGCCAGGACGCCGGCGGATACGCCGCTCGTCGTCCTGAACTACGAGGCACCGGCGGCACACTTCTGCAGCGTCTCGGTCGACAACGAGCTCGGCGGGTACCTCGCAACACACCACCTGATTGCCATCGGCCGACGCCGCATCGCCTTCGTTGGTGGACCCGACGCGTTACGCCCCGTTCAGGATCGAGGCCGCGGCTACCACCGGGCGTTACGCGAGGTCGGTCTCACCCCGGTCGTCGAGCTCATGCCCGACGGTGTCAACCGGGCCGACGGCTACGAGATGGGCGTTCGCATCACCGAGCTCGTCGGCCGCGGAGAGGTCGACGCCGTCTTCGCGGCGACCGACCTGCTGGCTGCCGGGATCGCCCAGGCCGCCGAGTCACGCGGCGTCGCGATCCCCGCTGACCTGGCGATCGTCGGCTACGACAACAACCACGCTGCGTGGGACAGCCCGATCCCCATCTCGACCATTGCACAACCGGGTGAGGAGATGGGGCGCCGTGGAGTCGAGATGATCGCCGCCGAAACCCAGGGTGGCCAGCACCAGCACGAGGCGAGCATCCTGCCGCCGACCCTCGTGGTGAGGCGCTCCACCACAGGCTGAGCGTCGCCGTGCCGAGCGCGCACGTCTTCGTCGCCGTGTGGAACGAACCTCGTGGGCGTAGGGCCGAGGCCATGGTAGCCAAGACACCCCGCGCAAGCCGTCGCCGCGGGCATCCCTGCCCGCCTCCTCCGGCTGACAGGTTCAGTTGATCGTGCGGACGAGGCGCCGCGGATCGTCCCAAGGCTCAGGGATCGAGTCTCCAGCTGAGGTGGCCCGGAGCTCATGTGTCGGATCGCTGGGCCGATCGAGGATGACTCGTACGGCGTCGCTGTGTCCGTGTCGCCATCCGCGCTTGTACTCACGTCGCGCCTCGTAGCGCAGGATCACATACGTCAGGCCGCACCCCAAAGGAGCCAGCACGCCCACGGCCCGGCCAGCGAAGAGGTGGGCGGTGGCAAGCAACAAGCACATGCTCACGACGACGATGGCGTCGCTCCACCACCGCAGAACGCGACGCCACGAACGGGTACCGCCGTCGCCGGCGTTGGGCGAACGCGCACCGAAGTGTGATCGCTTGCGGCTTTCAAGGTCCGGCATGGCCACCTTCCTCTCCGATGTCTCTGCGGAGCTGTGCCCATTCGGGTGTTTGCCACAGCCCGGTCATGTATCCGGTCTGGTCGACGAGGTCGATCGCGTCTTGCCGAGGCATGCCCCGGCTGAGCAGCTCGGACGCAGCGTGGCGCAGGACGTCGAGCGTGGGGGCGAACGGGTGGACGGTGTGGTCCGCGCACCAGGCCAACCAAGTGTTGGTCGCCGCGATCATGCGCTGCTGAAGGCTGCCATCCGCGGTGGCGTGCGCCCGTTGCTGCACTGGTCGCCAGGGCAGGTCGCGGGCTGGGCCGACCTCGGGTTGGCGTGCGATGAGGAAGCCCTTGTTGCGGAGAGTGATGGTCCAGCCTGGCAGCTGTGGGACAACGTGAACAAGTTCGTGTGCGCGTTGGACGACGCCGACGGTGGCGTCGTCACCGCGCACAACCACAGGCTGACCTACGACGCCTCAACGGGTGAGGTTCACGAATGCCCGGACGGTTGCTTGGGTGGGCTGCCGATCACACGTGAGCGGTTCGCTGCACTCCTGCTCGTTGCGTCCGCGTTCCCTCCAGGCACCGACATCGCGACTACGGCATTCGGGCTCGACTCCACGGATTATGAGACGTGGGCGAAACGTCGATCCTGGGACCGGCTACCCGACATCGACAAGGAAGACGGAGCCGAACACCCTGTGGACGTCCGCCTTGAGGACGACCGGCGAACCGCAGGATGGCCCAGACGCGGTCACGACGGTCGTGCCCAGCACACAGTTGACCGTGACGGCCGTGAGGGATATCGCTCGGGGAAGAACCTGGCACCCAAGGGTGTGTTCATCGGGTTCGACATTCACCTAGCGACCCTGCTGCCCGAGTTCGGAAGTCCACCGGTGCCGCATGTCACGGTCTCGCTCGTCACTGCCCCGGCGGGGTCAAGCAAGAGCGCTGCGGGTTTGGCTGCGTTGGACGCCCTGAACGGGCTGCTTCAGGTAAGCACGGTGGTCAACGACCGCGGGTACTCACATCTGCGAGCTGACACGTGGGCACTGCAACTGGCGGCACGTAACATCCACACGGTGTTCGACCTGCAGTCGGACCAGCTTGGGGTGCACCCCGGCCCCATCCCCGGGACCATCTGGGTCGACGGCGGGCTGTTCACCGACGCCCTTCCCGCCCACTTGCGGAAGTTGGGACCGTTCACGCTGAAGATGACCAAAGCTGAGCGCGCGGCCCTTCACGCGCGGTACGACGAGCGCATCCCGTACTCGTTCGCGTACTACGGGCCCGCAGACCCAGTCACCGGAGCTCGTCGCGTTCGCGGACCCGTGTTACGAGGCCTGCTTCGCTGCTCGAACGCCCCCGCGTCGCTGCGCCTGTCGCGGACGCGACCAAGGACCCACTGCCCGACACCCAAGAAGCCAATCGCAGGGAAGAAGTCCGAAGTTCCCTGCGGCTGCTCGAAGTCGACGACGCTGCAGGTCGACGAACATGCGTGGACGAAGCAGATCGACGTCCTGTGGGGCACGACCAAGCACGCTGCTTCGTACGGTCGACGACCTGGGATCGAGTCCGTCAACGCAGATCTCAAGCACAACCGCGGCATCCACCTCCACCGCGGTTTCACCCGAGTGTTCGGGGCCGCGAAGAACCACGCCCTGCTCGTTTTCGCGGTTGTGGGCGTCAACGTCCGCCACTTGCGTGACTGGCACGCGCGTCACCTCCGCAGAGATCCGTGGATGGCAGCGATTGGTGACACGTCCGATCCTGACTGGGCGGCGGTGCACGCACACCGCAAGCGCAAGCCACGTCACATGGCACTTCACGAGCGCATGCGTCTCGGCATGGTCGTGAAGTCACCGATCAGTGCACGTCGCAACCGTCGCCCCAAGGGCGCCAACCCGACATCGTCCGAGCCGGGGACGAAGGTCGAGTCGAGCCGCAGCGGCCCACCGCCGCCCGGATAGCCGGGACGGCCCCCTACCGAACCGAACAGCACCACCCTCGAGCCCGCCGACCAGAACAGGTCGACGGGCTGAGCGGCGTCCGGAGACAAGCGCCGGAACCTGGTCAAGAGCCCAACCTAGCACGGTAACGTGCTAGCAAAATATGCAGGTCAAGCACCGCGCGGTCGACAACCGTGCCAGCAAGCGGAACGCGCGACTTAGCCAAACCCGAGGCCCGTAGTTGCACGAACTCGCTGCTGTGCGCCTGGGCAGATTCGAACTGCCGACACCCGCTTTAGGAGAGCGGTGCTCTATCCCCTGAGCTACAGGCGCGCGGCCCGGGAGCCGGGCCGTGCGTCGCCGATCGAGATCGGCGCG
>Ga0160435_1000274_pt1 | contig 23071 bp, 19 predicted proteins | sample HID1973K_E0MG_FD_108213 | JGI IMG/M metagenome (GOLD analysis project Ga0160435, IMG submission 108213) | Enriched mosquito-associated microbial communities from UW Madison campus, WI, USA - HID1973K_E0 MG | ecosystem: Host-associated > Arthropoda: Insects > Digestive system > Unclassified ...
GTCCGATGTAGCCCAAGAAGCCGCGCGCCGCCGCACCTTCGCCATCATTTCCCACCCCGACGCCGGCAAGACCACGCTGACCGAAAAGCTGCTGCTGTTCGGCGGCGCGATCCAGATGGCCGGCTCGGTCAAGGGCCGCAAGGCTGCGCGCCACGCCACCTCCGACTGGATGGCGCTGGAGAAAGAGCGTGGCATCTCGGTCACCTCCTCGGTGATGCAGTTCCCCTACGAGGGCAAGATCGTCAACCTGCTCGACACCCCCGGCCACGCCGACTTCGGCGAGGACACCTACCGCGTGCTCACCGCGGTGGACTCGGCGCTGATGGTGATCGACGTGGCCAAGGGCGTGGAGGAGCGCACGATCAAGCTGATGGAGGTGTGCCGCCTGCGCGATACGCCGATCATGACCTTCATCAACAAGCTCGACCGCGAGGGCAAGGACCCCATCGACCTGCTGGACGAGGTCGAGACCGTGCTCGGCATCCAGTGCGCGCCGGTGACCTGGCCGATCGGCATGGGCCAGCGCCTGAAGGGCGTGATCCACCTGATCACCGGCGAAGTGCACCTGTACGAACCGGGCCGCAACTTCACCCGCCAGGACTCGACCATCTTCCCCTCGCTGGACGCGCCTGGCGTGGCCGAGCGCATCGGCGCCGAACTGCTGCAGCAGGTGCGCGACGAGCTGGAACTGGTGCAAGGCGCGAGCCATCCGTTCGACGCCAAGGCGTACCTGGCCGGCAGGCAGACGCCGGTGTTCTTCGGCTCGGGCGTCAACAATTTCGGCGTGCAGCCGCTGCTGGATTTCTTTATCGAACACGCACCGCCGCCGCAGCCGCGCGCCACCACCGGCCGACCGGTCGCGGCGACCGAGAACAAGCTCACCGGCTTCGTGTTCAAGATCCAGGCCAACATGGACCCGCAGCACCGTGACCGGGTCGCGTTCATGCGCGTGTGTTCGGGCCGCTTCAGTGCCGGCATGAAGGCCTTCCACGTGCGCAGCGGCAAGGAATTGAAGCTGGCCAACGCGCTGACCTTCATGGCTTCCGATCGCGAGATCGCCGCCGAAGCCTGGCCGGGCGATGTGATCGGCATCCACAACCACGGCACCATCTCCATCGGCGATACCTTTACCGAGGGCGAGTCGCTGTCGTTCACCGGCATCCCCAACTTCGCCCCGGAACTGTTCCGCCGTGCTCGCCTGCGCGATCCGCTCAAGCTCAAGCAGCTGCAGAAGGGCCTGGCCCAGCTTTCCGAAGAAGGCGCCACGCAGTTCTTCCGGCCGTTGATGAGCAACGACCTGATCCTGGGCGCGGTCGGCGTGCTGCAGTTCGACGTGGTGGCCTACCGGCTCAAGGACGAGTACGGCGTCGATGCGATCTTCGAGCCGGTGGCCGTGACCACCGCGCGCTGGGTCCACTGCGACAACGCCAAGAAGCTGGAAGAGTTTCGCGAGAAGAACGCACCCAATCTTGGCGTGGATGGCGCCGGCCAACTGGTCTACCTGGCGCCGACCCGGGTCAACCTGCAGCTGGCGCAGGAACGCGCGCCGGACGTGCGCTTCTCGGCCACCCGCGAGCATGCCCACAGCGTGGCGATCGATTGATCGCCGCGCGCCGCCGCGGCACGCCACGGCAATGCGAATCTCTCGCAACTGAGGTAACGTGCACGGCATGAATACCGCCGACGCATCGCCCTCCACCGATTCGCGCGACGAGTTTGCCAGTGCCCTGACCCACGGCCTCGGCGCGATCGCCGCCCTCGCCGGCGGCTCGGTGCTGATCACGCTGACCGCCATCTACGGCGACGTCTGGCAACTCGCGACCACCATTGTCTTCAGCGTCACGCTGCTGTTGTTGTATGTGGCTTCGACCCTGTATCACGCGATCCCGCACCCCGGCGCAAAAGCGCGCCTGCAGATCTTCGATCACTGCGCGATCTACCTGCTGATCGCCGGGACTTACACCCCGTTCACCCTGATCGGCCTGCGCGGCCCCTGGGGCTGGGGCCTGTTCACCGCGATCTGGACGTTGGCGGCGGCCGGCGTGGTGTTCAAGCTGTTCTTCACCGGCCGTTTCCGGCTGCTGTCCACCTTTATCTATCTCGGGATGGGCTGGGCGGTCGTGGTGGCGATCAAGCCGCTGCTGAGCTCGATCGACACCTTCAGCCTGGGCTGGCTGCTGGCCGGCGGCCTCTTCTATACCCTGGGCACCTGGTTCTACCAGCGCGACTCGGTGCGCTATTTCCATGCCATCTGGCATCTGTTCGTGCTGGCCGGCAGCGTTTGCCACTTCGTCGCGGTAACCGCGCAGGTCCTCTGACGCGCCCTTCAAGCCACGTTCGCACCGCATGCACACGCCGGTGCGAACCATGGACGCATGAATGATGTGTCCGCACCCCGTCCCGCCGCGCCCGCACCCCGCCGCCCGCTGACGCCACGCCGTCGTCGCTGGCTGATCATTCTGGGCGTGGTGGCCGCGCTGATCGTCATCCTGGTCGTGCTTTGGGACTGGAACTGGTTCCGCGGCCCGGTCGAACGCACGGTACAGGCGCGCACGGGGCGCGAGTTCCACCTCGGCCACCTCGATGTCGACCTTGGACGTATCACCACGATCCGCGGCGACGACATCACCCTGGCCAATGCCAAGTGGTCGAAACAAGCGCGGATGGCGAGCATCGAGCGCGCCGAGATCGACGTGCGCTTCTGGCCACTGCTGGCGGGTCGCGTGCGCATCCCCGAGATCCGCCTGGACAAGCCCGATCTATTGCTGGAAGCCGGGGACAAGCAGCATCCGGGCAATTGGGTGTTCGATACCCAGGACGGCGGCGGCAGCCTGCCCACGTTGGGAAGGTTGCGGGTCAACGATGGCAAGTTGAAGTTCGTCGACGCCGCCGGCAAGACCGACATCGACGTCAGCGTGAACAGCCTGCCCGTGCAGGGCCGCGACACCGCGGCACCGATCGCCATCGCCGGCAAGGGCCGTTGGCGCGGCAACCCCTTCACCTTGCGTGGCAGCACCGCCTCGCCGCTGGAACTGAGCCAGACCGAGCATCCCTTCCGCATCGATTTGCGCGGAAGCGCCGGGGCGACCCGCGCGCACCTCCGCGGCACGCTGACCAACCCGTTCCAGTTCCGCCTGTTCGACCTGCAGATGGCGCTGTCCGGCCGCGACATGGCCGACCTGTATCCGCTGCTCGGCCTGGCGATTCCCTCGACCCCGCCGTACCAGCTCGATGGCCGCCTGCAGCGCGAGAACGATGTCTGGCGCTACCTCGATTTCAAGGGCCGCGCCGGCGATAGCGACCTGGCCGGCGATGTCGAGGTCGATACCGCGCCGGAACGTCCGTTCCTGCGGGCCAAGCTGGTGTCGCAGCGGCTCGATTTCGACGACCTGGCAGGCTTCGTTGGCGCCCCGCCGAAGACCGATGCCGGCGAGACCGCCAACGCCGAGCAGAAGGCCGAAGCGGCCAAGGTCAGGGCCAGCGGCCGCGTGTTGCCGAGCAAGCCCTACGACCTGTCCAAGCTGCGCGCGATGGACGCCGAGGTGCACTGGGTCGCCCGCCGCATCAACGCCCCCTCGCTACCGCTCGACGACATGGATGCCACCCTGAGCCTGCGCGATGGGCTGCTCGAACTGCACCCATTGAACTTCGGCGTGGCCGGTGGCGACATCCGCTCCAACATCCGCATGGATGCGCGCAAGCCGCAGATCTCCACCCGCCTCAAGGCACAGATTCGCGGCGTACACCTGGGCAAGCTGTTCCCCGACGCCAAGCTCGCGCAGCAGGCCGAAGGCGCGATTGGCGGTGACGTCGCGCTGGCCGGCGACGGCAACTCGATCGCAGCGATGCTCGGCAGCAGCGACGGCGATATCGGCGTGGCGATGGGTCCGGGGCATGTCGGCAACCTGATCATGGAACTGGCCGGCCTGGACATCGCCGAATCGCTGAAATTCCTGATCACCAAGGACAAACAGATCCCGCTGCGCTGCGCCTTCGCCGATTTCGGCGTGCGCGACGGCCTGATGACCAGCCGCAGCCTGGCGCTGGACACCACCGACACCCTGGTGATCGGCGAAGGCACGGTCAACCTCAAGGACGAGAAGCTCGACCTGCTGCTCAAGCCGCGACCGAAGGACCGCAGCATCCTGACCTTCCGCTCGCCGCTGCGCATCGGCGGCACCTTTGCCGACCCCTCCTTCTTCCCCGACCTGAAGGCATTGGGCGTGCGCGGCGCCATCGCGGTGGCGCTGTCGACCATCGCCCCGCCCGCCGCCTTGCTGGCGACGGTGGAACTGGGCCCCGGCAAGGACATCGACTGCGGCGGCAAGTACGCGCGCTGAGCGCGCCGGCCACCGCGTCAGCCGGCGATGTAGCGCTGCAGTTGGTCGATATCGCGGCGCTGCGCCTCGATCACCGCCTTGACCAGGTCGCCGATCGAGATCACGCCTTTCACCGCTTCGCCCTCGACCACCGGCAAATGCCGGAAACGGCCTTCGGTCATGACCTGCATGCAGTCCTCGACACTGTCGCCGAGCTGCGCGGTGACCACCTCGGCGGTCATGATCTCCGCGACCCGCGTACTCGATGACGCGCGGTCCTTGAGCACCACCTTGCGGGCGTAGTCGCGTTCGGAAAGGATGCCGACCAGGCGCTGGCCCTGCATCACCAATACCGCGCCGATGCTCTTCTCCGCCATCAGGCGCACCGCATCGATCACCGCCGCATCCGCGCCGACGGCGAAGATCTCAGGCTTCTTCATCTCCAACAGTTGCCGCACCGTAAGCATGGCCTGCTCCCTGCTTGGACGAGTGGGCGGAGGATACGCCACCGCCGCCGATGCGGGTGTCGACAAGGTACAACGGCCGCTGCTTGGCCTCGTCGTAGAGCCGGCCCAGGTATTCGCCGATCATGCCCAGGGCGATCAGCTGGATGCCGCCGAGGAACAGGATGACCGCCATCATGGTCGGCCAGCCGGCCACCGGGTCGCCCCACAGCGCCGCCTTGAGGATCACCCACACGGCGAAAGCAAAGGCGAACAACGCCGTGAACAGGCCCAGGTAGGTGGCCACCCGCAATGGCGCGCTGGAAAAGCTGGTGATGCCCTCCAGCGCAAAGTTCCACAACTTCCACAGCGTGAACTTGCTCCGCCCGGCCAGGCGCGGCTCGCGATCGTAGGGCAAGGCGACCTGGCGAAAGCCGACCCAACCGAACAACCCCTTCATGAAGCGATGGCGCTCGCGCAGCTGCTGCAAAGCCGCACGCGCGCGCGGCGAGAGCAGGCGGAAATCGCCGGTGTCGGCCGGGATCGGCGTGCGAGACAAGCGCCCGATCACCCGGTAGAACGCGGCCGCGGCGGTGCGCTTGGCCCAACCTTCACCGGCACGGATGCGGCGGGTGCCAAAGACGTTGTCGTAGCCCTCGCGCCACAGCGCGACGAACGCAGGAATCAGTTCCGGCGGATCCTGGCCATCGGCATCGAGCAGCAGCACCGCGCCCGCCTCAACCTGGTCCAGGCCGGCCGTCAGCGCCAGTTCCTTGCCGAAGTTGCGCGACAGGCGGATCGCACCGACGCGTGCATCGGCGGCGACCAGCCCCTGCAGGATCGCCCAGGTGCCGTCGCTGCTGCCGTCATCCACATAGAGCAAGCGACCCTGCAGGCCGGGAACCTGCTCAAGCGCGGCGAGGATGCGCGGATGCAGGCGCGGCAGGCTTTCGGCCTCGTTGCAGGCAGCGATGACGACGGTCAGCAGGTCGGATGACATGCGGCGATGGTACGGAGGCCGCGCCGGCACGGCCAGCCGCGCCGCATCACGGTGCCAGGTAGGCCGGGCCGCCCAACTGGCGTGCCTGCCGCTGGATCCACGCCGCGCGCCGCTGCACGTAGGGGCCGGGGCTGCGGGCGTCGTAGCGGCGCGGCGCCGGCAAGACCGCGGCCAACCGTGCAGCCTGCGCCGGCGCGAGCCGGGCAGCGTCCGTTCCCCAGAAGCGCTGCGCGGCCGCCTGCACGCCATACACACCGTCGCCGAACTCGGCGATGTTGGCGTACACCTCGACGATCCGCGACTTCGGCCACAACAGCTCGATCAAGACCGTGTACCAGGCCTCCAGTCCTTTGCGCAGATAGCTGCGGCCCTGCCACAGGAACAGGTTCTTGGAGACCTGCTGGCTGATCGTGCTGGCGCCGCGCAGGCGCCCGCCGCGCGCGTTGTGGTCGCGGGCGCGCTCGATCGCCTGCAGGTCGAAGCCGCGGTGCAGCGGGAAGCGCTGGTCTTCGGCGGCGACCAGTGAAATCGGCACGCTCGGCGCGATCTGGTCGAGATCGCGCCACTGGTAATGCAGGCGGAAACCCCAATCGCCCTCGCCCCAGGCCTCGGCATAGCGCAGCGCCATGGTGGTGGTGAACGGCGGGTCGATGAAGCGCAAGGCGAGTACCTGCAATACGCTGGCGGCCGCGAACAGCAGCGGCAATGCCAACACCCAGTTGCGCCAACGCCGCCAGCGCGGCCGAGGCTTGTGAATATGCGCTTGTGCCCCCATCGTCACTGCATTCCCCCGCTCCGGTCGCTTGTTGCATTATCCGGCAACAGGCACCGCCTACGCTGCGTACCGATGAACATACAAGACCCGTTGACCCGCTTCCTTCTGCCCGTTGCCGGCGTGCGCGGCGTGCATGTGCGCCTTGGCCCTGCCTGGCAGGACATCCGCGGCCAGGCCGAGTACCCGCCCGCGGCCCGTCGCTTGCTCGGCGAAGGCTGCGTGGCCGCGGCGTTGTTCACCGGCCACACCAAGGTCGATGGCCGCCTCTCGGTACAACTGCGCGGCGATGGCGACAGCCCGTTGCGCACCCTGTTCGCCGAGTGCACCGCGGCCGGCACGCTGCGCGGCATCGTGCAACTGGATGACGGCGGCGATGCCCCAACCGACCTCAGCACCCTGGGCCGCAACGCCCTGCTGGCCATCACGATCGAGAACCCCGGCCTGGACCCGCGCGAACCGCAGCGCTACCAGAGCCTGGTGGAACTCAACGCCGGCACCTTGGACGAGGCCTTCGAGGATTACTTCCGCCAATCCGAGCAGTTGCCGACCCGGCTGCTACTGGCTGCCGACGATGAGCACGCCGCCGGCCTGCTGCTGCAGAAGCTGCCCGGCGATGGCGGCGACGAGGACGGCTGGCAGCGTACCAACGCCCTGTTCGACACGCTGACGACCGCCGAACTGCTGGAAGTCGATGCGGACACCTTGCTGCACCGCCTGTTCCATGAGGAACAGCCCCAGCTGCTGGGCGCCAAGCCGCTTGCCTTTGGCTGCTCGTGCTCGCGCGAGCGGGTCGCGGCGATGCTGCAGTCGCTGGGCGAGGAAGAAGCCCGGGCGGCCGCCGAGGCGACCGGCGTGGTGGAGATCCGGTGCGAGTTTTGCGGCCGGGAATATCACTTCCCTTTGACCGAATTCGGCGTATTGTTCATGGAGACGCCGGCCGGTCCGCCCGCGTCGGAACGGCTGCAATGAGATTTGTCGATGGCGTTCGCTATCGGTGAGCGCCGTCACAAACGGGCTACGTTCTGGGGAGGACGGAGACTTGTTAAAGAATCATAAACCGCCTAGCATCGTTCGCCCGGTCCCCCGGGAACTTGACGCCTGCCTCTTGGTCTGACGGTCGACATGCGAACCCTTGCCCGCCTCTCATTTGCCCTGCTGACTGCGCTGGCCGCAGCCACGGGTGCGCATGCGCAGGCGTTGCCGGACAAGGACAACGGTACGGTGATCCCGGTCTGGAACCAGGGGAGCGGCAAGGTCGAAGCCCTGCTGTACCTTGAGCCCACCGGCGAGCAGAAGGCCGGCGCGCGTTGGCATTTTGGCCGTAACTCGCTGGACGCGGCCTTTGGCCTGTCCTCGGGCGATTCGCTCGGCCTGCTCTGCAATAGCAGCCGCGGCACCAGCATCAGCGGGCTGGCCAGCCATTGCATGCTGGCCACCCTGGGCGACGACGAAGACGACACCGGTTCGCGCCATGCCTCGGGCACGATTGGCTTCAACCGCGGCGGCACCCGCCTCGGCCTAACCGCCGGCACCGGCCGCGACAATCTTCCCGCCTGGCTGACCGGCAACGTGCGTTCGCCGGCCGCCCGAGTGGAACAGAACGATTTGACCGTATTCGGCCAGAAGAACATTGGCCGCGAAGGTTTCGTCTCGATCGGCGGCACTTTCGCAAAGGCCCGCCTGGTGCCGCTTTCCGATGCTGCGCCAGGCCTCGCCGACGAATGGGACAGCAAGACCCTGAGCGTGGGCGGCGGCTACGGCGCATTCAGCGCGAACATCATCGGCCGCGTCGTCGATGTGCCCGGCCAGCCGGAAAAGTGGCAAGGCCTGGGACTGGGACTGACCTGGCGCACGCCGTGGAGCGGCCAATTGACGGTCGGTGCTGAGAACATCGTCACACGTGGCAAGAATCCATTTGCCCCGAACAACGAGAGCAATGGCGACGGCACGGTACCGTATGTAAGGTACGAGCAGGACTTGTAAGTCGCTGATTCAATAAGCATTCCACTCGACAGACGCCCGCCTTGCGCGGGCGTTTGCGTATGCGCGGGCGCACCGCGACGGTGCAGAAGTCACGCCAGGGTGCAAGCGCTTTTCACGTATTTCTCCCCTGGCGTTAACGGTACTTTAATTCTCCGCAGAACGCGGCTACCATCGGACCAAGCCTGTTGGTTTTGGGTTCGCTTCTTCGAAACCTCCACAGGCCAAACCCTTGGCAAGACCAAGATCTCATTCGGAGAGAGAGCTAATGAATTGCAAGTCCAACACGCTGCGTGACGCAGTTGTGCTCGCGCTTGTCGTCGGCGCCGGTGGCACTGCCACCGAAGCCTTCGCACAGGACGCCGGCAACCCGACGACCAACCTGGATCGCATCGAAGTCACCGGTTCGCGTATTCGCGGTTCGGAGATGGAGACGCAGCAGCCGATCATCTCGCTCGACCGTCAAACCCTGGAAAAGCAGGGTTTCACCTCGGTCGCCGACGTGCTGCAGAACCTGACCTCGGCCGGCTCCCCGGCGATCTCGCGCGCCGATGCACTCGCCTCGGGTGAAAACGTCGGTGGTTACTACATCGACATCCGCAACCTGGGCGCGCCGCGCACCCTGGTGCTGATCAACGGCAAGCGTGCTGGTGCCACCACCGGCGGCTACCAGGACCTGGGCCAGATTCCGTTCTCCTCGATCGAGCGCATCGACATCCTGAAGGATGGCGCCTCGTCGATCTATGGTTCGGACGCGATCGCCGGCGTGGTCAACATCATTACCCGCAAGCGCTTTGACGGCGCCGAAGCTGGCGCGTACTTCGGCCAGTTCAGCGAAGGCGACAGCTCGACCGAGCAGTATTGGCTGACCATTGGCTCGCAGGGCGAGCGCGGTGGCGTCACGCTGTCGACCGAGTACTACAAGCAGGACCCGGTGTGGGCCAAGGATCGTGAGTTCTCCGCCTACGGCAACGCCGGTCCGGACTATCCGGGTTCGGGCTGGAGCCCGGTGAGCCAGAACGGTTCGTGGTCCGGCCCCTGCGGCCCGGGCGGCGCGACCGCGTGGTGCACCTTGAACCCGGGTGGCGACCCGTCGACCGTTGCGGGCTACCACCCGATTACGGCCGCCGAGTACGCCAACTCGAACCAGGAAATGTTCCTTCAGACCGGTATCGAGCGTAAGTCGATCTACGTCAATGCGAACTACGACCTGACCGATACGATCGTCTTCAACGCCGACCTGCTGTACAACCACCGCTCGACCGACCAGCAGATCGCCGGCTACCCGTACCAGTCGGGTTCCTTCGGCACCCCGCTGGACGCCGACAGCGCGTTCAATCCGGTCGGTACCGACGTTGCCTTCCGTCGTCGCCTGTGGGAAGTGCCGCGCACCACCCATAGCGAGCTGAAGACCACCCGCTTCGCCCCGACCATCAGCGGTTCGTTCAACATTGGCGACCACGCGTGGGATTGGGACGTTGGCGCCCTGTGGAACCGCAACGATTCGGAAAAGACCGCTCACGGCGACGCCAGCCTGATCGCGACTTCGCAGGCCCTGGGCCCGTCGTTCATCAACGGCGCCGGTGTTGCGCAGTGCGGTACCGCTGCCGACCCGATCGCCCTGGATGCTTGCCGTCCGTGGAACCCGCTGCTGCCGTACGGCGTGGCTGGCCAGGGCTCGCTGTCCGACCCGGCGCTGCAGACCTTCCTGTTCCCTTACTACACCGATACCGGCCGCACCAAGACCAACAGCTACACCGCCAACGTGTCGGGTTCGCTCTTCACCATGCCGGCCGGTGATCTGAACGTCGCCGTCGGCGTCGAGCACCGCGAAGAAGAAGGCCGTTTCGTGCCGGACGCGTTCAACCAGTCGGGCCAGAGCACCGGCTTGGCGGCCACCACGACGCAGGGCAAGTACGAGCTCGACGAAATCTACATCGAGCTTAACGTGCCGATCCTGGCGGACATGGCGTTTGCCAAGGAACTGACGTTGAACGTCGCTAGCCGCTATTCGGACTACGACAACTTCGGTGATACCACCAACTCGAAGTTCGGCCTGGTGTGGCGTCCGATCGATGGCCTGCTGGTCCGCGGCACCTATGCCGAGGGCTTCCGCGCGCCGACCATCGACAACCTGTACGGCGGTATCGGCAGCTCGTTCGAGTCGTTCACCGACCCGTGCGGCACCGGCGCTCCGAACAGCGTCAATGGCAATGCCGCCTGTAACGCCGCTGGCGTGCCGGCCGGTTACGTCCAGCTCGGCCAGGGCCTGGTGCCTTGCACGGCTTACCCGTGCCAGACCCCGGACCAGTTCATCACCGGTTCGAACCCGAACCTGCTGCCCGAGAAGTCGAAGAGCAAGACCGCCGGTATCGTCTGGAGCCCGCAGTGGGTCGAGGGCCTGGACCTGTCGCTGGACTGGTACAACTACAAGATCACCGACGCGATCATCTCCGACAGCGTGGACCGCATCCTGCGTGACTGCTACGTGCTGGGCAACGCTTCGCGCTGCGCGGGCATCACGCGCGCCGCCGACGGCCACATCTCGGCGATGTTCTACGGCCTGGCCAACCTCGGCGAGCTGGAGACCGAAGGCTACGACTTCGGCGTGAAGTACCGTCTGCCGGAAATGGGCATCGGCCAGTTCACCATCGACTGGCAGACCAGCTACGTCAGCAAGTACGACGAAGCCGGCCAGAACTCTGACGGCGACGACATCAAGATCGGCCGCGTGGGCGACGCTGGTTACTTCCGCGTTCGCTCGAACGTCGGTGTCGATTGGTCGCTGGGTGATTTCAGCGTCAACTACACCGCTCGTTACTACTCGGGCATGAAGGAATCGTGCGTCACGAACCGTCCTTGCACGGATCCCGACCACTACGCGAACGGTGAGCCGGACGCCATCCGCTGGACCGGTTCCAACACCTTCCACGACCTGCAGGTCAGCTGGAAGGCCCCGTGGAACGCGACCATCGCTATCGGCGCCAACAACGTGTTCGACCACCAGGGTCCGATCATGTTCTCGTCGCCGAACAGCGACTTCGCCTACTACGGTGGTTTCGACTACAGCCGCTTCATCTACGCCAAGTACGTGCAGCGCTTCTGATAGTTATCGACAGGACGTCGAGAGGAGCGGCCCCCGAAAGGGGGCCGCTTTTTTATTGGCCTGGCCGCTGCTATGCGCAGTCCATGAAAAAAGGCGCCTTGCGGCGCCTTTCGATCGACGGCATGCGAGCTCAGCCAGGAATCAACGTCTGGATCACATGCTCCACATAAGCCTCGAAGTCTTCCCGTGCCGGCTTGGGCTGCTGCAATTGCAGCGACAACTGCAGGAAGCCAACATAGGCCGCGTACGCCAACCGCGCCCGATGCTGCGCATCGGTGCGGCTCAGCCCGGCCTGGCGGAACGAGGCCACCAGGTATTCCAGACGCCGCTGCGAGACCCGGTCTATGACCGGGCGCACCGATGGATGGTCCAGCGCCTTGAGCAGTTCGCTGTAGATCACATGCGGTTTGACTTCGTGGGCGACCAACTGGAACAGCGCGCGCAAACGGGCGCTCGGGTCCTCCACGTCCTCCAGGCTGCCGAATACCTGCTCCTGCTCGAACAGCTCCCAGCGTTCGAGTGCGGCCTGCAGCAGCGCGTCTCGCGAGGGGAAATGCCAGTAGAAGCTGCCCTTGGTGACGCCCAGGCGACGCGCCAACGGTTCGACCGCCACCGCGCCCACGCCCTGTTCGGCGATCAGGTCCAAGGCGGCCTGGGCCCAGTCTTCGGCGCTGAGGCGGTTGTTGCGGCCGCTCGGTGCGCGAGCCGGGGCGTCGTTCTGCGATGCGTTGTCTTCAGTCATCGGCAGATTTAACCATACGCCGCAGTCGGTTGCAGTATGCGGCCCTCTCACACCCCGGGCAAAGCCCTGTCCTGCCTACTTTTCATCAACCATACCAGCCAGTATTGACAGGCCGGTTCAACGGTCCATACTAGTCGGTATGGTGACCCCCATTCCTTTCCCTGCTATCCCGCCGCAAGCCGTACTGGCCGGTGCCGGGCAAACCCGTCTGGCAGCCTCGCGGCTGGGCAGCGGGCCCAAAGGCAGCGTGGTTCTGGCGCATGGTTTCGGCCAGACCCGCAAAGCCTGGGACGATACTGCGCGCGTGCTGGCCGATGCCGGTTACGCCACGCTCTCCTACGATGCCCGTGGCCATGGCGAATCCAGCCGCAACCCGGACGATATGCCCTACGACGGCATCCAGTTCACCGATGACCTGATCGTGCTGGCCGGCGAAATGTCGCCGCCGCCGGTGCTGGTCGCTGCCTCGATGGGCGGGCTGTTCGGCTTGCTGGCAGAGTCGCGTTGGCCGGGCCTGTTTCGCGCCATGGTGCTGGTCGACATCACACCGCGTTGGGAGACCGCCGGGGTCGAGCGCATCCTGCGTTTCATGAGCGCGCACCCCGACGGCTTCGATTCGCTGCAAAGCGCCGCCAATGCCATTTCGGTCTATTTGCCACATCGTCCGCGCAAATCCGGCGATGGTTTGCGCAAATTGCTGCATGAAGGGCAGGACGGCCGCTGGTACTGGCACTGGGATCCGCGACTGATCGAGGAGCTGGCCGGCGGTGATGCCCACGAACAGCAGCGCGTGCTGCTCGAGGCCGCCGCGCAAATCCGTTGCCCGGTGCTGCTGGTCAGCGGTGGCCGCAGCGACCTGGTCACACCGCAAACCGTCGCCGAATTCCTCACCCTGGTCCCGCACGCCGAGCACGTGCGCCTGCCGGAAGCCACGCACATGGTCGCCGGCGATGAAAACAGCGCATTTACCGCCGCTGTGTTGCACTATCTGGACGCGTTGCCCGCGGCACACGCCGTTTCCGCGTCTACCGACATCAAGCACGCTACCGAGTACGTCACTGGAGCAGCACCATGAGCATCGTCGCCCCCTTCCTTCTCGTCTTGCTGGCGGCCGGCTTCGCCGCGTACCACCGCCTGCGCCTGGCTGCCTGGGTGGCGATCAGCGCCACGCTGCTGGTCGCCGGCTGGCTGCTTGGCGCCAATGCCACCGCCACGGTGGTTGCCGCGGTGCTGGTGGCGCTGGTCGCGGTGCCGGTGCTGCTGCCCTTCATCCGCAAGCCGCTGCTGACCGCGCCGCTGATGAAGTTCTTCCGCAAGGTGCTGCCGCCGCTGTCGCAGACCGAGCGCATCGCGCTGGAAACCGGCTCGGTCGGCTTCGAGGGCGAACTGTTCACCGGCGACCCGGATTGGCAGAAGCTGCTCGACTACCCCAAGCCGCAGCTGAGCGCCGAAGAACAGGCGTTCCTCGACGGGCCGGTCGAAGAACTGTGCACGATGATCAACGACTGGGAAATCACCCACGTCCACGCCGACCTGCCGCCGGAGCTGTGGGACTTCATCAAGCGCAACAAGTTCTTCGGCATGATCATCCCCAAGCAGTTCGGCGGCCTGGGTTTCAGCGCACTGGCGCATCACAAGGTGATCCAGAAGATTGCCTCGGTATCGAGCGTGGTCAGCTCCACCGTCGGCGTGCCCAACTCGCTCGGTCCCGGTGAGCTGCTCAATCACTACGGCACCCAGGAGCAGAAGGACTATTACCTGCCGCGCCTGGCGGTCGGCCTGGAAGTGCCGTGCTTCGGCCTCACCGGCCCGTTCGCCGGTTCCGATGCGACCTCCATCCCGGACTACGGCATTGTCTGCAAGGGCGAGTGGAATGGCGCCAACGTGCTCGGGGTCAAGCTCACCTTCGACAAGCGCTACATCACCCTGGCGCCGGTGGCCACGATCATTGGTCTCGCATTCCGCATGTACGACCCGGAAGGCCTGATCGGCGACACCAAGGACATCGGCATCACCCTGGCGCTGCTGCCGCGCGAGACCGCCGGCGTCGAGATCGGCCGCCGCCACTTCCCGCTCAACTCGCCGTTCCAGAACGGCCCGATCCACGGCCGCGAGGTGTTCATTCCGCTGAGCCAGCTGATCGGTGGCGTGGACATGGTCGGCAAGGGCTGGAACATGCTCAACGAGTGCCTGGCCGTCGGCCGCTCGATCACCCTGCCCTCCACCGCCAGCGGCGGCGCCAAGTTCGGCGCGGTCGTCACCGGCGCCTATGCGCGCATCCGCAAGCAGTTCGGCCTGTCGGTCGGCCGCTTCGAAGGTGTGGAAGAAGCGCTGGCGCGGATCGGTGGCAAGGCGTATGCGATCAGCGCGCTGGCCCAGGCCACCGCGGCCGCCGTGGACCGCGGCGACGTGCCTTCGGTGCCCTCTGCAATCGCCAAGTACCACTGCACCACCATGGGCCGCGAAGTCATCAGCGATGTGATGGACGTGGTCGGCGGCAAGGGCATTATCCTGGGGCCGCGCAACTTCGCCGGCCGTTCCTGGCAGGCCGCGCCGATCGGCATCACCGTCGAAGGCGCCAACATCATGACTCGCAGCCTGCTGATCTTCGGCCAGGGCGCGATCCTGTGCCATCCGTGGGTGATGAAGGAAATGAAGGCGGCGCAGGACCCGGACACCGCGCGCGGCATGGAGGAGTTCGACCAGAGCCTGTTCGGCCATATCCGCTTCGGCATCTCCAACGCCGTGCGCTCGTTCTGGTTCGGCCTGACCGGCGCGCGCTTCGGCAGCGCCCCGGGCGACGACTACACCCGCCGCTTCTTCCGCAAGCTCGACCGCTACTCCGCCAACCTGGCGCTGATGGCCGACGTGTCGATGCTGATGCTCGGCGGCAAGCTGAAGTTCAAGGAATCACTGTCCGGCCGCCTGGGCGATGTGCTGAGCCATATCTACATGACCAGCGCCATGCTCAAGCGCTACCACGACGAGGGCGCGCCGCAGGCCGACCAGCCGCTGCTGGCCTGGGCCTTCCACGACAGCGTGCACAAGATCGAGACGGCATTGTCGGCGGCACTGCGCAACTTCCCGATCCGTCCGGTCGGCTGGCTGATGTGGGCGCTGATCTTCCCGCTAGGCCGTCGCGCCGAAGCCCCCGGCGACCGCCTGTCGCGTCGCGTTGCCGCGCTGCTGATGACCCCCAACGAGGCCCGCGACGGCTTGGCCAGGGGCGTGTTCCTGACCCCGTGCGAGAACAACCCGGGTGGCCGCATCGCCAGCTATCTGGCCAAGGCGGTGATGGCCGAGCCGGTCGAGCGCAAATTCCTCAAGGCGCTCAAGACCAAGGGCATCGAGGCGCTGGAATTCAGTGCCCAGCTCGACGAGGCCGTGGCTGAAGGCGTGATCAGCGCCGAGGAGCGCAAGCTGCTGGAAGAGCTGCGCGAGATCACCCTGGACACGATCACCGTGGACGACTTCGATACCCACGAACTGCGCGCGGCCAGCTACCAGGAGCAGGCACCGGCCAAGGGCGGGCAGTCGCGCGAAGCGGCCTGAGTCCTGGCCAGGTAACCCAAGACGGCGGGCCCAGGCCCGCCGTCTTCGTATCCGGAGATCGAAGATGACCTCACTGCTGCGGCTATACCAACGCATCACCCGCTGGCCCGGCGGCCATTGGCTGTTCTCGCGGGCGGTGTGCTTCAAGGCGCCGTATTTCGGCACGATTGCACCGCGCATCACCCGGCTCGAACCGGGCATTTGCGAGGCGCGCATCGCCGACCGCCGCCGCGTCCACAACCACATCGGCACCGTGCACGCGATCGCCCTGTGCAACCTGGCCGAACTTGCCGGCGGGGTAATGGTCGATGCCAGCCTGCCGCCGTCTATGCGCTGGATCCCCAAGGGCATGACGGTCGAGTACCAGCGCAAGGCGACCGGCACGATGCACGCCACCGCCACGCCGGCCGTGCCGCTGCGCGAAGCGGCCGAAGGCTATGAGCTGCCGGTCGATGTCGCCGTACGCAACGATGCCGGCGAACAGGTGTTCCATGCGCGCATCGCGATGTGGGTGTCGCCGCGAAAGGGGTGAGGCGCCGTACCGTTCGATATTCCGCATAGTTTGCCGAGGCGATCCTGTTTCTACTTGGCAACGTGTCATTTGCCGCGATATCAAACCGTCTCCCATCGCTCCGAGACCTCCTCGGTCTGTGCCTGCTCGCCAAGCTGCTCGAGTTCACGGTGGCCGCGACAGTCGTGGTGCAAGGCGGGCAGGAAGATGAGGCGACCTGGCTGGCGGCCGGTATTTCTCTGCTGATCATGGCCGGCAGCCTGCGCCTGCGTGGATGGTCACTACCCTCGCCCGGAGTGCAGGGGCGGCGCGCCATTCCAAATGCCCGGTGGCTGCTGCTCGCCCTGCCCCTGGGCGTACTCCTGCGCGTGGGCAGCGAAGCGTTGTATCTGCTCGTCGCGGCCGCGGCGAGCCCGGCGCAAGTGGTGGAAGACTTCAATACCTTGGCCACGGTGACGATGACCCGGCCGCCCTGGCGTTCTGGCCGGCCCTGCTTATCAGCGCGCTGGAGGAAGAGTTCTTCTACCGGGTAGTCCTGCTCGGCTGGCTTGCGACGCGCTGGCACTGGAGCATCGCCCTGCTCGTCAGCAGCGCCGTGTTCGCGGTGCCGCATGGCAATCCTGTCGCGTTCCTCGGCGGTCTGGGACTCGGGCTGATCTATCTTCAATCCCGCAGCCTGCTGGCTGCCTTCATCGCCCACGTGGCGGCAAACCTGGTGCATCCGTGGCTGCAATGGCGTGGCATCGCCATCGACAGCGATCTCACATGGCAACTGGCCTGGCTTCTCGCCCCGGCCTTCATCGGTTTCCTGGTCGGCTCAATGCTCAATCTGATGCGATCGCGTCGCGCATCAACGCCCTAGCGACAGCAGCACCAGCGCTACCACCGCCGGCGCCGCCTGCACCCACAGGATTCGCCGACTCACGCTCCACGCGCCATAGAGTCCGGCCACGACCACGCAGCCGAGGAAGAACGCCAACACATCCGCGCGCGCGGCGAACACACCCCAGGCGAGCCCGGCGGCCAGGAAGCCGTTGTAGAGCCCCTGGTTGGCCGCCAGCACGCGAGTGAGCTGCGCCTTCTCCGGCGTATTGCGAAAGACCTTGAGCCCGAGCGGACGCGTCCACAGGAACATCTCCAGCACCAGGAAGTAGAGGTGCAGCAGGGCCACGAGCGCGGCAACAGAGCGGGCCAGGATCATGCGTCGGGTTCCTTGGTCGAATGGGGCGCGTGCGCGCGCTCTGCGGGCAGTTTGGCGACCTCGCGCAACAACCGCCAGGCACCCAGGGTCAAGCCACTGGCCACCAGCAGGCCGGCACTGAACACCGCGTGCGAACTGAAGGCCGACAGCAGCTTGTGCACCCAGACGAAGGTGAGGTCGCTGCCGCGGTAGATCACGGTGTCGATCGCCGCGCCGGCTTTGTAGCGCCACTCGCGCCCGACCCGGGTGTAGATCGTCTCGCGTGCCGGCTTGGCCAGCGAGAACTCGCTGGCGCGGGTCACCACCTGCACCACCGCCACCATAAGTGGCAATGGCGACACCGCCAGGATCGAATAGCCCACGATGATCGCGATGCCGGGAATCAGTAGCGCCGGGGCGATGCCGTAGCGCGACAGCAACAGGCGGGTGAACAACAACTGCACCAGCAAGGTCAGCGCGTTCACCGCCAGGTCGATGCCGGCGTAGTACGCGGTACTCGCCGCCGGGTCGGTGAACAGCCGCCGCACGATCGCCGCCTGCTCGTTGTAGAGCAACGTCCCAACGCCTACCCCCAGGACCACCACCAACGCGAGCCAGCGCAGCAGCGGCTCGCGCGCGATCAATTGCAGGCCGGCGAGCACGCTGCCGCCCATCGGCACCTCGCCGCTGACCAGGCGCTGCTCCTGCTCACGCTTCACCGCCCACAAGCGCAGGCGCAGCAGGCAGAGCACGCACATGACGAGGAACCCGGCCGATACCAGCATCAAGTTGGCAATGCCGATGCGCTCGACCAGGGTGCGGGTGAGGATCGGACCGACGAACGCACCAATAGTGCCGGCCGCGCCGATATAACCGTAGTAGGCCTTGGCTTCGGCATTGCTGAAGACATCGGCCATGAAGCTCCAGAACACCGCCACCGCAAACAGGTTGAACACGCTGATCCACAGGAAGAACGCCATGCCACGCCCGGGCACGCCGCTATCGAACAGCACGTAGAACAGCAGCAGGGTAACGATGAAGAACCCGTACACGACAGGCAGGAACACCCGGCGCGGAAAGCGGCTTACCAGCGCGCCATACAGCGGCTGCAGCAGCAGCATGATGAGGAACGTGCAGGTAAACAGCACTTGCAGGGTGAAGTCCTTCAGTGGCATGCCGCGGGCGCCGAAGAAGGCGATCATGGCGGGCGGGAACACCGCCTCGACATCGGCCGAGGCACCCATCGCCTCGCGCACCGGCCGCAGCACGTAGTAGCCGCTGAGCAGGCAGAAGAAGTACAGGAACGACCACCACAGTGCCGGCGAGCCGCCGACCGCCGCCAGCAACCCACCCAACGGACGCCGCCCAGCGGGCGCGTTCATGGGCACCGGCACGCGCAGGTGCCCGAGCGACGAAGGAACATGGAGCGCTTCCGGGGGGAGGAAGCGCGCAACTTAGCCGATGCCCCGCCCGGCCGCCAGCGCCGCGGGTGCGACAGCGCGTTGCCGCAACAGGTCCAGCTGCCTATGCTCGGGCAACGCGAGTTCCGGGGAGGGAATGCGTGTTCGACTACATCATCGTCGGTGCCGGCTCGGCCGGTTGCGTATTGGCCAACCGCCTCAGCGCCGATCCGGCCTGCCAGGTGCTGTTGATCGAGGCCGGTCCACGTGACCGTCATCCTTTCATCCACATGCCGGCCGGTCTGTCCCGGCTGGCCAACCTGCGCTCGCTCAACTGGAACTACGAGACCGAGCCACAGCCCGCCCTGGCCGGCCGACGGCTGTGGTGGCCGCGCGGCAAGGTGCTGGGCGGTTCGAGCTCGATCAACGCCATGTGCTACGTCCGCGGCGACCCGGGCGACTACGACCAGTGGGCGCAAGCCGGCGCACATGGCTGGCGCTGGCAGGAGGTGCTGCCGTATTTCCGCCGCTGCGAACGCAACCAGCAGGGCGCCGACGCATTGCACGGCGGCGATGGGCCGCTGCATGTCAGCGACCTGCGCCACCGCAATGCCCTGTCCGAGGCTTTCGTCAGCGCCGGCGTGCAGGCGGGGCTGCGTGCCAACCCCGACTTCAATGGCAGCCAGCAAGCCGGCGTGGGCTTCTACCAGGTCACGCAGAAGGACGGCGCACGCTGCTCGGCGGCGGTCGCCTACCTGCACCCGGTGCGCGCACGCCGCAACCTGCAGGTGCTCACTGGGGTGCAGGTACATCGCGTGGTGGTGGAAAACGGCAACGCCGTGGGCGTGGCGTACGCGCAACGCGGCATGGCGCAGATTGCGCGGGCGGCGCGCGAAGTCGTGCTGTGCGCCGGCACGGTGAATTCGCCGCAGCTGCTGATGCTCTCCGGCATTGGCCCCGCCGACCATCTGCTGACGCACAGGCTGCCCGTGCACGCGGACCTGCCCGGCGTCGGCGGCAACCTGCAGGACCACCTGGACGTCTGCACCTTGGTGCACACCGTGCCGGGGGTCAGCTACGACCACGCCAGCGAGTTGGCGATCGCCTTGCGCTACTTCCTCGGTGGCCGCCGCGGCGCCGGCACCAGCAATATCGCCGAGGCCGGCGGCTTCTTCCGTTCGCCCCTGGCCGAAGATGCGCGCGCCGACATCCAGCTGCATTTCGTCCCGGCCCTGCTCGACGACCATGGTCGGCATCGTCTGCCCGGCGACGGCTACACATTGCACGCCTGCTTCCTGCGTCCGCGCAGTCGCGGTCGCTTGCGCCTGCGCAACGCCGATCCGCTGGCGGCGCCGGCGATCGATCCGGCCTACCTCAGCGATGCCGACGGCTTCGACCTGCGGATGATGCTGGAGTGCGCGCGGCTGTCGCGCCGCATCCTCGCCCAACCGGCCTTCGATGCCTGGCGCGGCAAGCCGATCTTCCCCGAGCGCGACGACCTCGACGACGCCGGCCTGGCAGCGTTCGTGCGCCGCAAGGCCGAAACCGTCTACCACCCGGTCGGCACCTGCCGCATGGGCGCGGACCATGATCCAGAGGCAGTGCTAGATTCCGAGTTGCGCGTGCGCGGGGTGACAGGTCTACGGGTAGTCGACGCCTCAGCCATGCCGACGCTGCCTGGCGGCAATACCAATGCGCCGGTGATGATGCTGGCCGAGCGGGCGGCCGACCTGCTGCTGGGGCGGGTACCGACAGGCGCCTGAGCCAGGACGGAGCGGGGCGGTCCGCCGCGGCTTCACACTGGGACGCGTGTCGGAAAAACCCCCACAAGATCAATGCGATGCCCATTCATCTTGTCGCGGTTTGTGCTATCCGGAAAAGCGGCGCTAGAATCCTTGCAAGCAGGGTCACAGGCAGCACACATCCATGAAAGACATGAGCAAGCGCCGGCGTCTTCGTCCGGTTGCAACGGGGTTGCTCGGGGTACTGATGCCCTTCGCGTTGTCTTCCACCGCGCAAACGCCGGCGCCGCCGACGCAGACGCTACAGGCCTTCAACAACGTCGTCGCCTCGCCTACCCAACCGGTGGCCTATCGCGCCGCGCTGGGCCAGGAAAATATCCAACCGTTGGCCGAAGGGTTCGATCCGGCGGTGTTCGAGTCGATGGCCGAACAGCTGACCTACGGCGAGCGCGTCCCCGCCATGGCGCTAGCCATTGTCCAAGGTGGTCGCGTACTCAGCGCGCGCGGCTTTGGCGTCACTGACGTCAATCATCCGCAACCGGTGGACGCGCATACCGTGTTCCGGCTGGCCTCGTTGTCGAAGGCGTTCGCCGGCACCATGGCCGGGCTGCTGGTCAACGACGGCACCCTGCGCTGGGACAGCAAGGTGGTCGACTACGTGCCCGGCTTCCAGCTCAGCGATCCGGTCGCCACGCGCCAGCTCACCATCGCCGACGTGCTCAGCCATCGCGTCGGCCTGACCCGCAACGCCTACGATCGCGACGTCGAGTCGGACAACGACTACTACACCCTCAGCCACAAGCTCGCCTACGCGCCGCTGCGCTGTGCGCCGGGCGAGTGCTATGCCTACCAGAACGTCGCCTTCAGCCTGGTCGGCGACGTGGTCTTCGCCGCCTCGGGCAATTTCTACGAGCAGTCGGTGGAGAAGCGCATCTTCAAGCCGCTCGGCATGAACGATGCCAGCATGGGCCTGGCCGGCATCCAGGCCAGTCCGAGCTGGGCGCGCCCGCACGTGCGCAGCCGCAACGGTTGGGTCGGGCTGACGCCCAAGCCCACTTACTACCGCCTGGCCCCGGCCGCCGGTGTAAACGCCAGCGCCAGCGACATGGCGCAGTGGCTGCTCGCGCAGACCGGGCATCGCCCCGACGTGCTGCCGGCGCCGCTGCTGGCCACGCTGCACGCCTCGCTGATTTCCACGCCGGGCGAAATGCGTTCGGGCTGGCGCCGCGAGCGCGTGAGCTCGGCTGGCTATGCCCTGGGCTGGCGCGTGTTCGAGTACGCCGGCCACCAGGTCGTCTTCCATGCCGGCGCAGTCCAGGGCTATCGCGGCCTGGTGGCGCTGGTACCCGAGCGCGATCTCGGCGTGGCGATCATGTGGAATGGCGAAAGCGGCCTGCCCTCCGGCCTGCTGCCGACCATCCTCGACCGCGCCATGGGCCTGCCGGCACAGCGTTGGCTGGATATCGACGTCGACAGCGACTTCGGCAATGACAACATGCTGGCCGAAAAGCAGCAGGCGCCCGCGCGCCGCGGCACCTCTACGGGCAAGGCGGTAGCCTCGCCGCGCTAGCCGCTTTGCGGCTGGCGCGCCCAAAGTTTGCTGCGCAAACTTCGGGTCCCAGCTCCTGCCTTGCCTATTCCCCGCGCCTGTCGGCGCGCCCCCCTTAACAGAAGGGGGGCTTGTCCCCAGTTGGTTGATGCGCCAAAAGCAAAGAGGCGGCCATGTGCCGCCTCTTTGCTTTCCGCCCCCCCATAAAAAAGCTCCCTCCCCGCTGGGCACCGGGGAGAGAGCCTGATGTACGGCTTATCGGGACAGTTGAATCAGATCAGCGGTGCCGGGGTAGCCGGCAGGGCGACCGGAGCGGCCTTCTTCTTGCGAGCGGCCGGCTTCTTCTTGGCAACCTTCTTCGCAGCCTTCTTCGGGGCCTTCTTGGCAGCCTTCTTGGCGGTCGACTTCTTCGCGACCTTCTTGGCAGCCTTCTTCGCGGTCTTCTTTACGGCCTTCTTGGCGCCGGTCTTCTTGGCAACCTTCTTGGTGGCCTTCTTCGCGGTCTTCTTCACGGCCTTCTTGGCGCCGGACTTCTTGGCTACCTTCTTGGTCGCCTTCTTCGCGGACTTCTTCACCGTCTTCTTGGCCGGCGACTTCTTGGCGGCCTTCTTGGCGACCTTCTTCGCTGCCTTCTTTACGGTCTTCTTGCCAGCAGCCTTCTTCGCGGTCTTCTTCACCGCTTTCTTGGCGGTCGATTTCTTCGCAGCTTTCTTAGTGGCCATGTGATGGCTCCTCGTCAGTGAACTATGGAGTTGAGTGCCCAGTGAAACCA
>Ga0160435_1000275_pt1 | contig 23021 bp, 21 predicted proteins | sample HID1973K_E0MG_FD_108213 | JGI IMG/M metagenome (GOLD analysis project Ga0160435, IMG submission 108213) | Enriched mosquito-associated microbial communities from UW Madison campus, WI, USA - HID1973K_E0 MG | ecosystem: Host-associated > Arthropoda: Insects > Digestive system > Unclassified ...
CGCCGATGCGACATCGACCACACCACCGCGAGAGAACACGACGGCCCCACCGAACTCCGCAACCTCGCCCACCTCTGCCGCAGACACCACACCCTCAAACACCACTCCGCCTGGCGAGTCAGACAAACACCCGACGGCATCCTCCACTGGACCAGCCCCACCGGAAGACACCACCCCGACACACCCGCCCGCACCCTCGTGTTCGTCAGTGATGCCGACGAGCGTCCGGGCCGCGACATCGCTGTCGGCAGCGGCGTACCGGCCGCACCGTTCTGACACTCTCGGCCTTCCGCAGCCTGACACCCTGCAACGATGTGCCGCCTGGACGTGCCGCGGCGCTGCGCGGGGAGCGTCTGCCGACAGTAATGGGTCGCTCGCTGAGCGCCCACCGGCCACCGCCCACCGGCCACCGGCTGCTGGCGACCGGATTAGGCTGACGATGTGAGTTCCGCACCCGACGACAGCCCCCGGCTGCGCTCGGTGACCCGCGAGATCGACGGGGTCGACGACGTCCTGGAGCTCTCCGACGCGGCAGACCCGATCGTCTGGTCGCGGCGCGGCGACATCCTCATCGGCACGGGCGGCGCGGCGGCCTGCTTCCGCGGTGCGGGCGGCCCCGGCGACGCCGCCGCGTGGTGGCAGCGCCTCGCGGCCGACGCCGACATCGACGACGCCGTTCGACTGCCCGGCACCGGACTCATCGCCTTCGGCACGCTGCCCTTCGATACGCGCTCGACCTCGGACGCGGTGCTCACCGTGCCGCGCATCGTCGTCGGACGTCGCGGCGCCCGCACCTGGGTCACGCGCACCTGGGTCGCTCACTCCGCAGACACCGTCGCCGAGCTCGACCCGGCGGCATCCGACGCTCCGTCGGCGCCCGCCGCGCAGGGCTACGGGCCGCACTGGTCCGCGACGCTCGGTCCGGGCGCGCTGACCCCCGAGGGCTATCAGGATGCCGTTCGCGACGGCCTCTCGGCGATCGGCGCGGGCGAGGTCGCCAAAGTCGTGCTGGCGCGTGATCTGGCAGGCACCGTTCCCGCCGGCGCCGACCTCCGCCGGCTCGTGCGGGCCCTGGCATCCGCCTACCCCGACACGTGGGCCTACGCCATCGACGGCCTCATCGGCGCGAGCCCCGAGACACTCGTGACGGTCTCCGGCGGCACCGTCACCGCCCGCGTCCTCGCCGGAACGTCAGCGCGCGGCGCGGATGCCGACGCCGACACGGCCGTTTCCCTCGCCCTCGCGACGAGTCCGAAGGACCTCGACGAACACCAGTTCGCGGTGCAGAGCGTGCTCACCGCCCTCCGCCCCCACACGTCCGCCCTCGTCGCGGAGGAGCAGCCGTTCATGCTGAAGCTCCCGAACGTGTGGCACCTCGCCACCGACGTGGAGGGCACCCTCGCGGGCGACGCATCCGCGCTCGACCTCGTCGCCGCCCTCCACCCCACTGCGGCCGTCGCGGGAACCCCGACGCCCGCCGCGATCGAGATCATCGCCCGGTTGGAGCCGTTCGACCGCGGCCGCTACGCCGGACCCGTCGGCTGGATCGACGCCCACGGCGACGGCGAATGGGCCATCGCCCTGCGGTGCGCCCAGTTCCACCTCGGAGCCGCGACGGACGAGGCCATCCCGTTCACCGCGTACGCCGGGGCGGGCATCGTCGCGGGGAGCGACCCCGAGGCGGAGATGCTCGAGACCCGCGTGAAGTTCCGGCCGATCGTCGACGCCCTCGCTTGACCGACGCGCTGGCCTGACCGACGCCCTCGCCCGACCGACGCCCTCGCCTGACCGGCGCACGGGTCTGACCGGCGCACGGGTCTGATGCCGCACGACGGCGGGGCGTAGACTCCGCGCCATGTCGTTCACGGATGTGACGGCGTACGACCGCTTCATGGGGCGATTCTCCGTGCCCCTCGCCGCAGCCTTCGCCGACTGGATCGTTCTCGATCCCTGGGCCGGCGTGCTCGACGTCGGCAGCGGACCGGGGGCGCTCACCGGCGAACTCGCGTCCCGGAGCCCTCAGCGGCGACTGACCGCGATCGATCCGTCGGAGGTCTTCATCCAGGCGCTCCGCGAGCGGGTCCCGAACGTCTCGGCGACGGTGGGATCGGCCGAGGACCTCCCGTTCCCGGCCGGCTCCTTCGACGTGACCCTGAGCTCGCTGGTCGTGCACTTCCTGAGCGACGCTCCCGCCGGCATCCGCGAGATGGTCCGGGTCACGAGGCCCGGCGGGACCGTCGCCGCGACCGTGTGGGACTTCGAGAACGGCCGCGCGCCGCACTCCCTGTTCCTGCGCATCGCCCGCGAGGCGTCGGGGAAGCCCCCGGGCGACGCGCGCGCCGGCACCCGCCGCTCCGATCTGCAGCACCTGCTCGCCGAGGCGGGATGCCGTGACGTCATCGGCACCGAGCTCTCGGCGTCGGCCGACTTCTCGTCGTTCGAGGAATGGTGGGACGTGCACACGCTCGGCGTCGGTTCCGCCGCCGGCGCCCTCGACGGACTCGACGACGCGGAGATCGCCGACGTCAGAGACAGATGTCGGGGCGTCCTGGGAGACGGCCCGTTCCGCGTCGAGGCCGTCGCCTGGGCCGCACGGGGCACGGTCTGATCGCGCTCAGGTGGCGGCGAGACGCGCCTTCTCGGCCTCGACGTCGAAGGTCGCGGCGGGCCACTGCGGATCGATCTCCTCGAGCGCCTCGAGCAGCAGCGCCTGCACGGCCAGCCGCGCGTACCACTTCGCGTTCGCGGGCACGACGTGCCAGGGGGCGTCGGCGGTCGACGTCCGCTCGAAGACGGTCTGATAGGCCTCCATGTAGGCCGGCCACAGCTCCCGCTCGTCGACATCGCCCGGGTTGTACTTCCAGTGCTTGTCGGGGCGGTCGAGCCGCTCCATGAGCCGCGACTTCTGCTCGTCGGGCGAGATGTGGAGCATCACCTTCACGATGCGCGTGCCGGCATCCGTCATCCGCTTCTCGAAATCGACGATCGCACCGTACCGGCGTTCGATCTCCTCGGCGGGAGCAAGGGACCGCACGCGGCCGATGAGCACGTCCTCGTAGTGCGAACGATCGAAGACGCCGATATAGCCGGCCTTCGGCACCTCGCGCTCGATGCGCCACAGGAAGTCGTGCGCGAGCTCCTCGTCGGTCGGCTTCTTGAACGCCTTGAGGTGGACGCCCTGGGGATCGGTCGCACCGATGACGTGCCGGACGATCCCGCCCTTGCCCGCCGAGTCCATCGCCTGGAGGACGAGCAGCACGGATGCCGGCCGCTCCACGTCGTCCGACTCCTCCGCGACACGGCTCTGCGCGAAGAGCCGCTCCTGCAGCTCATCGAACTGCTCGGCGCCGGTCTCGAGGTCGGCCTGCGCGGTCTTCTTGCCGCCCTCGTACCCCGGCGTGCTCGCGGGGTCCACGTCGGCGAGGCGGAAGCCGTCACCGACCCGCAGCAGTGCGGACGGCTCTCCGGTCCAGTGATGCTGACTCTTCGCTGTCATGGACTCATCATGGCGGACGCGGTCCGGCGCGTCACCGGGCGAGCGCCACCTCGATGATCCGGATGCCGGACACGGCCCCGGTGAGCGCCTGATCGAGCGCGGTCCTCGTCTCGACGCGCTGATACTGCGCGCCGTATGCGACCGCGAGCTCCTCGAGCCGCACCGCCTGGGGCGTATACAGGACGCGGTCGCGCGCCCCCTCCCCCGCGACGGATGCCACTTCCAGCCCGTCGAAGATCGTCCCGCCGCCGTCGTTGCCCACGATGATCTGGACCCGCGGCGCCTGCTCGCCCACCGGGAGGAGGAGCGAGCCGACGTCGTGCAGGAAGGCGAGGTCGCCCGCGAGGATGCGGGTGACGCCCGGCCGGCCGCCCCCCTGGCTGGCGAGCGCGATGCCGATGCCGGTGGCGAGAGTGCCGTCGATGCCCGCCAGGCCCCGGTTCGCGTGGACGGGGACCTTCTTGCCGCCGAGCACCTCGTCGGCGACGCGCACCAGGCGGGACGCCGCGAAGAGCAGCCGGTCGTGCGGCCAGCTCGCCCGCCAGACGGCGTCGGCGAGGGTCGCGCGATCGACCGGCGCGCGGATCGCCCCGAGCTCGGCCGCGATCGCACCGAGCCGCTGCTGCGGCACGGCGGACGAGAGCCCCTCGGCGTCGGGGGCGGGCGGGCTGAGGTCGACCGCTTCGGCGCGCGACGCCCGCATCCACTCGCCGAGCCACGCGCGGTCCGGATCGCCGGCGGCCGCCACGACGGCATCCGCGGGGGTGGTCGCACCGTTGAGATTGAGCGGCTCGCCGGGACCGCGCACCGCGATCACCTCGACGTCGGTGCGCGAGAGGAGTCGCACGACCTCACGGCTGAGGGTGGGGTGGCCGAAGACGACGGCGCGCTCGACGCGTCCGCCCAGGTCCGCGTCGGCGAGAAGCCGCCGGTAGCCGTGGACGAGGTGCCGGCCGAACCGCGCGCCGCTGACGATCTCGGCCACGAGGGGCCAGTCGCCGCGGTGGGCGAGGTCCTCGGCGGCAGGACCGCCGTCGGCCCCCGCGATCACGATCGTCCGCGGGCCGCGCTCGAGGACCAGCGGATCGACGTCGGGATCGGCCGGGACGTCGGCCTCGCCGATGCCGCCCCCGCCCTGGTAGAGGGCGCCCGAGGGATCCGGCTCTGCAGGGTCGACCTCGGCCCGGTCGTCAGCGGGCACGGGAGGCGCCTGCGCGAGGAAGGCCTGACCGAGCCAGACGGGGGCCGCCCCGGCGAGCGGCTCGCGGTAGGGAAGGTTCAGGTGGACGGGACCGCTCTGACGCGTGCCCGCGCCGAGCGCGGCGGCGACGGCGTCGTCGGCGACGCGGCGCAGCATGTCGGACTGCTCGCCCGTCCCGTCGTCATCGAGCTCCTCGGGCACCGGCAGATCGGCCTCGAACCTGGTGCTGAGGCTGTACATCCCCGGCTGGCGGGTCGTCTGGTTCGCGCCGACGCCGCGGAGCTCGGGCGGCCGGTCGGCCGTCAGAAGGAGAAGGGGAACGCCCGCATGATGCGCCTCGAGCGCCGCGGGGAGGAGGTTCGCCGTCGCGGTGCCTGACGTGCAGACCACCGCCGCCGGCATCCGCGTCTCGCGCCCGATACCGAGCGCCGTGAACCCCGCCACCCGCTCGTCGATGCGCACGTGCAGGTCGATGAGGCCGCGCTCCTCGAGCTCGGCCGCCACGAGGGCGAGCGCCTGCGAGCGCGAGCCCGGGCTCAAGACGATGTGACGGACGCCCCGCTCGACGAGGCGGCCGAGCAGTGCGGCGGCGGCGTCGGTCGCCGGCGCGCGCCCGGCGCTCGCGGGGTCGGTCATCTCAGCCGCGCGTGCCGCGGGGATCGGCGGTGCCGTCGACGTCGCCGTCCGCGGCCGGGCCGGGGTCGTCGTCCGCGTCGGACCCGCGCGGGTCGTCGCCCTCGGAGTCGAGCGCGGCGAGCTCCTCCTCGAGGCGGCGGATGCGCTCGTCCTGATCGCTGACCGTGCCGATGCGACCGAGGAACTCCGGGTCGTCGTCGGGGGCGCGGAACATGACGGCGCTGCTGCGACGGACGCGGCCGATCGCGAACCAGAGGATGCCGCCGACCACCGGCAGCAGCACGACGATCAGCAGCCACACCGGCTTGCTCACCCCGCGATGCCGCGTGGGCGGCTGGAGCGCGCAGTCGACGATGCTGTAGACCCAGAAAGTGATCGCCAACAGCGCCAGGATGAGGTACACACGCGCCACGACTCCATCCTAGGCTCCGGGCGAGGGCCGGGCCTCCGAAGACGCTGGACGCTCCGCGTAAGCTGGAGGCATGCGTGTGCGGTCGGCTCTGGTGTACTCGGTGCTGCGACTCGCGGCGTTCTTCGTCCCGTTCGGGATCATGATGCTCATCCCCGTCATGCGGGAGCTCTACTGGCTCTCGGCCCTGTTCGCGGCGCTCATCGGCCTGAGCCTGTCGATGCTGTTCCTGCGTCAGCCGCTCGCCGATCTCAACACCGACCTCGAGGCCCGGCGCGCGCGCCGGCGCGAGGCCACCGACGAGGACATCGAGGACGCCGTCGACGGAGACCGCCCGGCATCCTGAGCGTGCGGCGTCAGCCGATGAAGGCCCAGAAGAGGAACCCGGCGTAGGCGAGCGCCGTCAACGACGTCACCGACAGCGCGACGACGAGCTCGCGCGGGTCGCGGTAGGTCCAGACGATCAGGACGGCGGCGAGCGCGGGCAGGAGCGCGAGGAGCGACAGCCACGCGATCGGGTAGAGAAGCGCCAGCACGGCCGCGATGAGGAACGGCGCGAGGATCAGCAGCGTGAAGAGGATCTGCGTGGCGCGCTTGCCGATCAGCACGGTCAGCGTGCGCTTGCCCGCGACGCGGTCCTGATCGATGTCGCGGAGGTTGTTCGCGAGCAGCACGGCGCAGGCGAGGAGTCCGGCGGCGACGGCGCCGAGCCAGGCCTCGCCGGGAAGGGCTCCCGCCTGGACGAAGGTGGTCCCGAGCGTGGCGACCAGGCCGAAGAAGACGAACACGACGACCTCGCCGAGCCCGTAGTAGCCGTACGGGCGCTTGCCGCCCGTGTAGAACCAGGCCGCGACGATGCACACCGCGCCCACCAGCAGCAGCCACCAGTGGCCGGTGCGCACGACGATCGCCAGACCCGCGGCGGCAGCGATGCCGAAGAAGACGAGGGCGACCGTGAGGACGGCGCGCGGCGTCGCCTTGCGCGACGCGGTGAGCCGAGCGGGCCCCACGCGGTGCTCGTCGGTGCCGCGGATGCCGTCGCTGTAGTCGTTGGCGAAGTTCACGCCGATCTGCAGCGCAAGGGCGACCACGAGGCACGCGAGCGCGATCACCCAGTGGAAGCGGTGGTCGATGATCCGCGCGGCACCGGTGCCGATCAGGACCGGGGCGATCGCGAGCGGAAGAGTGCGCAGCCGCGCACCCTCGATCCAGTCGCCGAGGGTCGCCGGGGCGACCTGGCGCGGGTCGCCGGAGACGTGCGCCTTCTGCGGATTGCCGCGCGGGTGCTGCTTCTTCGCGCCGCCGGACTTCTTCTTACGGGAGCTCGCTGCCACGATCGATCATCCTATTGGGCGACCGTATGAGCCTCGGTCCGAGTCCCCTCGGGCGCCGGACGCGACGGCAAGAGCCCGCAGGGCGGCCCGGTCGGGCTTGCCGCTGGCCAGCAGCGGAAGCTCCGAGACGGGGAGGATGCCGCGGGGGCGCGCCGGGGCGCCGACCTCCGCGTCGACCGCGGCCCGCGCCGCGCGCAGCACCTCTTCGGGATCGCGGCCGCCGAGGTCGCCTCGCGCGACGACGATGACCGACCCCTCCCCCCAGCGCGCATCGGGCACCGGCACGACGACCCCGCCGGCAAGACCCGGCACCGCGCGCACCGCGCGCTCCACGCGGTCGAGCGAGACGTTGATGCCGCCCGACACGATGACGTTGTCGCGGCGGCCGGTCACCCGGAGCGCGCCGTCGAAGGTGCCCGTGTCGCCGGTCGCGTACCACCGGCGCCCCTCGGCCTCGTCGCGGATGAAGGCCGCTGCCGTCCGCTCGGGCTCGCCGAGGTAGCCGTCGGCGAGCATCGGCCCCGCCAGCTGCACCTCGCCGTTCACGATGCGGACGTCGACTCCGGCGAGCGGGACCCCGTCGTAGACGCAGCCGCCGCTCGTCTCGCTCGAGCCGTAGGTGCGGACGACCCGCACCCCCGCGGCATCCGCGCGCTCGGCCAGCGCCGGTGCGAGCGCCTGCCCGCCGACCAGCACCGCCTCGAAGCGCGCGAGACCCGTGCGGATGCCGGCGTCCTCGGCATCCAGGAGGGTCTGCAGCTGCGCCGGCACCAGCGAGGTGTACGTCGGCACGGTCGTGCCGCCCTCGCTCGAGGCCATCGCCCCGGCCGCCGCCGCGAACGCCGCGGGCGAGAACGTGCCCGACAGGATGGCCGGGTCGCGTCCCGCGACGAGGGCGCGGACGAGCACCTGGACGCCGGCGATGTATCCCGCGGGGAGCGCGAGCAACCAGGCGCCCGAGCCGATGCGGTCGGCCGTCGCGAGCGCGCTCGAGGTGAGTGCGGAGCGGCTGAGGACGACGGACTTCGGGTGCCCGGTCGACCCGGATGTCGTCACGACGACCGAGGTGCCCGGCCCCACTTCGCCCGCAGCGACGCCCCCGCCGAGCGCGACCGCGGGACCCGCGCCGAGCACCGCCGCACGCAGGGCCCGCAGGACGGCACGCGGATCGCCGCCGTCGACCGGTTCGAGCCTCATCCCGGGGCCCCGCTCAGAAGTGGTGCGGGAAGGCGGACCAGTCCGGATCCCGCTTCTCGAGGAACGCGTCTCGCCCCTCCACGGCCTCATCGGTGCCGTACGCCAGGCGCGTCGCCTCGCCGGCGAACACCTGCTGGCCCACGAGACCGTCGTCGACGGCGTTGAACGCGAACTTCAGCATCCGGATGGCGGTCGGCGACTTGGTGAGGATCGTCCGGGCCATCGCGATCGCCTCCCGCTCGAGGTCGGCGTGCGGCACGACCCGGTTGACGGCGCCCGTCTCGTAGGCGCGCTGCGCCGAGTACTCCTCGGCGAGGAAGAACACTTCGCGCGCGAACTTCTGGCCGACCTGGCGCGCCATGTACGCCGAGCCGTATCCGGCGTCGAACGAGCCCACATCGGCATCCGTCTGCTTGAACCGGCCGTGCTCGGCGGAGGCGATCGACAGGTCGCACACGACGTGCAAAGAGTGCCCGCCGCCCGCGGCCCAGCCGGGGATCACCGCGATGACGACCTTGGGCATGAAGCGGATGAGGCGCTGCACCTCGAGGATGTGGAGGCGGCCCGCACGGGCGGGGTCGGTGACGGCGTCCGTCTCGGAGTACTTGTAGCCGTCGCGGCCGCGGATCCGCTGGTCGCCGCCCGAGCAGAACGCCCAGCCGCCGTCCTTCGGGCTCGGACCGTTGCCGGTGAGGAGGACCACGCCGATGCGCGGGTCCTGCCGGGCGATGTCGAGCGCGCGGTAGAGCTCGTCGACCGTGTGCGGGCGGAAGGCGTTGCGCACCTCGGGCCGGTCGAACGCGATGCGGGCGATCCGCCCGTCGGTCGACACGTGCGCCGTGATGTCGGTGTACCCGTCGCCGCCGGGCGCCGGAGTCCACTCCGCCGGATCGAACAGCTCGGAGACGGGCGAGGGCACGGAGTCCACCATGGCCCCAGCCTACGCGGAGCGTCACGTGGCGACGCGGGCCGGGCACCACGCCCTACCCTGGACCGGTGACCCTCCGCACCCGCCTCCTCGCCCTGGCCTCGGCCGCCGCCCTCGCGCTCTCGCTCGCCGCCTGCACCGCACCGGCCGATGCCGGGCCGGCCGAGACACCGACCCCGACCGCAGCCGTCGCCGAGGGCGCCTGCGCCGACGGTGCGGGTGTCACCCTCTCGGTCGACTCCTCGGCGCTCCCGGGAGGATCGGCCGCGCAGTGGTGCCGCACGACCGACGAGCAGCTCGCCGTGGCGGACCTGCTGGAGGAGGCCGGGATCACCCTGCAGGGCACCGACGAGTACCCCGACTTCATCTGCCGCGTGAACGGCCTGCCCTCGGCCGACGAGCCGCTCGGATCGACCGAGGACCCCGAGTACGTCGAGAAGTGCTCCGATACCCCGCCGGCATTCGGCTACTGGGCGCTGTGGGTGAAGCCGGTCGACGGCGCGTGGGGCTACGCCGAAGCCGGCGTCGCTGAGCTCGTCGCCCAGCCGGGCGAGAGCATCGGCCTCCTGTTCACCCTCGACGGCGCGCCGGCCGCTCCCACGTCGTGACCTTCCGGCCCGGACCGCTGCGTGCGGCGGCGGCGCTGGCCGTCGGCTTCATCGCGGTGCGGGTCGTCTACCGGGTGCTCTTCCACGGCGCCGACGGTTCCGGCATCCTTCTTCTCGACCTGCCGATCCTTCGGATGCCGCCGCCGCTCGGCCACGTGCAGCTCCTCGGGCCGGTGACCTCCGGCGGCCTCGGTGCAGCCGCGCTGTCGGCGGTGCCGATCGCGGCCGTGATCCTCGCGTTCGGCGTCCTCAACGCCGTGATCGACATGCCCCGCGTGCTCGCCCGCGGCGCCCGCACCGGACCACTGCGGGGCCTCGCCCGCGCGCTGTCGGTGGCCTGGGCGACCCTCCCGGGACTCGTCGACGCGGTGCGGGCCGTCCGGTTCGCGCAGCGACTCCGCGGCGAGCGCGGCGGCGTCCGGTTGCTCGCGCCGCTGCTCGAGCGCACCCTCGAGCGGGCGACGGCGGTCGCGGCCGCGCTGGAGCTCCGCGGCTACGCAGGACGCGGACTCACCGCCGGTGGCCGGCATCCGGCAGTACTGGAGGACGTCGACGCGGGGTTCGGGGGCGCGGTTGTCGCCCGCGGGGCCGGGAGTTCCGCAGGCGGCGAGGGGCCGGGAGCTCCGGTCGTGCGCGTCACGGGGCTGTCACTTCGCCCCGGCGAGCTCGTCGTGATCGCGGGGGCGACGGGGGCAGGGAAGTCGACGATCCTGCGGACCCTCAGCGGCCTGCACACGCACGTCGACGGCGGGTGGCTGAGCGGCCGCGCGGAGGTGGCCGGGCACGTCCGCCGTGACACGCCGCCGCGCGACACCGCACGGACGGTCGGCGTCGTCCTGCAGCACCCCCGCGAGGCGTTCGCCACCGACCGGGTCGACGACGAGATCGGACTCAGCCTGGAGCTGCGGGGAGTGGCATCCGGCCGGCGCGACGCGCGCGTGAGGGAGGTCGCCGAGGTCGTCGGGATCACCCGTCTCCTCGGACGCCGGCTGCGGGGCCTCTCGGCCGGCGAGGCCACGCTCGTCGCGATCGCCGCGGCGATCACGGAGGAGCCGGTGCTGCTCCTGGTCGACGAGCCGCTCGCGGACCTCGACACCGCCGCGCGGACCCGTATCGTCGCGCTCCTCGGATCGCTCGCGCACGACGCCGGGATCTGCGTCGTCGTGGCCGAGCACCGCGTCGCGGCGCTCACGGCCGTCGCCGACCGGACGATCCGGATCAGCGGCGGCGTCGCGGCGGAGGTGCGCGCGGGCGCGGGGGCGCGCGCGGCGGGTACGGCTGCGGCGGGTGCGGGTTCGGCGGGTGCGGGTGCGGCAGGTACGGCGTTCGCAACTCCGGAAGATCGCGCCGCGTCGGGCGGCGATGCGCCGATGGACGCCCTCCGGCCGCCGGTATTCCGGAGCAGTGAACGTGCGCCCGTGCTGACCGCTCGCGCGGTCAGCGTCCGGCACGGCGACCGGGTGGCGGTGGACGCGGCCGCGCTCACGCTCGTCGCGGGCGAGCGCGTCGCCCTCGTCGGACCGAACGGCGCGGGCAAGTCGAGCCTCCTCGCGGCGCTCGCGACGGGTTCCGGCGGGGCGCCTGCGCCGGGGCGGCGGGTCGCGCTCGTGCCCGACGCCTCGGACGACCTCTTCGTCCGCGACACCGTCGCCGCCGAGTGCCGCCGCGCCGATCGCCGGGCCTCCGCCGCGCCGGGCACCACCCTCGCGCGGTTCGCGGCGCTCCTCGGGCGGGGCCCGGAGGTCGCCGAGGGCCAGCGCGTACGGCATCCGCGCGATCTGTCGGCCGGCGAGCGGCGGTGCCTCGCGATCGCGCTGCAGACCGCTCACCGCCCCGCGGTCCTGCTGATCGACGAGCCGACGCGGGGCCTCGACCCCGAGGCGCGACGCCTCGTGGGTCGGGCGCTCCAGGCAGAGGCGGATGCCGGCACGGCCGTCCTGTTCGCGACGCACGACGCCGCCTTCACGGCGGAGCTCGCCGACCGCGTCCTGGCGATGGATGCCGGGGTGCTCGCACCCGCCGAGGCCCGCGCGGCGACGGACCGGACCGGCACGGAGGTGGCCGAGGAGACGGCGAGCACGGACGAGTCGCAGGCGGCGCACGGACCGGCGGCTCCCCCGTCGACAGCACCTCGCGCCGCGGCCGCCACAGCGTCCGCCACGGCCCGCGCGGCGAAGCGCAAGCCGGGCGTCGCCGTACGGCGGATCGCGCTCATCGGCGCGCAGGTCGCCGCGGCGGCCGCGTTCCTCTGGCCACTCGTCGCGTCGGCCGTGCCCCAGCAGGCGCAGGCCGCTGTGCCCTACATCGCCCTGTCGCTCGCGCCCCTCGCCGTGATCCTGGTGCTCGCCGCGCTCGACGAGTCGGTGCGCTCCGCGCACACCCTGGCCCTGCTGGCGGTGCTCGCCGCGATCGGAGCGGCGGTCCGCATCGCGAGCACCGGCGTCGGGGGCGTGGAAGCCCTGTTCGTCCTGCTGATCCTGGCCGGACGCGCCTTCGGCCCACGGTTCGGACTCCTCCTCGGCGCCGCCGCGATCGCGCTGTCGGCCGTGATGTGGGGCGGCGTCGGACCGTGGCTGCCGTTCCAGATGTTCGCGTGCGGCTGGGTCGGCGCAGGCGCCGGGCTCCTCCCCCGCCGTGTGCGGGGGTGGCCCGAGGTCGCGATGCTGTGCGCCTACGGCATCCTGTCGTCGTATCTGTTCGGACTCGTCATGAACATGTGGTTCTGGCCGTTCGCGGTGGGCGCCGACACGAGCATCTCGTACGTCCCCGGCGGCGGGGTCGCCGAGAACCTCGGGAACTTCCTCGTCTACTCGCTCGTCACCTCGACGGCGACCTGGGACACGCTGCGCGCCGTGACCACCGTCGTCGGCCTGGTGCTCGTGGGTCGCGCCGTGCTGTCTTCGCTCCGCCGCGCGAAGCCGGTGGTCTCGCGGCCCACGCCGGGCGACCTTCCGGTGCGGGCCTTCACCCCGCGCTGAGGTCCGGGTAGCGTGGCCGGCGGAGGCGTCATGCTGATCATCGGGTCGATCGTCATCCGCGTCGAGCACCTGCAGGCGCAGATCGCGTTCTGGACGGCTGCGCTCGACTACGTCCCCCGCGAGCCGATCGACGACGACTTCGCCCTGTTGCGGCCGCGCTCGGGGTCGGGGCCGAGCGTCTCCCTGGATGCCGTGCCCGCTCCCCGCATCCTTCCGCCTCGCATCCACCTGGACCTGTACGCCGAGGACCAGGCCGCCGAGGTCCTCCGCCTCAGCGCCCTGGGCGCGCGCGAGGTGCCGTGGGACAAGCGGCCCGCCGACGCCGATTACGTGATCATGGAGGACCCCGAGGGCAATCGCTTCTGCGTGATCGATGCGACGGACTGGTCGGGGTGGTCCGCGCACGGCGCAGGCCGGGCCGACACGGCCGCCGAGGCCTGACGAGGCGTGTGAGACTGGAGGGGTCATGAAGATCAGGAACTCCTCCGACTGGCGCGACGCGCTCCCGTACGACACACCGCTGCTCGCGTCGGAGGCGGTCCCGGGCGACCCCACCCGCTGCGCGACGTGCGGTCCCGCGTCGGAGCTGCGCGAGCGCGAGGACCTGTGGGTCGTCAAGCACCGGCATCCGAACAATCCGGCAGGCTTCGTGCGCCTGTACTGCCTCGCGCACCGGCCCGTCGTCATCGCCCGTCCCGAGCCGACCCCGGCAGCCGCGCCGCGCCAGCGCCGCGCGCCGCGGGCCGCCTCGTCGAACCGTGTCGCCGCCCCCACAATCCCCGAGCGACCGGCGGTCTTCTGCCCGGACTGCTTCGTCGAGGTTCCGGCGACGGGCGTCTGCGGGATGTGCGGCCAGCGCGTCGGCTGAGCGCTGCGGTTGAGCGACGGGGCTGAGCGTCCGGCTGACCCGGTCAGTCGAGCGGCTGCACGCCGTCGAAGGGCGTCAGGGTGGTGTACCCCTGCTCGCCGGCGGTGAGATAGACCCGCAGCGGGTCGCCGAGCAGCATCTGGTCGCCCTCGCCGTAGGGGTCGCTCGCGCAGTTGTCGGCGGTGGAGCCGATGCGGATGTCGTCGCCGATGACCGCGTCGCCCTTCGTCACCTCGACCACGCGGGCGAGATACGCGCGCGCCAGGGAACCCATGATCGGCATGTCCCCGTCGGCTCGGATGTCGGCCACGACCGCGACGAGGTCGGCGCTCTCGGTGCGCTGCTCGTCGCTCTCGAAGGCCACCCACTGCGCACAGGAGACGCTGCTGCAGCCGGTGAGCATCCCGGTGAGAAGCGACGCCACCGCACCGGCGACCGCCACCGTGAGCAGGGCGCTGCGACGACGACTGCGAGACATGTCCCCTCCTGCTCGACAGTGTCGCACCCCGTGATGTCGTCTCGGGAGTTGTCCACAGTTCGAAGATTTCTTCGAAACTCCCCTTAACATCGACGAGAATGGAGGCATGACAGCGGCGACGGGGGTGGGCACGCCGGACATCGATGGACTCTCCGGCCTCGCTGCGCACGTCGCGGCCGCCGACCGATTCGTCGAGCGCGCGGTCGCCGCGTACCGTGCGGTGGCGCGTGCCGAAGCGGCGCGGACGGCGCTGCTCGCCGAAGCGCACGCCTGGGCTCGGGAGGTCGCCGACGCGATGCCCGGCGCGTCCTCGCGCACCGGCGACCTCGAGGTGCGCGACCTGGCCGCCCAGCTCTCCGCGGCGCTGCACCTCCCCGATCGCACGGTCCAGGCGCAGATGGATGCCGCCGCGTCGCTCACGACGATGTTCCCCGCGACGATGGCCGCCTGGGAACGCGGCGACCTCGACCGAGCGCGGGTCACCGCTATCGCGGAGGCCGGCGCGCCCATCGTGGACGATGACGCACGCGGCTGGTACGAGGACCGTGCGCTCGCGCGCGCGGCAGAGCTGACGGCGGCGCAGCTGCGCCCGGCCGCCCGCGCGCTGGCCGAGCAGGCCCACCCCGAGTCGCTGACCGATCGTCACCGGCGCGCGCGCGAGCGGCGGCGGGTGGCCGTCACCGACCTCGACGACGGCATGGCGCGCGTGATCGCCGACCTTCCGGCTCCGCTCGCCCACGGCATCCACGATCGGCTCACCGCGCTCGCGCACGAGGTGCGCGGGGCCGAGGCGGACGACACCAGATATGACGCCGCAGCGCCCGCGGAGGCGAGTGCCGACGAGGCCTCCCCCATCGGACTTGCATCGCGGTCGCTCGACGAGGTCCGCGCCGACGTGTTCGCCGACCTCCTCCTCGGCGCTGTGCCGCAGGCGCACGTCGACGCGGAGGGTCGGCCGCTCGAGCACATCCGCGCCCACGTGCAGGTCACGATCCCGGTGATGACGGCGCTCGGAGAGTCCGCCGAGCCGTGCCTGCTCGCCGGGCAGGGTCCGATCCCCCTCGACGAGGCGCTCCGCCTCGCCGGGACGGCGACGGGATGGGATCGCGTCCTGACGAGCCCGATCGACGGCTCCGTGCTCGCGGTGGACCGCTACCGCCCGTCCGAGCAGCTCCGCCGGTTCCTCCGCGCACGCGACGAGCATTGCCGATTCGTCGGATGCCGTCAGGCGGCGCGACGCTGCGATGCCGACCACACCGTCGACCATGCCCTCGGGGGTGCGACCCGTGACGACAACCTCGCCACGCTGTGTCGCCGACATCACGTCCTGAAGCATCGATCGGCCTGGCTGGTGGAGCAGCTCGGCCGCGGGGTCCTCCGATGGCGAAGTCCCGCCGGACGGATCTATGTCGATCGGCCCGCGCCGATGGTCCGATTCGTGCCGGCGTCCGTGGGCGATGCGTCCGACGCCGGTCGTACAGTCGACCCATGACCGCAGACGACGCGACGGCTGACCTCGTCTTCTCCTCGGATCCTGCCCGGCTCGATCGCGATCGCGTGCACTCCTGGTTGAGCACGGAGGCGTACTGGGCGAAGGGTCGCGCCCGCGAGGCCCACGACGCGGCGATCGACGCATCACGCAACTACGGGATGTACGACGCACACACCGGAGCACAGGTCGCCTACGCCCGCGTCGTCACCGACGGGGTCCTCTTCGCCTGGCTCTGCGATGTCTTCGTCGACGGGTCGCTCCGGGGTCAGGGCGTCGGCACGCGCCTCGTCCGGGCGATCGTCGCCGACCTCGATGCGCTCGGCATCCGCCGCACACTCCTCGCGACGGCAGACGCGCAGGAGGTCTACCGCCCCTTCGGATTCGCCGAGCTGTCCGGCCCGCTGGCCTGGATGATGCGGACCCCCGGCGAGGGCTGATCCGACCGCGACGCAGACTCTAGACCGAGAAGTACTTCGCCGCGGGGTGGTGGAAGACGAACGCATCCGTCGACTGCTCCGGGTGCAGCTGCAGCTCCTCGCTGAGCTCGACGCCCATGCGCTCGGGACGCAGCAGCTCGACGACCTTCCGGCGGTCCTCCATGTCGGGGCAGGCGGGGTAGCCGAGCGAGAAGCGCGCCCCGCGGTACTCGAGCTTGAAGAGTCCCGCCGTGTCCGCCGGGTCCTCCGCGCCGAAGCCGAGCTCCGAGCGGATGCGGGCGTGCCAGAACTCGGCGAGCGCCTCGGTGAGCTGCATCACGAGCCCGTTCAGCTCGTAGTAGTCGCGGTAGCGGTCCTCGGCGAAGAGCTTCGCAGTCACGGTGTCGATCCGCGCCCCCGCCGTTACAAGCTGCACGGGCAGCACGTCGACCCGGCCCGACTCGCGGGAGCGCACGAAGTCCGCCAGGCACAGGTGCCGGTCGCGGCGCTGGCGCGGGAAGTGGAAACGGAGCCGGTCCTCTCCCGGCGTCCCGCCGGAGCCGCCGTCGGGCGCCAGCAGCCCGGTCGTGCCGAGCACGCCCGTCGGGTCATCGCCGTGATGGAGCACCACGAGATCGTCGCCCTCCGCAACGACGGGGAAGTACCCGTACGCGACGGAGGCGTCGAGCATCCCCTCCGCGAGGATGCGGTCGAGCCAGTACCGCAGCCGCGGCCGCCCCTCGGTCTCGACGAGCTGCTCGTACGACAGCCCGTCGTCACCGCGTCCGGGCTTGAGGCCCCACTGCCCCATGAAGGTGGCGCGCTCGTCGAGGAACGCCGCGTACTCCGCGAGCGCGATCCCCCGGACGATCCGCGTCCCCCAGAAGGGCGGAGCCGGCACCACGTTGTCGGATGCCACGTCCGACCGCGCGGGCATCGCCTCCGGCTCGGTGAGGGTCAGCAGCGAGCCCTCGCGGTGGATGCGCTTCTTCAGCGGCGGGAGGCCGACGGCATCCGGGCTCTCGCCCCGCGCCACGCGCACCAGCGGCTCCATGAGCGCGAGACCCTCGAAGGCGTCCTTCGCGTAGCGCACCTCGCCGTCGAACAATCCGGCGAGGTCGTCCTCGACGTAGGCGCGGGTGAGCGCCGCCCCACCGAGGAGGACGGGCCAGCGGCCGGCGAGCCCGCGGGCCTGGAGCTCCTGCAGGTTCTCCTTCATCACGACCGTCGACTTCACGAGGAGGCCGGACATCCCGATGACGTCCGCGTCGTGCTCCTCGGCCGCCGCGATGATGTCGGCGATCGGCTGCTTGATGCCGAGGTTGACGACGTCGTAGCCGTTGTTGGTGAGGATGATGTCGACGAGGTTCTTGCCGATGTCATGGACGTCGCCGCGCACGGTCGCGAGCACGATCCGCCCCTTCCCCGACGCGCTCGACTTCTCCATGTGCGGCTCGAGCAGCGCCACCGCCGTCTTCATGACCTCCGCCGACTGCAGCACGAAGGGCAGCTGCATCTGGCCGGCGCCGAAGCGCTCGCCGACGACCTTCATGCCCTCCAGCAGGTGGTCGTTGATGATCTGGAGCGGTGTGAGGCTCGGGGTGCCCGGCGCGCCCGCGCGGGCGAGGTCGAGATCGGCCTCGAGACCCTTCAGTTCGCCGTCGATGATCCGCCGCTGCAGGCGCTCTCCGACCGGCAGCGCGGCGAGTTCGGCCGCGCGCTGATCGCGCAGCGCGGCGGTGTCGACGCCGGCGAACATGTCGAGCATCACCGCGAGCGGGTCGTAGACGACCGCACCCTCGGCGTCGTACTCGCGGCGGTCCCAGACGAGGTCGAGTGCGACCTTCCGGCGGTCGTCGGGGATCGAGGCCAGCGGCACGATCTTGGCCGCGTCGATGATCCCGGAATCGAGCCCGGCCTGCGTCGCCTCGTGCAGGAAGACCGAGTTCAGCACCGATCGGGCCGCCGGGTTGAGTCCGAACGAGACGTTCGAGACGCCGAGGGTCGTGTGGATGCCGGGGTACTTCGCGACGAGTCCGCGGATCGCCTCGATCGTCTCGATCGCGTCGCGACGCGTCTCTTCCTGACCGGTCGCGATCGGGAAGGTGAGGCAGTCGACGATGATGTCCTCCACGCGCATGCCCCACTCGTCGACCAGCGCATCGACCAGCCGTGAGGCGATGCGGAGCTTGTCGTCGGCGGTGCGGGCCTGCCCCTGCTCGTCGATCGTCAGAGCGATGACGGCGGTGCCGTGCTCCTTGACCAGCGGCATGATCCGACCGAAACGGGAGTCGGGAGCGTCGCCGTCCTCGTAGTTGACGGAGTTGACGACCGGCCGCCCGCCGATCAGCTCCAGCCCCGCCCGGATCACCGCGGGCTCGGTCGAGTCGATCACGAGCGGCAGCGTCGACGCCGACGCGAAGCGGGACACGACCTCCTGGATGTCGGCGACGCCGTCCCGGCCCACATAGTCGATGCACACGTCGAGCAGGTGCGCGCCCACGCGGATCTGGTTGCGGGCGATCTCGACGCAGTCGTCCCAGCGCCCCTCGAGCATCGCCTCGCGGAACGCCTTCGATCCGTTGGCGTTGGTCCGCTCGCCGATCGCGAGGTACGACGCGTCCTGGTGGAACGGCACGTGCTGATACAGGGATGCCACCCCCGGCTCGACCACCGCCGCGCGCTCCCCGCCCCCCTGCAGCGGGCCGAGGCGGTCGACGACGGCCGCGAGGTGCTCGGGCGTCGTGCCGCAGCAGCCGCCGACGAGGCCGATGCCGAACTCGCGCACGAACTGCTCGTGCGCGGTGGCGAGCTCGGCGGGCGTCAGCGGGTAGTACGCGCCGTCCGCCGTCAGCACCGGAAGCCCCGCGTTGGGCATGCAGGCGATCGTGACGGCCGAGTGCTTCGAGAGGTGGCGCAGGTGCTCGCTCATCTCGGCGGGCCCGGTCGCGCAGTTGAGGCCGATGGCATCCACGCCGAGCGGCTCGAGAGCGGTGAGCGCGGCGCCGATCTCGGAGCCCATCAGCATGGTGCCGGTCGTCTCGACGGTCACCTCGACGAAGATCGGAAGGCGGATGCCGCGGGCGACGATCGCCTGCTTGCATCCGTTCACCGCCGCCTTCGTCTGCAGGAGGTCCTGGGAGGTCTCGATGAGGAAGGCGTCGGCGCCGCCGTCGATGAGCCCCTCGGCCTGGAGCGCGAACGTGTCCTTGAGGTGCGCATAGGTCGTGTGTCCGAGCGAGGGGAGCTTGGTCCCCGGCCCCATCGAGCCGAGCACCCACCGCATCCGCCCGTCGCCCGCCTCGGCCGCCTCGCACCGCTCCCGGGCGATGCGCGCGCCCGCCTCGGCGAGCTCGTGGATGCGGTCGTCAATGTCGTAGTCCGACAGGTTCGACCAGTTGGCGCCGAACGTGTTCGTCTCGATCGCGTCGATGCCCACGGCCAGGTAGTCGTCGTGGATCTGCGCGATCATGTCGGGGCGCGAGACGTTGAGGATCTCGTTGCAGCCCTCCAGCTGGCGGTAGTCCTCGAGGGTCGGCTCGTAGCGCTGGAGCATCGTGCCCATCGCCCCGTCGGCGATCACGACGCGCGACGCCAGGGCGTCCAGCAGCGCCTGCGACCGCTCCGGTCGCGGCGCCGCGTCGATGTCGAGCGGGTGGCGGAGCGGGGCGGTCGAGGTCACCGGCCGATTCTCCCACGCGGGCGGGATGCCGCGGCGTGGGCGAACCGGCCGGTGACGCCGTGTGTCGGCGCGAGGTCAGGAACCGGCGCGGCGCGCCTTCAGGAACCCGTCGATCGTGTCCCAGAGGGCGATGGCGCCGATGCCGAACCCGGTGAGCACCGACAGGATGCCGTAGACCTTCTCGGCATCCGGCGCCGGCACGACGGTGAGCCAGAAGTCCTGATTGAGGAGCGCGTCCTGCGAGAGCAGCCAGATCGCCGGCACGGCGACCACGAGATTCAGCACCGTGTTGGCGGCGGCGAGCCCGATCGTCCACCGCCGGTTGACGTACAGCACCACCTGGAACGCGGCTTCGACGGCGAGGACGATCAGGAGTCCGCCCATCCACCACGGCCAGAGGCCCGGATCGAGGAACGACATCCAGCGGTCGTCGAGGTAGACGAGCCCGAACAGCTGGTCCCAGACGAGGACGGCGGCGGCGAGTGCGAGGAACACCAGGCTCACGACCATGTCGGCGAACCGGGCGCGCGAGGCGTGCAGCTCCGGCAGATCGTCGAGCGTCCACGGGTCCGTCACGCCCTCGGCCTTCGTGCCGCCGGCCTCGGACCTCTCGATGATGAAGAAGACAAGCGCCGTCCAGAACGCCAGGTGCACGATGACGGTGATGGTCCCGCCGATCGTCGATCCGATGATCGCTCCGATCGGGGCGCCTGCGAGCGTCTGGCCGAGGGCGATCCCGAACGCCGCGATCGGCGGCACGATCCACAGGAGGAGCTTCAGCAGCCGCCACCAGTCCAGGTAGTACCGCGGACCGATGAGGTGGAGCGGCCGGTCGATCATCCCGGCGGCGAGCTTGTCGGGATCTCCGAGCTCGGTGAGGACGGCGCGCTCCGCGGCGGCGGGAGGCTCCCCCTCCTCGATCCGGGCGTCGAGCTGGTCGGCGATGAGTCCGCGGAGCTCGGCGGCGACGTCGCCCCGCTGAGCCTCGGGGATCGAGCGGGTGACCGCCTGGATGTATCGCTCCGTCAAGGTCGTCTCGACGGGCGGGGTGCGGGTGTCGTTCATGTCAGTCCTCCTCGGGGAGTGCGTCGATCGCGACCGCGATCGATCGGAAATCGTCGGTGAGCGCCTGCGCCAGGCGCAGACCCTCGGCAGAGGTGCGGTAGAACTTCCGCGGCCGCGCCTCGTCGGTGTTCCATTCGCTGGTGAGATGCCCCTGCTTCTCCAGTCGGCGGAGCAGGGGGTAGAGCGTGTTCGCGTCGGTGTCGAAGCCGCGCGCCTGGAGCGCTTCGAGGAGCCCGTAGCCGTACCCGGGTTCTGCCAGCAGTCGCAGGCACGCCAGCACGACCGTGCCGCGTCGCAGCTCCTGCAGGTGGATCGCACGCCCGTCGGCGTCGGTGGCATCCGTCTCGCTCATGGATCACACTGTACTGTGCGTCACACACTATCGTCAAGCGCACACTGATGTGCGCTCGAAGCGGGCCAGGATGGATGCCATGAGCCTCCCCGACCTGTCCGAGCTGCGCGCTACCGCGCGCGTCGTCGCCCTGCCGCTGCGGACCCGCTTCCGCGGCATCGAGGTCCGCGAAGCGCTCCTGCTGGAAGGACCCGAGGGGTGGACCGAGTTCTCGCCCTTCACCGAGTACGGCGACGCGGAGGCGGCGACCTGGCTGTCAGCCGCGATCGACTTCGGCTGGCGGCCGCAGCCGGAGCTCGTCCGGGACGCCGTCCGCGTCAACGCCACCGTCCCCGCCGTGAGCGCCGACCGCGTGGACCAGGTGCTCGCACGGTTCGACGGATGCCGGACCGCGAAGGTCAAGGTCGCCGAGCGCGGCCAGGTGCTCGGCGACGACGTCGCGCGCGTCCGCGCCGCGCGGTCGCACCTCGGGCCGGAAGGCCGCATCCGGATCGACGCCAACGGCGGCTGGAACGTCGACGAGGCGGAGCGGGCGCTCCACGCGCTCGCGGAGTTCGACCTCGAGTACGCCGAGCAGCCCTGCGAGACCGTCGACGAGCTCGCCGAGCTCCGCCTCCGGATCGCCGACTGGGACATCCCGATCGCCGCCGACGAGAGCGTCCGGAAAGCCGCCGACCCCCTTGCCGTCGCGCGCGCGGGCGCCGCCGATCTGCTCGTCGTCAAGGCCCAGCCGCTGGGCGGCATCGCGCGGGCCCGCGCGATCGTTGCCGAGACCGGGCTCCCGGTCGTGGTCTCCAGTGCGCTCGACACGAGCATCGGCCTCTCGATGGGCGCGATGCTCGCGGCATCCCTCTCCGAGCTCGACTACGACTGCGGACTCGGCACGGCGGCCCTCCTGGCGGCGGACGTGACCGCCGAGCCGCTGCTCCCGCACGGCGGCGAGATCCGTGCCGGACGGGTCGTGGCCGATCGCGCGCTGCTCGCGCGGCACGCGGCATCGGGCGAACGACGCGACTGGTGGATCGCGCGCCTCGAGCGCTGCCACGCGATCCTCGCCGGCGGTGCGTCCGAGGAGTGAGCCGCGTCAGCGCGCGGCGGGCGCCTCGACGAGCGCGACGACGAGGCGCTCGAGCCTGTCGTTCAGGATCTCGTTGATCTCGGCCTGACTGCGCCCCTCGAGGGTCGCGCGCGTGCAGGTGTCGTCGGAGACGTCGAGCAGGAGCTGCGCCGTCTCGCGAAGGGGCAGGCGCAGGCGCAGGCCGAATCCGTCGACGACGTGGGAGATGATCCCCTCGACGCGGTCGCGCATCGCCTCCTGCCAGGTGAGGTAGGCGTCGGCGAGGCGGCCGTCGCGGAGCGCCTGCGTGCGGATCTCGCTGACCAGCTGCGGCTCCATGCGCTCCCCGAGCGACGCGCCGATCACCTGCCGCACGAGCGACGACGGTTCGGACAGCGAGGCGGGGTCGAGCTCGCGCACGCGGCCGGCGACCTCTTCGAGCTTCGCCTCGGCGAGCTGGGTGATGAGGGCGAGGAAGAGCTCCTCCTTCGACTCGAAGTTCGAGTAGAAGGCGCCGCGGGTGAAGCCGGCCCGCTCGCAGATCGTCTCGACGGACGCGGCATCCATCCCCACCTCGGCGAACACCTCGTGCGCGGCGTCGAGGAGGCGCGCACGCGTCTGCTCACGCCGGCGCGTCGCCGGTCTTTCGCCGATGTCGGTCATCGCCCTCTCCTCTCGCACGCGGAAGCCGTTCGCCGTCTCCACTTTCTCACCTCATGCTCAGCCTTGCGGCGGTGCCCACGTCTACGATACATCTATGTATCGGATACACCGCTGTATCGATCCGTCCTGATCCGATCCCTTCCGGAGCGCTCGTGTCCACA
>Ga0160435_1000280_pt1 | contig 22404 bp, 17 predicted proteins | sample HID1973K_E0MG_FD_108213 | JGI IMG/M metagenome (GOLD analysis project Ga0160435, IMG submission 108213) | Enriched mosquito-associated microbial communities from UW Madison campus, WI, USA - HID1973K_E0 MG | ecosystem: Host-associated > Arthropoda: Insects > Digestive system > Unclassified ...
ATGAAAGCCCAACTGCTGGAAATGTCCACCCCGGACGGCCCGTTCACCATCCTCGCCGGCGACGGCGTGGTGCTGGCATCCGGATGGACCTCCGGGCCCGCCGGCCTGACCGGGCAGATCCACCCCGCCCTGCTCCCCGCATCGTTCGAAGAGGTGACCGGCCTCGGTGCGATTTCGGCCGCCGTCGATGCCTTCTACAGCGGCGACCCCGCACCGGCCATGGCCGTCCCCGTCCTGCAGCGTTCCGGGCCTTTCCGCTCCCATGCCTGGGATGTCCTGCGGGAGGTCAAACCCGGTTTCCCGGTGACGTACACCGAGTACGCGGCGCTGGCGGGCAACGCCAAAGCCGTCCGGGCGGCGGCCAGTGCCTGTGCCTTCAACGCCGCGGCCCTGTTCGTTCCGTGCCACCGGGTGATCCGCACGGATGGCAGCCTGGGCGGGTTCCGCTGGGGCCTGCAGGTCAAGGAAAGCCTGCTCGCGCGCGAAGCCGCCTGACCCCGGCGGACGCCACCTGGTGTCCCGGCTTCTACTTGGTGGCCGGGGTGGCGGCTGGCCAGGGCAGCAGCTCCGGAAGGTCCGTGCCGTCAGCGTTGGCCGACGCGCGGAGGCTGCCGAGGGTGGGTTCCCGGCCGGCCAGCCAGGCGGCGAGGTCGGTGAGCATGCCGTTGACCACGGTGGACCGGTTGCCGCTGCCCAGGGAGACCGGCGGCAGTCCGAGGGGTTGCAGGAGTAGTTTGTCTCCGGGCTGCACCCTCGGTTCGAGGAATTCGAAGAGGTGGCCGCAGAAGTCCCTGCCCCAGGTTTCGGGTCCCCTCCCGGTGAGCAGGTCCGCGTTGTGGATGGTGAGTTCGCGCCACAGGGCAAGCCCGCCGTCGAGTACCACTCCCCCGCGGTAGGCAATGGGAGCCCACCATCCGTTGCGGTTGGCGGACGAATCCTTGACCCCCGGGAGGGCATCGAATGCCCGCAGCGCCCGGTCAATGGCGGTGGACAGGTCAGCCTGGTGGATGGCGGCGTCGTGGCCGGCCGCCATGTCGATGGCCCGGTTCCGGCCGTCCATGCCGCCGTCGTACAGTTCCACCGTCTCTCCGCGGGCTGCGTACTCCAGCTGCCGGGCCATCGCGTTGGAGATTCCGGTGAGGTGCGCCAGGACGTGGCCGCGGCTCCACCCGGGAAGCGCGGACGGAGCCTTCACGTCCCCGTCCGTGAGTTTGGCGACGTCGGTGGTGAGGTCGCCGGCGGCCTTGTGGAGCGCGGGAAGCAGGGTATCCGGTGCGGGAGCTGTCATGGGGCTCATCCTAGTCCGCGGGTGTGCCGTTCCGGCCCAGCCTGTGCCGCACATGCTGGCGGTCGTTGCTGGCCTGCCAGAACTCGTACTCCGTCGGCTGGACGGCGTACAGCTGCCAGCCCGGGTTGCTGCTGCCGTCGCTGCGCGGGCGGTCCACCCAGTCACGGGCGGACGCCTCAGCCGACAGTTCGGCCACCGGACCGGCCACCCGGACCTGCCGGCCCTGGGACGGCCAGTAGAAGTTCATCGCCGCCTGCGGCGCAGCGGCCAATTCCCTGCCTTTGCGGGACGTGCGGGACGTGGCGAAGTGCCAGCCGTCGTCGTCGATGTTCTTCAGGATCAGCATGCGCGACGACGGCTGCTGCCTGCCGCCGGAATCCTCGCCGACCGTCGCGAGGCTGAAGGCGTGTGGCTGCGGTTCGCCCGCTGCCAGGGCCTCGTCCAGCCACTGCCTGAAGAGTTCGGCGGGGTCCTGCGGCGCTGTGGCGGGGTCGAACTCCGGAAGGCTGGCCGGGAAGTCCGGGAGGGCGCGGAGGAACGTGCGGAAGGTTTCGCTCATGGCGCCATGCTAACGGGGCGGTCCCGCTGAAAGTCCAACGCCTGCTCATTTGTTGGCCCTTAAACGGCAACGCCCGCTCACTTCCGCGAAGAAAGTGAGCGGGCGTCGGCGTGAAAGCCGCCAGAGGTGAGCGGGCGTTGAAGCCTTATCCGGCGTACTCCCGCACGCCGGCAAGCTCGCGCTCGAGGGCGGCCAACTGGCGTTCGACGGCGGCCGGTGCCGTTCCGCCCTGCGAGTTGCGGCTGTTGAGCGACCCCTCGGTGGACAGGACGGTGCGGACCTCAGGGGTGAGGTGCTCCGAGATGGCCGCGTACTCTTCGTCGGTCAGGTCCCACAGCTCAACGCCGCGGGATTCTGCCTGCTTGACCGCTGCGCCGGACAGTTCGTGCGCCTCGCGGAAGGGCACGCCCTGGCGGACCAGCCATTCGGCGATGTCCGTGGCCAGCGCGAAGCCCTGCGGGGCCAGCGACTCCATCCGCTCCCGGTTGAACTTAAGGGTGGCGATCATGCCGGACACGGCCGGGAGCAGCAGCTCCAGGGTGTCTGCGGCGTCGAACACCGGTTCCTTGTCCTCCTGCAGGTCGCGGTTGTACGCGAGCGGCAGGCCCTTGAGCGTTGCCAGCAGGCCGGTCAGGTTGCCGATCAGGCGCCCTGCCTTGCCACGCGCCAGCTCGGCCACGTCCGGGTTCTTCTTCTGCGGCATGATCGAGGACCCCGTGGAGTAGGAATCATGCAGCGTGACGAAGGAGAACTCCTTGGTGGCCCAGAAGATGACTTCCTCGGAGATCCGGGACAGGTCCACGCCGATCATGGAGCAGACCCAGGCAAACTCGGCGAAGACATCGCGGGCGGCGGTGCCGTCAATCGAGTTGTGCGCGGCCGAGAAGAAGCCGAGGTCCGCTGCCACGGCCTCCGGATCGAGCCCGAGGGAAGATCCGGCCAGTGCGCCGGACCCGTACGGCGAGACACCGGCACGCTTGTCCCAGTCCTGGAGCCGCTGGACATCGCGCAGCAGCGGCCAGGCGTGGGCCAGCAGGTGGTGGCTGAGCAGGACCGGCTGGGCGTGCTGCAGGTGGGTGCGGCCGGGCATGGCCACGCCCTGGTGGGCCTTTGCCTGTTCCACCAACGCATCGATGGTGGCCAGGACGCCCCGGGCAATGATGCGTGCGTGGTCGCGCAGGAACATCCGGCCCAGGGTTGCCACCTGGTCGTTGCGTGACCGGCCGGCGCGGAGCTTGCCGCCCAGTTGGGCGCCGGCGCGTTCTATCAGTCCGCGTTCCAGCGAGCCGTGGACGTCCTCGTCGGATTCCGCGGGCAGGTAGGCGCCCGAGGCAACGTCCTCGTCCAGCTGCGTGAGCGCGGCGAGCATGCCGTCGAGCTCGGCAGCATCCAGCAGCCCGGCCTTGTGCAGCACGCGGGCGTGCGCCTTGGACCCGGCGATGTCGTAGCGGGCCAGCCGCCAGTCAAAGTGCGTGGACTTGCTCAGCGCGGCCAGTGCATCCGCGGGGCCGCCGGCGAACCGGCCGCCCCACAGTGCACCGGTGTTGGTTGCTTCTGCTTTTGGCTCAGCCACGGAAGCTACTCGCCTGCGACCCGCAGGTCGCGGCCCGAGGCGACCTTGGAGGACATGCCAAACAGTTCGATGAAGCCGCGCGCCATGGACTGGTCGAAGGTGTCGCCGGTGTCGTAGGTGGCGAGGTCGAAGTCGTAGAGCGAGGTGTCTGAGCGGCGGCCGTTGACGATGGCCTGGCCGCCGTGGAGCACCATGCGGATGTCGCCGGAGACGTACTTCTGGGTGTCTTCGATAAACGCGTCGAGGGAGCGCTTGAGCGGGGAGAACCACTGTCCGTCGTACACCAGCTCTGCCCAGCGCTGGCCAACGGTTGCCTTGAAGCGTGCCTGCTCGCGCTCAACGGTGATGTCTTCGAGGTGCTTGTGCGCGGTGATCAGGGCCATGGCACCGGGGGCCTCGTAGATCTCGCGGGACTTGATGCCGACGAGCCGGTCTTCCACGACGTCGATCCGGCCAACGCCCTGGGCGCCTGCACGGCGGTTCAGTTCCTGGATGGCCTGCAGCGGGGTGACCTTGACGCCGTCGATCGCTACCGGGACACCGGCCTGGAAGGAGATGGTGACCTCATCCGGTGCCGGCGGGAATTCCGGGGTGGCGGTGTAGTCGTAGATGTCCTTGGTGGGGGCGTTCCAGATGTCTTCGAGGTAGCCGGTTTCGACGGCGCGTCCCCAGACGTTCTGGTCGATCGAGTACGGGTTCTTCTTCGTGGTCTCGATCGGCAGGCCCTTTTCCTCGGCGAAGGCAATGGCCTTGTCGCGGGTCAGCGCGAGGTCGCGGACGGGGGCGATGCATTTCAGGTCCGGTCCGAGGGTCTGGATGCCCACTTCGAAGCGGACCTGGTCGTTGCCCTTGCCGGTGCAGCCGTGGGCCACGGTGGTGGCGCCGAATTCGCGCGCAGCCTTGACCAGGTGCTTGACGATGACGGGGCGGGAGATGGCGGAGACCAGCGGGTAGTGGCCCTGGTAGAGGGCGTTGGCCTTCAGCGTGGGCATGGCGTATTCGTTGGCGAATTCGTCACGGGCGTCGGCGACGTAGGCTTCCACGGCGCCGCAGCCGAGGGCACGCTGGCGGATGGTCTCGAGGGACTCGCCGCCCTGTCCGACGTCGACGGCCACGGCGATGACCTCTGCACCGGTGGCTTCACCGATCCAGCCGATGGCTACGGACGTGTCCAGGCCGCCGGAGTAGGCAAGCACAATGCGTTCAGTCACTTCAGATGCTCCTTGTTGGGGTTGGTTGGTTGATTGTCTTCAAGCTTATTGCCCGGCGTCCTCGGCCAGCTGCAGGAAGCGGGCTGCGAGGTCCGGTCCGCCCAGCGGGTCGCGGGAGACCAGCAGGACGGTATCGTCGCCGGCGATGGTGCCCAGGATGGACGGCATCACCGAGTGGTCGATGGCCAGGGCCAGGAAGTTCGCGGCCCCGGGCGGGGTCCGCAGGACCACCAAATTGGCGGACGCTTCGGCCGTGACCAGCAGTTCGCTGCACAGCCTGGCGAGCCTGGCGTCCAGGATCTCCTGGCTCACGCCGCTGCGCGCCGACCGTTCCCCGCCCTCGGCCGGTACGGCGTAGACCAGGGCGCCTTCCTTGCCGCGGACGCGGACGGCGCCGAGTTCCACGAGGTCCCGGGACAGGGTTGCCTGGGTGACCTGCACGCCGTCGTCCGCCAGCAGGGCCGCAAGCTCGGCCTGTGACCGCACCGACTGGCCCGTGAGGATGGCAGTGATGCGCGCCAGCCGGGCAGTCTTGGTGGCCGGGCTGGAGCCCGGTGCCGACGGGTTGGTGGACACTAGAACGTGCTCTCGCCGGTACCTTCAACGGGAGCCAGCCCGTCAACGAAGGCCAGGCCGGACCGGTGCATCAGCCACGCCATGAGCGCCTTCTGGGCGTGGAGCCGGTTCTCGGCCTCGTCCCAGACGATCGACTGCGGGCCGTCAATGACGCCGGCGGAGATTTCGTAGCCGCGGTAGGCGGGGAGGCAGTGGAGTACGACGGCGTCTTGCGCGGCGAGTGCCATGGCGTCCCCGTCCACGGAGTAGTCGCGGAACAGCTGGAGCCTGGCTTCCTTCTCGGCTTCCTGGCCCATCGAGACCCAGGTGTCGGTGGCCACGACGTCAGCACCCTGCAGGGCTTCCTTTGCATCGGTGGTGATGAGCACCGAGCCTCCCGTTTCTGCCGCGCGTTCTTCTGCGGCGGCCACGATCTCCGCGGCCGGCAGGTACCCTTCGGGGCCGGCGATCCGGACGTGCATGCCTGCGGTGACGCCGGCCAGCAGGTAGGAGTTGGCCATGTTGTTGGCGGCGTCCCCCAGGTAGCTCATGGTCAGGCCCTTCAGGTCGCCCTTGTGTTCCTTGACGGCCAGCAGGTCTGCCAGGAGCTGGCAGGGGTGGTAGTCATCGCACAGGGCGTTGATGACCGGAACCTTGGAGTTTTCGGCCATCGCCACCAGGCCGGAGTGGGCCCCGGTGCGCCAGACGATGGTGGAGACCATGCGCTCGAGGACTTTGGCGGTGTCCTCCACGGATTCCTTGTGGCCGATCTGTGCCTCGCCCGGGTTGATGATCAGAGCGTTGCCGCCCATGTCGGCGATGCCGGTGGCGAAGGAAACCCGGGTGCGGGTGGAGGTCTTGTCGAAGATGACAGCAACGGTCTTGCGTCCGCTGCCCTCGGCGGCGAACGGCTGGACACTGTACGGCGCGGCCTTCATGCGGACAGCGAGGTCCAGCACTTCCGCCTGTTCGGCGGGGCTGAGGTCGGTGTCCTTGAGGAAGTGCCGGGTGGTTGCAACGGTCACTGGGCGTCCTTAGCTGCTTGGAGGATTGCCGGGAAGGCGGCGAGGAAGGTGTCGGCCTGGGCCGTGCTGAGGATCAGCGGCGGCGCCAGGCGGATGGTGCGCGGGCCGGGGCTGTTGACGATGAATCCGGCGTCAAGTCCTGCCTGCACGACCGCAGGTGCGACGTCGGCGTCGAGGTCGAAGCCAATCAGCAGGCCTTCTCCCCGGACCTCCGTGACGCCGTGAATGGCTGCCAGCGCCGAACGCAGGTGCTCCCCCACCGCGGCAACGTTCGCCAGCACGTGCTGGCTTTCCAGGGCGTGCAGCGTGGCGAGGGCCGCAGCCGTCGCTACCGGATTGCCGCCGAAGGTGGTGCCATGCTGGCCGGCGGACAACAGCGACGACGTCTGCTCACCGAACGTGAGCAGGGCGCCGATGGGGAATCCACCGCCCAGTCCCTTGGCCAGGGTGATGGCATCGGGGACGATGCCGGCGTCGGAGCTGGCGAACCACTTGCCCGTGCGGCCGATGCCGGTCTGGACCTCGTCGAGGATCAGCAGCGCCCCGGCCTTGGTGGTGGCTTCACGCGCGGCCTTCAGGTAGCCGGGTGGCAGGGGCCGCACACCGGCCTCGCCCTGGATGGGTTCCAGGAACACTGCGGCGACGGTCCCGTCCACGGCGGCTTCGAGGGCGGCGATGTCCCCGAAGGGGATGTGCACCACGCCGCCGGGCAGCGGCTCGAAGGGTGCCCGGTAGGCCTCCTTGGCCGTCAGGGCGAGGGCGCCCATGGTCCGGCCGTGGAAGGCCCCCTCGAGGGCGATGATTTTGGTGCGCTTGGTGCCGCCGCTGCCGGTGTTGCGGCGGGCCAGCTTGAAGGCTGCCTCGTTGGCTTCGGTGCCGGAGTTGCTGAAGAACACCTTGGACCCGGCAGGTGCTGCGGCCAGGTCCAGCAGCTTTTCGGCCAGCGCAACCTGCGTGGGGCTGGTGAAGAAGTTGGACACGTGGCCCAGGGTGGCCAGCTGGCTGGAAATCACGGAGGTGACGAATGGGTGGGCATGGCCGAGGGCGTTGACGGCGATACCGCCGAGCAGGTCCAGGTATTCCTTGCCGTCGGCGTCCCACACGAGGCAGCCGGAACCACGGACCAGGACGCGTTGCGGGGCGCCGAACACGCCCATGAGCGAGGTGGAGTAGCGGGACAGCCATTCCGAGCCGGCGTGGCCCTGGGTTTCGACCAGCTCAGTTACTGAGGGCTTCTCAACGGTATTCATGCGTTTGTCTCCTCGTCCGGGACTACCTGGGTGCCGATGCCCGCGGTGGTGAAAGTTTCCAGAAGCATGGAGTGGGGCAGTCGCCCGTCCACGATGTGTGCCCGCTCCACGCCCTCGTCGATGGCCTTGAGGCAGGCGGCCATCTTGGGGATCATGCCCGACTCGAGGCTGGGCAGCATGTCCCGCAGTTCCGTCGCCGTGAGCGAGGAGATCAGCGAGGACTTGTCCGGCCAGTTGGCGTAGAGGCCTTCGACGTCGGTCAGGATCACCAGCTTCGAAGCGCCGAGGGCGGACGCCACAGCCGCGGCTGCGGTGTCCGCGTTGACGTTCAGGACCTGGCCGGTGGGCTGGAAGCGCGCAGCGCCGGGAACGCCGTCGCCGCCGTCGACGATTTCGGGAGCAACGGTGGAGATGACCGGGATGCGTCCGGCGTCGAGGATGTCCACGATGCCTGCGGGGTCGACGCCGACCACCTCGCCTACCAGCCCGAGGTCCACATCTTCGCCGTCCACCACGGTCCCGGTGCGGACGGCGCGCAGCAGGCCGCCGTCTTCGCCGGACATGCCCACTGCGTAGGGGCCGTGGGAGTTGATGAGGCCCACAAGTTCCCTGCCCACCTGGCCGGTGAGGACCATGCGGACCACTTCCATCGCTTCCGGGGTGGTGACGCGGAGGCCGCCCTTGAATTCGGATTCGATGCCCAGCCGGCCCAGCATGGCATTGATCTGTGGGCCGCCGCCATGGACCACCACGGGATGAATGCCTACATGGTGCAGGAAGACGATGTCCTCGGCGAAGGCCCGGCGGAGGTCGTCGTTGACCATTGCGTTGCCGCCGTACTTGATCACCATGGTGGTGCCGGCGAACCGCTGGATCCAGGGAAGGGCTTCGATCAGGGTCGCAGCCTTGTCCTGGGCGTCGGACATGCTGGTGTTCTCACGCGTCTGGGTGTTCATGCTGTCTCTTCCGCAAAAGTAGGCAAACGTGCTGGCAACGTTCAGCGCCTAGCTTGAGTAGGCGCTGTTTTCGTGCACGTAGTCGTGGGTGAGGTCGTTGGTCCAGATGGTTGCCTCGGCATCGCCGGCCTGCAGATCGATTTCCACCAGGACTTCACGCGGTTCCAGGTCCACGAGGCCCCGGTCGTCACCGATGCTGCCGTTGCGGCAGATCTGGATGCCGTTCATGGCCACGTTGAGCTTGTCTGCTTCGAAGACGGCGTCTGTGGTGCCAACGGCGGACAGCACGCGGCCCCAGTTCGGATCCTTACCGAAAATGGCAGCCTTGAACAGGTTGGACCGGGCCACGGAGCGGCTGACGGTTTCAGCGTCCGCTTCGCTGGCGGCGTTGAACGTCCGGATGGCGATGTCGTGGCTGGCGCCTTCGGCGTCGCCGATCAGCTTGCGGGCGAGCTCGGCGCAGACCTGCGTCAGGCCGGCACCAAACGCCTCCGCTGCCGGCACCGCACCGGAGGCGCCCGAGGCGAGCAGGACCACGGTGTCGTTCGTGGACATGCAGCCGTCGGAGTCGGCGCGGTCAAAGGTGACGCGGGTGGCGTCGCGGAGGACGACGTCGAGCATTTCGGGTTCGACGGCGGCATCCGTGGTGAGGACCACCAGCATCGTGGCCAGCCCCGGAGCCAGCATGCCGGCCCCCTTGGCGATCCCGCCGATGGTGAATTCCTGGCCGTCCGCGTCGGTGCCGATGAACAGCGCGGACTTGGGGACGCTGTCCGTGGTCATGATGGCCGTGCCGGCGTCCGGGCCGCCGTCGGCACTGAGGGCAGCAGCCGCGGCCTCGACACCGGGAAGGATCTTGTCCATGGGAAGCTGCTCGCCAATCAGGCCGGTGGAGCAGACGAAGACGTCGGTGGCCGAGATGCCCAGCACGTCGGCCACTTTCTCGGCGGTGCTGTGGGTGTTCTGGAACCCGGTGGGTCCGGTGCAGGCGTTGGCGCCACCGGAGTTCAGGATGACGGCGTCCACGCGGCCGTCGGATACGACCTGGCGGGACCAGTGCACGGGGGCCGCTGCCACGCGGTTGCTGGTGAAGACTGCGGCTGCGGCCTTGGACGGTCCGTCGTTGACCACCAGGGCGAGGTCCGGGTTTCCGGAGGCCTTCAGCCCGGCGGTGACGCCGGCGGCCCGGAATCCCTGGGGTGCGGTAATGGTCACGGGGCTACTCCCTGCAGGTTGAGGCCGGCGGTTTCCGGCAGGCCGAGTGCGATGTTCATGGACTGCACGGCACCGCCGGCAGTGCCTTTGGTGAGGTTGTCGATCACGCAGGTGACAATGACCCGGCCGGTGTGGGGGTCAAAGGCCACCTGCATGGCGGCGTGGTTGGAGCCCTGGACCGACTTCGTGCCGGGCCACTGGCCTTCAGGCAGCAGGTGGACGAATGGTTCGTCGTCGTAGGCATCAGCCCAGGCCTGCCGCAGCCGCTCTGCGGTGGCGCTGTTCAGCGCCTGCGGCTTCACCTTGGCGGTGGCAGTGGTCAGGATGCCGCGGCTCATCGGAGCCAGGGTGGGCGTGAAGGAAACAGTGACTTGCTCGCCCGCCGCGTTGGACAGGCCCTGCTCGATCTCCGGTGTGTGCCGGTGGCCGCCGCCCACGCCGTAGGGGCTCATGGAGCCCATGACTTCGGCGCCGATCAGATTAACCTTGGCGGCCTTGCCCGCGCCGGAGGTACCGGACGCGGAAACGATGACGACGTCGTCGGGCTCCAGGAGGTTTGCGGCGAACCCCGGGGTCAGGGCGAGCAGCGCGGACGTCGGGTAGCAGCCCGGCACGGCGATGCGGGTGGCGCCTTTGAGTGCCTCGCGCTGGCCCGGCAGCTCCGGGAGGCCGTAGGGCCAGGTGCCGGCGTGGGCCGAGCCGTAGAACTTCTCCCACGCTGCGGGGTCTTCGAGACGGTGGTCTGCGCCGGCGTCGATCACCACGGTGCCCTCGGGCAGCTGCGCGGCAATTTCGGCGGATGCGCCGTGAGGCAGGGCAAGGAAGACGACGTCGTGGCCGGAGAGGTTCTCCACGGTGGTGTCCTCGAGGATGCGGCTGGCCAGCCCGTGCAGGTGCGGCTGCAGCTCGCCGAGCCGCGAGCCGGCGTTGCTGTGGGCGGTGATGGCACCGATCGTGACGTCCGGGTGCCCGGCAAGGATGCGGAGCACTTCCCCGCCCGCGTAGCCGCTGGCGCCCGACACTGCAACAGAAATAGTCATGATCCGACTATACAGCAATAGTTATGCATAGGCGCCGATACTTATGCATGCGGTGGTTGTGGAACATTCGAAGGCCCGGGATCCAAGGGAATCCTTAGGATGGTTGGAGCAGCCGGAGACGCCGGCCCGGGAAAGGGAAGCAATGACGCACGCAATCGTCGCACGCCCGGCAGGCGGACCGGAAGTCCTCGAGTACACGGAGATTGACCGGCCGGTCCCGGGCCCGGGACAGTTGCTGATCAAGGTCGGAGCGGCCGGGGTCAACTTCATAGATACCTACAAGCGGGGCGGTGTCTACAAGGTCCAGTACCCCTTCATCCCGGGTTCCGAAGCCGCCGGCACAGTGGAGGCCGTGGGTGACGGGGTGACCTCGTTTACCGCCGGGGACCGCGTTGCCACGGCCGAGGGCGTCAACTGTTACGCGGAGTATGCGCTGGTGGATGAAGACGCCGCGCTCCCGGTGCCCGCCGGGCTGGATGACTTCACCGCAGCAGCCCTCCCCCTGCAGGGCATGACGGCCCATTACCTGATGAACTCCACCTTCAAGGTGGAACCCGGCCACACCGTCCTGCTGCATGCCGGCGCCGGCGGCGTGGGGCTGCTCCTCATCCAACTGCTGAAGGCCCGCGGCGCCCAGGTCATCACCACCGTGTCCACCGACGAAAAGGAACAGCTGGCCCGTGAAGCAGGCGCTGACCACGTGCTGCGGTACGAGGGCTTTGCGGCGCGGGTCCGCGGGATTACCGGCGGCACCGGCGCGGAAGTGGTCTACGACGGCGTTGGCAAGGACACGTTCGACGGCTCACTGGAGGCCCTTCGGATCCGCGGAACCCTGGTGCTCTTCGGCGCTGCGTCCGGCCCCGTCCCGCCGGTGGATCCGCAGCGCCTGAATGCCGGCGGCTCGCTGTTCCTGACCCGGCCCACCATGGGGCACTACCTCCAGGATGCCGCCGAGCGGCGGTGGCGCTCGGGCGAAATTTTCGCAGCCGCGGCCGACGGCACCCTCAAGGTCCGCGTCGGCGGGCGCTACCCGCTGTCCCAGGCAGAGCAGGCACACCGGGACCTCGAAGGCCGCCGCACCACCGGCAAGGTGGTGCTGGTTCCCTGAGGCCGGGCCACCCCGGCTGAACGTGCGGTGAACTGCGGGTCCCCCCGGCTGGCGGAACCCGGCGCGCCGGACACCTGTTGTTCACCTTGCCGGGGCAAAATGCCCGGGTGACTCAGCAGCAGGTCCCCCTTGGGGATATCCATTCCGGCGCCACGCCGGCCGCGCCCCCTACATCCGGCGGTTCACAGGCCGGTGGATCCCCCGAATTGGGGCCGGAAGGGGCTTCAACCCCGGGTTCGGCCCAGTCTCAGGGCACGCACGCGCCGCAGTTCCCGGGGTCACCGGCCGCCCCACCCGTCCGGACGCTGATTGATATCCTCCAGGACACTGCTGCCCGTTTCCCCGACGCATCGGCGCTCGACGACGGCCGTGTGTCCCTTAGTTACGCCCAGCTCATGGACGAAGTACGATCCGCCGGGCGCCGCCTCCACCAGGCGGGCCTCGGTGCCGGCGACCGGATCGGCGTGCGGATTCCTTCAGGCACCAACGAGCTGTATGTGTCCATCCTGGCCGTCCTGCTGGTGGGCGCCGCCTACGTCCCGGTTGACGCCGACGATCCCGACGAACGGGCCCGCCTGGTCTTCAACGAGGCCAAAGTCGCCGCCGTCCTGGAAGGCGGGCAGGTGATCAGGCCCGGCATGGCAGGAGGCCGCCGCCCAGGGCCCTTTGCGGGCGCACGCCCGCCCGTGCCGGATGACGACGCCTGGATCATCTTCACTTCCGGCTCCACCGGAACACCCAAGGGCGTTGCGGTCCGGCACCGTTCGGCCGCCGCGTTCGTGGACGCGGAGGCAAGGATCTTCCTGCACGGCGATCCCCTGGGACCCCAGGACCGGGTATTGGCGGGGCTCTCCGTGGCCTTCGACGCCTCCTGCGAAGAGATGTGGCTTGCCTGGCGGCACGGCGCCTGCCTGGTTCCCGCACCACGCGCCCTGGTCCGGACAGGCATGGACCTTGGCCCCTGGCTGATCAACCACGGCATCACCGCCGTTTCCACCGTGCCCACCCTCGCGGCACTCTGGCCCGCTGAATCCCTGGAAAACGTCCGCCTGCTCATCTTCGGCGGGGAGGCCTGCCCGCCCGAACTGGCGGAGCGCCTTGCCGTGGAAGGCCGCGAGGTGTGGAATACCTATGGCCCCACCGAAGCGACAGTAGTGGCCTGCGCAGCCCCCCTGGCAGGTTCCGGCCCCGTGCGGATTGGCCTGCCCCTGGACGGCTGGGACCTCGCCGTCGTCGACGCCCGCGGCATTCCGGTGGCCGAAGGCGGGACGGGTGAGCTGATCATCGGCGGCGTCGGGCTGGCCCGGTACCTTGACCCCGCCAAGGACGCCGAGCAGTACGCTCCCATGCCCAGCCTGGGCTGGGACCGCGCCTACCGCTCCGGCGACCTTGTCCGCTTCGAGCAGGCGGGCCTCATATTCCAGGGCCGGGCCGACGAGCAGGTCAAACTGGGCGGCCGCCGGATCGAGCTGGGCGAAATCGACTCCGCCATGCAGTCGCTGCCCGGGGTTGCCGGTGCGGCCGCCGCGGTGCAGACGACGGCGGCGGGCAACCAGATCCTGGTGGGCTACCTGGCACCTGTTGCCGGTGAAGACCTGGACCTGGCTGAGGCACGCGGGCGCCTGGCAGGAAGCCTGCCGGCTGCGCTGGTGCCCCTCCTGACGGTGGTGGATTCGCTGCCCACCAAGACCAGCGGGAAGGTGGACAGGCATGCGCTGCCCTGGCCGCTCGCCGGTGCCGGTGCTGCGGAGGCGGACGCTGCTCCCCTGAACCTCCCCGGGGACGCCACCTGGATCGTGGAGCAATGGAGCAGCATCCTGGGCAGTCCGGTGAGATCCCTCGACGCGGACTTCTTCGCGTACGGCGGCGGATCCCTGTCCGCGGCGCAGCTGGTCTCCGCCCTCCGGGTCCGCTACCCCACCATCACCGTCGCCGACATCTACGCCACACCCCGGGTGGGGGCGCTGGTGGAGCTGGCACGGCAGTCACGGCCCGATGGGTCCTTTGGCCCGGCAAAGGACCGCACCGTGCGGCCCACCGCCCGCAAATCCCAGGTGTTCCAGACCCTGATGGGCGTTCCACTGCACATCCTGGTGGGCATGCGCTGGCTGACCTACCTCATGGCAGCCAACAACCTGCTGGCAGGCAATGCCGGGTTCGCCGCAGCTCCCACCGTGTCATGGTGGTGGGTGGCGGCCTCGTGGCTGGTGTTCGTCAGCCCGGCAGGACGGATGCTGCTGGCGGTGGCCGCCGCGCGGATCCTGCTCCGAGGTGTCAGGCCCGGCACTTATCCGCGTTCCGGCCGTGTCCACCTCCGGCTCTGGCTGGCAGAGCAGATCCAGGACCTGGCCGGCGCCATCAGCCTGGGAAGCGCAGCGTGGGTGCCCTACTACGCCCGGGCTCTCGGCGCGAAGATCGGCCGGGACGTCCAGCTGCACTCGCTGCCGCCGGTGACAGGGCTGCTCACGCTGGGCCGGGGCGCCAACGTGGAGCCGGAGGTGGATTTGTCCGGGTGGTGGATCGACGGCGACCACGTCCACATCGGCGCGATCCGGATCGGTGCCGGCGCCTCGGTGGGCGCCCGCAGCACGCTGATGCCCGGAACGTCCATCGGCGCAGGGGCGCAAGTGGACGCGGGCTCAGCGGTCTCCGGGAAGGTCAAGGCCGGGCAGCTGGTGGCCGGCTCGCCCGCCCGCCGGCAGGGCAAAGCCAAGCATTCCGCTCCTGCAGCGCCGGTCCTGGGCCCCGTGGCAGCCAAAGCCTGGTTCGGGGGATTCGCGCTTGCCTCGGCAGTACTGTCCCTGCTGCCCTTCGTGTCCGCGGCGGCGGCCGCCTGGGTGGCATACCTGTTCATCCAGGGGGGCACCTCCCTCAGCGGCGCGCTGCCGAGGCTCCTGCTCGCGCTCGCGCCGGCCGCGCTCACCTGGTTCGCGGCCAACGCCCTCCTCATCCTTGCCGCAACCCGGCTCCTCAGCGTTGGCATCACCGAGGGCTACCACCGGGTCCGCAGCAGGGTGGGCTGGCAAATCTGGGCCACCGAACGCGTCCTCGACCTTGCCAGGGACCTGCTGTTCCCCATCTATGCCAGCCTCTTCACGCCGGTGTGGCTGCGCCTGCTGGGAGCAAAAATCGGCAAGAACGTGGAGGCCTCGACGGTGCTGCTGATCCCCAAGATGACCACCGTGGGCGAAGGTGCCTTCCTGGCGGACGACACCATGGTGGCCTCCTACGAGCTGGATGGCGGATGGCTGCGCGTGGCCCCGGCCAAGATCGGCAAACGGTCCTTCCTGGGCAACTCCGGCATGACCGCAGCGGGCCGGAACGTCCCCAAGAACTCGCTGGTCGCGGTCCTCTCCGCAACGCCGGCCAAGGCCAAATCCGGCACGTCCTGGCTGGGCAGTCCGCCGGTCCGCCTCCGCCGCACAGCGATCGCCTCCGACGACACCCGCACCTTCCAGCCCCCGCTGAAGCTCAGGGTCGCCAGGACGCTGTGGGAGCTGTGCAGGTTCCTGCCCGTCATGCTCACCGTGGGTATTGCCGGCGGCGCCATGCTGGTCTTCGACTGGTTGGCCGCCACCTTCAACTATGGGGTGGCAGCCCTGCTCAGCGGCGTCGTCATGCTGCTGGCCGGTTTCGTGGCCGCGTTCTCCGCCGTTGCCGCCAAATGGATCCTGGTGGGACGGATCCGGGCCGGCGAGCACCCCCTCTGGAGCTCGTTCATCTGGCGCAACGAAGTGGTGGACAGCTTCATCGAACTGGTCAGTGCACCATGGTTCGCCCGCGCCGCGTCCGGCACCCCGGCACTGGTCTGGTGGCTGCGTGCCCTCGGGGCGAAGATCGGGACGGGCACGTGGTGCGAAAGCTACTGGCTGCCCGAGGCGGACCTGGTGACCCTCGGCCGGAACGCCACCGTCAACCGGGGCTGCGTGGTGCAGACGCACCTGTTCCACGACAGGGTGATGAGCATTGACGCTGTTACCCTCGAAGACGGGGCCACCATGGGCCCGCACGGGGTCATCCTGCCCCAGGCCAGCGTGGGTGCCGGTGGAACGGTTGGTCCCGCGTCCCTGGTGATGCGCGGCGAGACCGTCCCGGCCGCCACGTACTGGATGGGCAACCCGGTCAGCCCGTGGAACGGCCCCGCAACACCGTCTGCCTAGCAACCGAAGGTCGCCATGAGTTCTCCAGCATCAGCCGCCCGCGGCAACGTGCCCGCGTCCAGCGGTGCGGCTCCCGATCCCTACATGCCGGGCGCGGGCACCAACGCCTACCGGGTGGAACGCTACGAACTGGACCTTGACTACCGCGTGGCCAGCAACCGCCTGAGCGGCAGGGCGGTGCTGCACGGCGTCGCCTGCGTGGCGACGTCGGCCATTGTCCTTGACCTGGTGGGGCTCCGCGCCACCAAGGTCCAGCTCAATGGCGGCAGGGCACTGCGGTTCAACCAGCGCGCCGGGCAGCTGGTGGCCTCAACCCCGGCTCCCCTCCAGGCGGACGAGCCCTTCACCATCGAAGTCCGCTACGGGGGCAACCCGTCGCCGCGGCGGGGCCTGTGGGGCGAAGTGGGCTGGGAAGAACTGACCGACGGCGTGCTGGTGGCCGGGCAGCCCAACGGCGCACCATCCTGGTTTCCCTGCAACGACCATCCCCGCGACAAGGCCAGCTACAGGTTCACGGTGACTACCGACGCGAACTACCGCGCCGTCTGCAACGGAGTGCTGCAGTCGCGCACCACCCGGTCCAGCCGGGAAACCTGGGTGTACGAGCAGGCTGAGCCCATGCCCGCGTACCTTGCCACCGTACAGATCGGCCGGTACGGCCTGCTGGAACTGGATGCCGGGCGCTCCGGACCACAGGTGCCGCAGTCCGTCGCCGTCTCCCCCGCGCTCGCCGACCAGGCACGCGCCGGGCTGGCCCTGCAGCCGGCCATGATGCGGACGTTCAGCAGCTGCTTTGGGCCCTACCCGTTCGCCGGGCACACGGTGGTGGTCACCGAGGACGAGCTGGAGATCCCGCTTGAAGCCCAGGGGCTGTCCATCCTCGGCCCCAACCATTTGACCGCGGACTGGGAGTCGCAGCGGCTGATCGCCCACGAGCTCTCGCATCAGTGGTTCGGAAACTCCGTGACAGCCGCCAGCTGGCAGGACATCTGGCTCCACGAGGGCTTCGCCTGCTATGCCGAATGGATCTGGTCCGAGGAAGCCGGCGTGATGTCAGTCGCCGCCCGGGCGGGCGCCGCGTGGCGCGGGCTGAAGGCCGATGCGCAGGACCTTCTGGTGGGCGATCCGGGGCCGCAGCATATGTTCGATGACCGGGTTTACAAGCGGGGCGCCCTGGCCGTGCACGCCGTCCGCGTGGCAGTAGGTGATCTCGCCTTCTTTGCGCTGCTGCAGGAGTGGACCGCCACCCACCGGCACGGCTCGGTCAGCACGCATGACTTCATCATGGCCGTGGACCGTGCCACCGCCATCGACACCGAGGCGCTGCTGCACCCGTGGCTGTATGAGGAACTCCTGCCGCCGCTGCCGGCAGGCTGACGCCCCGTTGCGGTGCTGCCTAAGGGCGTCCGGGCGTCAGGGAAAGCGCGACGGCGGCCGCCAACTGCGCGGGCAGCCCGGTTTCCGCGGGGGCAAGGTCCCTCAGGCCCGGCAGTTCGCGCACGTCCAGGGACGAGGGCGCTGTACGGAGCCCGTCGCCGGTCATTTTCAGCCACGCCTCTTTCCGGGCCCACAGTTTCGCCTGGGCGGCCGGCCGGCCTTCCGGCGGCACGGTCCGGATGTCGCGGTGTTCAGCGGTGGTCAGTGCCAGCCCGGCAAATCCGCTGAAGTCGGTACGGGCCGGGTCCTCGATGTCCACGCCGAGGCGCAGGTCCGGCCCAGCGTCCTGAACGGCGGCAAGGAGGGTCCAGCCGGCGGCCCGGGAGAGGCTCAGTGCCAACGGCAGCCGGGTGCCCCGGTAGGAGTAGCCGGGCCTGCCGTGGCTGAGGTCCGCGCCTGAGCCGCACTGCGGGCAGCTGTAGCAGGCGGCCAGGCTGGTCACGGCCAGGCCCAGCAGGTCGGCGGCGAACCGGCGCTGGGCCAGTCGGGAGGCCAGGAACCGGTGGCCGGCCGCGGGCTCCATGGCGCGGGCCCGGCGCAGCTCGGCGCAGTCCAGGAGCCGTTCCGAGTCCTGCACCAGCCCGGCGGCGTCGCCGGCAAGCGAAAAGGGCGGGACGGCGTGAACCACAAGTTGTGGAGTCATGCCGTCCCGCCCTTTTTGAATCGCCAGCCGGACCAGCGGCTAGCGCTGGACTGCCCCGAAGCGCTCGGCGGCCAGTGCCACGGCGCCCTCGCGGGCGGCGGACGCTTCGTCAGCCGTCAGGGTGCGGTCCGCGGCGCGGAACCGCAGGCCGAACGCCAGTGACTTCTTGCCGTCTTCGATGCCCTTGCCGGCGTACACGTCGAACAGGGCGACGTCCTCCAGCAGTTCTCCGGCGCCTTCCCGGAGTACGTCGAGGACGTCGTCTGCGGGCACATCGGCGGGGACCACCAGCGCCACGTCCTGGGTGGCCAGCGGGAACGTGGAAATGTGGCGTGCCACGATCACGTCCGGGGCTGCCTCGAACAAGGCGTCGGCGTTGATCTCCAGCGCCACCGAGCGGGCCGGCATGTCAGTGGCTGCCAGCAGCTTGGGGTGCAGCTCGCCGGCGTAACCCACGGTCTCGCCCGTCCGCAGCGACAAGCGTGCGGCGCGGCCCGGGTGGAATGCCTGGTGGCTGCCTTGGCTGGCCACCAGGTCCACCCCCAGGACGTCCCCGGCGAGGCGGGCAATGTCCAGGGCGTCCGCCCAGTCCCACAGCCGGGGAGCGTGCGCTGCAGCTGCCGGGGAATCATGCCCGGTCAGGACCGCGGCGACGTGGAACGGCTGGTCCGGGACGCCGTCGTACAGCGCATCCAGCACCTCGTCGGCAGGCTTGGCGCCCAGCGGCGGAATCGATTCGGTTCCCGCGGTGTCGCCGGGCAGGAACACCTGCCCGGATTCGAAGATGGCGAGGTCGCGGAAGCCGCGCGAGTGGTTCCGCTTGGCTTGCTCGATCCGGCCCGGCAGGCCGGAGGTGCGCAGGAAGCCCTGCTCCTCGCTGATGGGGTTGGCCAGCTTGAGCGCGGGCCGGGCGGCACCCTGTTCCGCAACGCCGAACGTGTCGTTGGCGGCCTTGGATACGAACGGGTAGGACAGCACCTCGGTGAGACCGGCGTCCGCCAGCGCCTGGATGAGCCGCCGGCGCTGCTGCTGCAGGCGCGTCAGGCCACGCCCCGGAGGAGCTACCGGCAGCGTGGCGGGAATCTTGTCGTAGCCCACCAGCCGCGCGATTTCCTCGGACAGGTCTTCCTTGGTCTCAAGGTCGTGCCGCCAGCTCGGCGCAGTGACCGTCCAGCCGCCGTCGTGCTTTTCCACCGCAGCGCCGAGGTCCTCCAGGGCGGTAACGATCTGCTCTTCCGAGAAGTCGATGCCGATCCGGGCGGCCGCGAACCCTGCGGGAAGCTCGATGGTGACCGTTTCCGGTGCGGTTCCGACGTCGGTTCCGGCTTCGTCGGCAGTGCCGCCGGCCAGTTCCACCAGGAGGTCCACGACGCGCTGGGCGGCGATGCCGGCCACGTGCCAGTCGACGCCGCGCTCGAAGCGCTTGGACGCTTCGGACGGCAGCTTGTGCCGGCGCCGGGAACGGCTGATGGACACCTCATCGAAGTGGGCGGCCTCAACCAGGATGTTCGACGTCGTATCGCCCACCTCGGTTGCCGCGCCGCCCATGACGCCGGCGATGCCGATGGCCCCGGAGTCGTCGGTGATGAGCAGGTCCTCCGGGTCGAGAGTGCGTTCCTTGTCATCGAGCGTGGTGATCTTCTCGCCCGCGGTTGCGCGGCGCACCACGATGTCCCCGGACAGCTTGTCCAGGTCGTAGCAGTGCGTGGGCTGGCCCAGTTCGAGCATGACGTAGTTGGAAATATCCACCGGCAGGGAGATGGAGCGGATGCCGGCGAGGCGCAGGCGGGACGCCATCCAGGGCGGGGTGGGGCGGCTGGGGTCCACGCCACGGACGGTGCGCGCCACGAAGCGGTCGCAGCCGGGCTTGCCATAGATGGGGGCGTCGTCGTTGAGCTTGACGCCATAGCCGCCGGACAGCACCTCAGGCGCCTGTACCTTGCTGGCGGGGTCCGTGAAAGTGGTTCCCGTGGCGTGCGCGTACTCGCGGGCCGCGCCGCGGATGGAGAAGGCGTAGCCGCGGTCCGGGGTGACGTTGATTTCGGCTGCCTGGTCGTAGAGGCCCAGCAGTTCCATCGCGTCGGTGCCGATTTCCGGATCAAGGCCGATGCGGGAGAGGACCAGGATGCCGTCGTGGTCCTCGCCGATGCCCAGCTCACGGACGGAGGCGATCATGCCGGCGGAAAGGTGTCCGTAGGTCTTGCGGGCAGAGATGCGGAAGTCACCCGGGAGGACGGCGCCCGGGAGCGTGACCACTACCTTGTCGCCTTCCACGAAGTTGTGGGCGCCGCAGATGATGCCCTGGACTCCGGAAGGATCGATGCCCTCTCCGGTCAGGGTCTGCTCCGCGCCTTCGGGAACCACGCGGACCTGGCACCAGTTAATGGTCTTGCCGTTGGTCTGCGGTTCCTTGACCAGGCTCAGGACCTGGCCCACCACCACCGGCCCCTGCAGGGCATCGGTGGGACGGTGGACGTCCTCTTCTTCGAAGCCGACCTTGACCAGTTCTTCCATGACGTCTTCGGCCGTGGCGCCGGCCGGTACCTCTGCGAATTCACGCAGCCAGGAAAGTGGGATACGCACTGTTAGATCTCCATCCCGAAGTGCTCGCTGAAACGTACATCGCCTTCGATCATGTCGCGCATGTCGCTGACCTCGTTGCGGAACATGAGGGCACGCTCAATGCCCATGCCGAAGGCGAAACCTGAATAGATATCCGGGTCGATGCCGGCAGCACGGAGGACGTTGGGGTTGACCATGCCGCAGCCACCCCATTCGATCCAGCGCGGACCGCCCTTGGCGCCCGGGTGGAAGATGTCCAGCTCCGCGGACGGCTCGGTGAACGGGAAGTAGTTGGGCCGCAGCCTGACCTTCGCTTCGTCGCCGAACATCTGGCGGGTGAAGTGCTCCAGGGTGCCGAGCAGGTCTGCCATGGACAGTCCCTTGTCGATGGCCAGGCCCTCGAACTGGTGGAACACCGGCGTGTGCGTGGCGTCGAGTTCATCGGTGCGGAACACCTTGCCCGGGCACAGGACGTAGATGGGCAGATCGCGTTCCAGCATGGAACGGACCTGGACCGGGGACGTGTGCGTGCGCATGAGGAGGTGCGCCTCGGGCGGCTCCACGAAGAACGTGTCCTGCATTTCCCGTGCCGGGTGGTCCGGCTTGAAGTTCAGGGCGTCGAAGTTGAACCATTCCGATTCCACCTCCGGGCCTTCTGCGATTTCCCAGCCCATGCCCACGAAAATGTCCGAAACGCGGTCCTGCAGGGTGGACAGCGGGTGCCGGGCGCCGGCACGACGACGGCGGGGCGCGGCGGTGACGTCCACGGTCTCTTCGAGGAGGATCCGGGCGTCGTTCTCGGCTTCCAGGACCGCGGTACGGTCGGCGAGCGCCTTGTTGACCCGGCCGCGGGACGCGCCCATCAGCTTCCCGGCGAGCGCCTTCTGGTCCTTGGGGAGCCTGCCGATTTCACGGTTGGCCAGGCTGAGCGGGGACTTCTCCCCCGTATGCGCAAGCCTCACCGCCTTCAGCTCGTCAAGGGTGGCTGCACCGGCGATGGCGGTGACGGCCTGGTCTACAGCGGCGTTGATGGCGGCTTCATCCGTGGGGTTCGGGATGGCATCGCCCGGCAAAGTTTCAGTCATCTACTGTTCTTAGCTACGAGTTCGTTGGCTGCCGGCGAACAGGGCAGCCTGCACGGTTTCCCGGCGGCGCGTCCGTCACTGGCAGGTCATGGATGAATGCCCGCGGATTCAGTTCTGCAATCCGGTGCATTCAATGACCAGGGCAGGGCCAGCCGGAAAACCGGCAGCCACTGCCCTCCAGTCTAGTAGAACGCTCCGGCTACCATGTCCTCATGACATTGCGGCAGCGCCCCGGACGCGTGCGGTACCTGCGCCTGCAAAACTTGCGGCGCCGGTTCCTGCGCGGCCACCCCTTGCACCGGCACTCCCTGACAGCCGGCCAGCGGGCCAGGCAGGCAGCCAACCTGGCTAACGGCAGCACGCTGTTGGGCCTGGCCGTGGCCGGGGCTGCCCGTACCCGCCTGCAGCGCGGTCCGCGCGGCCTGGTCCTGGCCGCCGGTTATGGGTGGCCGTTGCCGGTTGCCGGGGCCTTCACCCTGGGCAACGTGGTGCTGTGCCGCTGCCCGGCCGAAGCCATGCTGGACCGGCCCGAGCTGCTGGGGCACGAGGAGAAGCACTGCTCCCAATACGCCTGGTGCCTGGGCCTTCCCTTCATCCCGCTATACCTGCTGGCCGCGGGGTGGTCGATGCTGCGGACCGGCAATCCGGGGACGGGCAACGTCTTTGAGCGGCGGGCTGGCGTGCTGGCGGGCGGCTATTCGGTACACGGAAAGCGAGCATGGTCGTGAAGCCGGCAG
>Ga0160435_1000283_pt1 | contig 22154 bp, 16 predicted proteins | sample HID1973K_E0MG_FD_108213 | JGI IMG/M metagenome (GOLD analysis project Ga0160435, IMG submission 108213) | Enriched mosquito-associated microbial communities from UW Madison campus, WI, USA - HID1973K_E0 MG | ecosystem: Host-associated > Arthropoda: Insects > Digestive system > Unclassified ...
CTGTGGAACCACCCGATCCCATCCCGAACTCGGAAGTGAAACGCAGCTGCGCCGATGGTAGTGTGGCTCAAGCCATGCGAGAGTAGGTCATCGCCAGGGGCTTTACCCCCAAACCCCCAGCCACCAGGCTGGGGGTTTGTCTTTTTGCGCGGCAGGAAATATTCGAAGCCGCCACCGGGATTTACACTGCCGCCATGCCCGAGCTACCCGAAGTCGAAACTACGCTGCGTGGCCTGGAGCCGCATCTACTCAAGCGCACGATTCATGGCGTCATCCTGCGACGCCCGGACCTGCGTTGGCCGATCCCCCGCGAAATCGAACAACAGCTGCCAGGCGCCAAGATCGCCAAGCTGCGACGCCGGGCCAAATATCTCTTGCTCGATACCGAACGCAATGGCACGGCAATCCTGCACCTGGGCATGTCGGGCAGCCTGCGTGTCCTCGCGGGCGATACCCCGGTTCGCGCCCATGACCACGTCGACATCAGCCTCGACAATGGCCGCCTGCTCCGGTTCAACGATCCACGCCGCTTCGGCGCGCTCCTGTGGCAGGCCCCGGGTGACACCCACCCCCTATTGGCCGAGCTCGGCCCCGAGCCGCTGTCCGATCTATTCGACGGCGACTATCTCTTCCATCTGAGCCGCGGCCGCAAGGCGCCGGTGAAGAGCTTCCTGATGGATCAGCGCGTCGTGGTCGGCGTTGGCAACATTTACGCCGCGGAAAGCCTATTCATGGCGGGGATCAGCCCACTTCGCGCGGCAGGAAAGGTGTCGCGCGAGCGCTACCAGCAACTAGCCACAGCGGTGAAGCACATCCTCGCCCACGCCATCGAACGCGGCGGCACTACCCTGCGTGATTTCATCAGTCCCGATGGCGTCCCTGGTTACTTCGAGCAGGAACTGTTGGTTTACGGCCGCGAGGGGGAGGAATGCAGCCAATGCGGCCGGCCACTTCGACACGCCTCGATCGGCCAGCGTGCCACCGTCTGGTGCCCCGGTTGCCAGCGGTGACGCCTTCACGTCGAAGGTCCGCGCCGCGGCTATAGTCCGCGCCATCGACGGTGTAAGGACTGCACCATGGGCGAGACGACGGACATCACCTTGTGGCTGGATTCGGCCCGCGCGGGCGACCGTGCCGCGCTTGACCGCGTGTTGTCCACGCTCTACCGCGAACTGCACACCATGGCGCGGCGCCAGCTTGCCGGCCAACAGAACCACACGCTCGACGCGACCTCGCTGGTGCACGAGTCCTACCTGAAATTGCTGGGCGCCAGTGGGCGTGCGCGGTTCGACGATCGCGCCCACTTCTTTGCCTATGCCGCCTCGGCCATGCGCAGCGTCGTCGTCGACTATGCCCGCAACCGCCTGGCGAGAAAGCGCGGTGGTGATCTCAAACGCGTGGCCGAGATCCCCGAGGACAGCGAGAGCGGCGTGCGCCTGGATGAGAATCTGTTGGCGCTCGATGTCGCCTTGAATCGCCTGCATGACCTCGACGAGCGCCTCGCGAAAGTCGTAGAGCTGCGCTATTTCGCCGGCCTGTCCGAACTGGAGATCGCCGAACTGATGCAGCGCTCCGAACGCAGCATCCGGCGCGACTGGCAGAAGGCACGCATATTGCTGTTGGCCTCGATGCAGGAGCGTTGAGCGGCCATGGACGCAGACCGTTGGGCGTTACTGTCACCGCTTCTGGACGAGTTGCTCGAACTGGACGACGACCTCCGCCAACGTCGCCTGGCCCAGTTGCAAATGGCTGATCGGGCGCTGGCGGCCGAACTGCGCCAGCTGCTGGCGGTGGAAAAGCAGAGCGACGCATTTATTGCCGAACCGCTCCTGGCGCGGCATGAGCAGCAAGCGTTGGTGGGCGACCGCATAGGCGCTTATCGGCTGCTTCAGCTGCTCGGCGCGGGTGGGATGGGCCAGGTCTGGCTCGCGCTCGACGAAGGCTCGCCAGATGCAGGACGCGTCGCCTTGAAGCTGCTGCGCGCGGACCTCGCAGACCCGCATCTGCGCAGTCGTTTCTTGCGCGAACGCGACATTCTCGCCAGTCTCGACCACCCTCAGATTCCGCGACTGCGCCATGCCGGAAGCGACGGCACCGGGCAGCTGTATCTTGCGCTCGACTACGTCCAGGGTGAGCCGATCACCGCGTACTGCCAGCAACATGGGCTTTCCACCGCTGCTTGCATCGAACTCTTTCTCCACGTCTGCGCGGCACTGAGCCACGTACACGCGCGCGGCGTGGTTCACCGTGACCTCAAACCTTCCAACATCCTGGTCAACCCGCAGGGAAAAGTTTCCCTGCTGGACTTTGGCATTGCCCAACGCACCGATGACCCGCCCGAAACCATCCCGGCGAGTGGCGATCGCACGTTCACCCTGCACTACGCCGCGCCCGAGCAGATCCGCGGGGAAGCCACCGCCGAGACCGTCGATGTGTACTCGCTGGGCGTAGTGCTATACGAACTGCTGGCTGGGCAGAAGCCCTATCGGCTGCGGCGGCAGAGCGACGCCGAGTGGGAGCGTGCCGTAATGCGCGCGGAAGTGACGCCGCCTTCGGCAGCGTTGGACCACCAGCAAGTCAGCGCAGGCGTTGCCGATCCCACCAAGCGCGCGACCAGTCTGCGCGGCGACCTCGACGCCATCGTGCTCAAGGCACTGCAGAAATCCGCAGGCGATCGCTACGCAACCGTAGAAGCCCTGGCCGACGATCTGCGCCGCTGGCAGCGCGGCCAGAACGTGTCGGCCGCCTCCCACGCAACCCCTCAGCGATGGCTGCAATGGATACGACGCAACCTCACGGGTCAGACCGCAAATGCCTGAAAGCCCTGCTTTGCCCGCGACGCGCCGCGGGCGACAATGCATTGCGTCCCCAGGAATCTGCGCATGCCGTCGAACCCTTGCCGTCACTTCTTTGCACTTCTGGCGCTTGCAGCCGCCGCCGCCTCGTCCGCAATGGCCGCCGACGGACCGCAGATGCTCATCCTGGACAACGGCAGCATCCGCCTTGAAGCTACCCCCGCCTTCGGTGGCCGGATGCTCTCCTGGCACCTGGCCGGTGAACCCAACGTACTGAAGGTCGGCCAGGACGCCATTCGCAACCAGCCGCGCCCGCAGTGGTCGGCCAGCGCTGGCGACATTCCCTACCTTGGTCACGACGTCTGGGTTGGTCCGCAAAGCCAATGGTGGCTGCACCAGGAGGCCAACCCCGCGCGCCGACAGGCCGCCGCCAACTGGCCGCCGGATCCTTATCTCTCGCTCGCGCCCAGCCGCGTGGTCTCGCAGGGCCCGAACGATTTCACGCTGGAAGGCGTGGCCAGCCCCATCACCGGCGTGCGCCTGCGCAAATCGGTTCGCCTTGCCGAGGAATCAGCAGATACCGTCATCTTCCAGGCCCAGGCCCAGAACATTCGCGACAGCGCCGTAGCGTGGGACCTGTGGTTCAACTCGCGCGTCGCTGCCAGTACCCGTGTTTTCGTGCCGGTTGCATCGCCAGAGAAGGACATGGACCTCAAGGCATCCACCGACCCCGGCACCACCGCGCCGATCCACGCCTGGGAACAAGGCATGTTCACCCTCTCGGCCGCGCGCTCCGATTCGCCCGCCATCCATCGCGGGAAATATCGCATCCAACCCTCGGCCGGATGGATGGCCGGGTTCGCCGGGCGCCAGGTCTTCCTGATCCGCTTCGAACACCAGCCCCGCGAACGCATCCACCCCGAGCAGGGCCAGGTCGAGTTGTACCTCGACGCGGCTTCGCGTGCGCCGGCTGAAGGCCTGTTGGAAATGGAAGTCCACGCGCCCTATCGGCAACTGAAACCGGGCGAACGGATGCAGGCCAGCGAACGCTGGACCTTGCTGCGCTACGACGGCCCCGACGACGTGCGTGCCCAACGCGCATTCCTGTGCGAGCAATCCACCCGCCTCGACTTGACCAACGCCTGCGTCCCTGAAGCCCGCATTCATTGACCAGCCATCGCTGTACGAGCCGGCTGGCTATGATGTGCCTCCCTCTTCCTTCCCGCCCGAACGGCCCATGGAACGACGCCAATTCCTCAAGAACGCCGCCGCCGCCCTTGCCAGCCTCGGCTTGCCGGCGATCCCGACATGGGCGCTGGCCGCCGCAAATGCCGTCGGCCTGCGTCGCCTGGGCCAACCGCAACCATTCGACTTCGCCTCGCTCAAGGGCCAGGCCCGTGCACTGGCCAATGCCCCTTACCAGTCGCACAAGCGCGTGCTGCCAGGGCCGGTCGAAAACCTGACCTGGGACCAGTACCAGTCGATCAGCTACCGCCAGGACCACGCCCTGTGGGCTGATAAGCCGGGCCGCTTCCAGGCCAAGTTCTTCCACCTTGGCCTGTATTTCCATTCGCCGGTGCGCATGTTCGAAGTGGTCGGCGGCAAGGCGCAGGAACTGGCGTATGACGGCGCCGCCTTCGACTATGGCAAGAGCGGACTACAAGGCAAGGGCCTGCCGGCCGACCTCGGCTTTGCCGGCTTCCGCCTCAACACCCGCCAGGACACCAACCGCGACTTCGCTGCCTTCCTCGGCGCCAGCTACTTCCGCGCCGTCGGCGCCGAAGGCCAGTACGGCCAGTCGGCGCGTGGCTTGGCAATCGATACGGGCACTGGCCGGCCGGAAGAATTCCCCGATTTCATCGCTTATTACCTCGAAAAGCCTGCGGCCGACTCCGACACCGTCGTGGTCTACGGCCTGCTCGACTCTCCCAGCGTCGCCGGCGCCTACCGCTTCGCCATCACCAATGGCGAAGTGTTGCTGATGGAGATCGACAGCGCCTTGTACCCGCGCAAGGCGATCGAGCGCCTGGGCATCGCGCCTTGCACCAGCATGTACCAGACCGGCGAGAACGATCGCCGCATGGATTGGGACTGGCGCCCGGAGATCCACGACACCGACGGCCTGTCGATGTGGGCCGGTAACGGCGAATGGATCTGGCGCCCGCTGGCGAACCCGCCGCACCTGCGTTTCAACATGTTCGTCGACGAGAACCCGCGTGGCTTCGGCCTGTTGCAGCGCGACCGCAACTTCGACCATTACCAGGACGACGGCGTCTTCTACGAGAAGCGCCCGTGCCTGTGGGTCGAGCCGAAGAGCGGTTGGGGCAAGGGCTCGGTGCAGCTGGTCGAAATCCCGACGGTGGACGAGACCTTCGACAACATCGTCGCCTTCTGGAATCCCGAAGCCAAGCCGCAGCCCGGGCAGGAATTGCTGTTCGGTTACCGGCTCTACTGGGGCGCGCATCCCCCGGCATCCTCGCCGCTGGCCCTGTGCGTGGCCACGCGCACCGGCCTGGGCGGCGTGATCGGGCAAAAGCGTACGCATTTCTCCTGGCGCTTCGCCGTTGATTTCGCCGGCGGCGAACTGGCCGCGTTGGCCAAGGCCAACAACCTGCAAGTCGAGGCGGTGCTGCAGCTGTCGCGCGGCAAGACCGAGGTAGTCTCGGCGCGCCCGCTGCACGAAGTCTCCGGCTATCGCGCCATGTTCGACGTCGTGCCGCCGGACGACTCCACCCAGCAGATCGATATCCGCCTGTTCCTGCGCCTGCAGGGCAAGCCGCTCACCGAGACCTGGCTATACCAATGGACGCCGCCGGCGGCGGCGGAGCGCAAGCTTTACTGATCCGTGCGTGCCGCGCCCCTAGTGGCGCGGCGTTTCACCAGGGCAGCGATTCCTGCAACGGCTCGATCCGGCCCTCGCCGCGCATGATCCGCTTGAACTCGGCCCGGCTCACCGACACATAGCGCTCGTTGCCGCCGATCTCCACCTGCGGCCCGTCCTGCACGGCATGGCCGTGCTCATCCACGCGCACGGTCATCGTCGCCTTGCTGCCGGTGTGGCAGATGGTCTTGATCTCCTGCATCTCGTCGGCCCACGCCAACAGGTACTGGCTGCCCTCGAACAGCTCGCCGCGGAAATCCGTGCGCAGGCCGTAGCACAGCACCGGAACGCGCAGTTGGTCGACGACTTCGCTCAGCTGCCACACCTGTGGGCGCGTCAGGAACTGCGCCTCGTCCACCAGCACGCAATCGAGCTTGCCGTGTGCACCGATATCCGCTTCGACCAAGCGCAGCAGATCGCGGTCGCGGTCGAACGGTTGGCCTTCCGCGCGCAAACCAATACGCGAGGCCACCACGCCAGTGCCGGCGCGGTGGTCCAGTTGCGGGGTGAGGATCAGCGTGCGCATGCCGCGCTCGCGATAGTTGTGCGCCGACTGCAGCAAGGTCGTGGTCTTGCCCGCATTCATCGCCGAATAATAGAAATAGAGCTTGGCCATGCGGGAATTCTAGCGGCTGGCACCGCCAGTGGGCTCGCGAGCCTCAGGGCGTGGGCTGAGGCTCGCGGGCGGCATCTGCGGGAATCTCGACCGAGCCGACATGAACTTTGCCCTGGCGCTCGATCAGCCTGTCCTGGCTCTTCCAATACTCTTCAGGCTTCCAGTATTTGTCCTGGTAATACTGCTGAGCCATCACCCGCGATCCGGAGGCCTGGGACGGTTCCATCAGATACGTGTCCAGCGTGCCAATGTGGCCAGTCCTGCTGCCAGTCACCTGCAGACGTTCCTTCCGCAGGATCCGCTCCAGGCGCGGTTTGGCCGCCGCATCACCATATTCGGCGTAGACGGCGCGGCCCTCATGCAGGGCCCGCGCACGTTGGCCTTCGTCAAGCTCGTTCCAATAGCGCTCGCGCTTGGCCAGCAGGAAGGGCGTGCCCCGCTCGGCGGCCAGGTCCATCCAGGCATAGGCCAACGCGCGGTCGACTTCGCCGCCCTGTCCGGTCCACAGCAACTCTGCCAGCGCCGCCTGCGAGATCTTGTCGCCGTATCGCGACGCTGTCCGGTAGTAGCGCCGGGCTGCCTCGGTGCGTCCCTTCTGTACCGCCTCGTAGCCGAGCCGGCGGAAGCGCTGGTCCGGATGCGCGTCCTCCAGGCTCTCCGAGGCAGCCACGTTCGGGTCTTCCATGACCGCGGCTGTCTGGCCAAACGACTGCGCCTGTGCGGCAGCGGGTGCGCCCAACAGCAACATCAGGCTCCAGAGGGAAGCGTATCGCACGGTCAGGGTCCGTCCTTTTTCAGTGTCTCTGGCGCGCCGAGGTGAACGTCGCCCTTGGGCGCGTTGATCTGCGCTTCCTGCCACTGCCAATAGTTGGCCGGCTTCCAGAAGCGATCCTGATAGTAGCTATATGACGGTACACGGAGATTGCAGATGAGCTGCCTATCCGAGACCCACCAATGACCGACGCACAGATCCAGGGACGAGCTGCGATTGCCGGTGCGACTCCCGAGCTGGTCTTTGAGCGTCAACCGCATCAACGTCTCCAGTCGCGGTTGGGCGACATCGTCGGCGTACTCGGCGTACAGCGCCTTGCCATCGCGCACGGCACGCTCGCGCTCCGAGGCATCGAGTGCATCCCAGTACCGCTCACGTTCGACCAGTAACAGCGGCGTACCGCGCTCGGCAGCCAGATCCATCCACGCATACGCCATGGCGCGGTCCTGCGGGATACCGCGGCCTTCCCACAGCATCTGCGCCAGGAACGCTTGGGACATTTTGTCGGCATAACGCGCGGCGGTACGGAAGTGCTCTGCAGCTTCCGGCCCTTGCCCACGATCCAGCGCGCCCACGCCACGCAGCCGATTGAGCATGTCCGGGTGCGCGCTCATGAACGACTTGGACAGCACGATGTCGTAATCGGCCGGCGCCACGCCGGGCAAACCCACCTCGTCTGCCGACGCCAGTGGCGCGAACACCAGGGCGCCAGCCAGGCACCACCGAAACAGCTTCGATCTGAAATGCATGGGAGCCTCCGTTGCCGCCCAGGACACCGAAATACTGCAACCTCCGGGCGCAGTCAAGCTGCTACCCCCGTCGCAGCCCCGCTACAATGCTCCGCCCACGGAAGCCTCATGCACGGTCTCAATCCCCCCCAGCGCGCCGCGGTCCTGCACTGCGAAGGTCCCTTGTTGGTGCTGGCTGGCGCCGGCAGCGGCAAGACGCGCGTGATCGTGGAGAAGATCGCCCATCTGGTCGCCACTGGCCGTTATCCGGCCAAGCGGATCGCCGCGATTACCTTCACCAACAAGTCGGCCAAGGAAATGCGCGAGCGCGTCGGCAAGCGCATTCGCGGCGAGGCGGGCGAAGGGCTGACCATCTGCACCTTCCATGCGTTGGGGCTGAAGTTCCTGCAGATCGAACACGAGGCGGCCGGGCTCAAGCGCGGCTTCTCGATCTTCGACGCCGACGACGCCGCGGCCCAGGTCAAGGACCTGCTGCATGGGGCCAAGCCCGACGCGATCGAAGACGCCAAGAACCTCATCTCGCGCGCCAAGAATACCGGCCTGTCGCCGCAGCAGGCGATGGCGGCCGCGCGCAGCAACCGCGAGAAGGAAGCGGCCAGCCTGTACGAGCGCTACCAGGCGCGGCTGACCACCTTTAACGCAGTGGACTTCGACGATCTCATCCGCCTGCCGGTGCAGATCCTCGAGGAGAATCCGGAGATCGTCCAGGCCTGGCGTGAACGAATCGGCTATTTGCTGGTGGACGAGTGCCAGGACACCAACGACGCCCAGTACCGGCTGCTGAAGATGCTGGCCGGCGAGCGCGGCAACTTTACCTGCGTGGGCGACGACGACCAGAGCATCTACGCCTGGCGCGGCGCCAACCCGGACAACCTGCTGCAGATGGCGCAGGATTATCCGAAGCTGGAAATCATCAAGCTCGAACAGAACTACCGCTGCTCCAACCGGGTGTTGCGCGCAGCCAATGCGTTGATCGCGCACAACCCGCATGAGCACCTGAAAACGCTGTGGAGCGATCAGGCCGACGGCGAACGCATCCGCGTGTGGGAATGTCGCGACAGCGATCACGAGGCCGAGAAAGTCGCCGCCGAGATTTCCTATCTCGCCAACGCCAAGCAAGCGCCATACAGCGACTTCTGCATCCTGTTCCGCGGCAACTTCCAGTCGCGGCCGCTGGAAAAGGCCATGCAGCTGCTGCGAGTGCCCTACCACCTAAGCGGTGGCACCGCGTTCCTGGAGCGGCAGGAGGTCAAGGACTTGTTGTCCTGGCTGCGGCTGATCGTCAACCCCGACGACGACGCGGCCTTCCTGCGCGCGGTGCAATCGCCCAAGCGCGAGGTCGGTGCCGGCTCGCTGGCCAAGCTGGCCGAACTGGCCGCCACCAAGCACGTGCCGATGTCGCGCGCGGCAGAATCGATGGGCGCTCTGCAACACCTGCCGCCGCGCGCAGCCAACGGCTTGAGTGCTTTTACCGACATCCTGCGTGATCTGCGCCAGCACTCGGCGACGCTACCGGCGGCAGACCTGGTGCGCAGGCTGGCCGAAAAATCCGGCCTGCTCACCGACTTGCGCAACCAGAGCAAGGACGAAGCCTCGTTCCAGCGCCGCAAGGCCAACCTGGACGAACTGGCCGAGTGGTTCGAGGGCGGTCCGCGCGGCGCCAGTGCCGGCGACCTCGCCGCGCAGCTGGCGTTGTTGTCGCGCAACGACAAGGACGATGGCGGCAACCAGGTGCGGATGATGACCCTGCATGCCTCCAAGGGCCTGGAGTTCCGCTACGTTTTCATCGTCGGCTGCGAGGACGGCGTGCTGCCGCACGAAGTGAGCCTGGACGAAGGCAACCTGCAGGAAGAGCGCCGGTTGCTGTACGTCGGCATCACCCGCGCCAAGGAACAGCTGTGGATGAGCTACAGCAAGGTCACGCGAAAGTTTGGCGAGCAGATCAGGCTCAAGCCCAGCCGCTTCTTCGACGAGATCCCCGCCGCGGAAATCCAGCGTGACGGCGCCGACCCGGTGGCCGACGCCGAACGCAAGAAGGAGCGCGCCAGTGCGGGCCTGGCAGCGATCCAGGCGCTGTTCGACTGACCCCTTGCCAGCGCGAGCGAGCATCGGCACCCTGTGGCCTCGCCTGCAAGGAGCCTGACCTTGGCGCTATCGATCCAGACGCAACGCCTGCATTTGCGTGAGCTCTCGCCGCAACAAGATGCGGCGAACATGCTGGCGCTGTTGAACGACCCAGGTTTCATTGCCGGCATTGGCGACCGCAACGTGCGCAACGAAGCCGAGGCTCGCGAGTACCTGGCGCATTGGCATGGCGCGCAATACGCCAGCGTGGGCTTTGGCCACTACGCGCTCGAGCTGCGCCAGGGCGGTGAGTTCATCGGCACCGCCGGGCTGATCCAACGCGCGGACCTCGCGTTGCCCGATATCGGCTACGCATTGCTATCGGCACACCACGGTCGCGGCTATGCCGAAGAAGCGGCCCGCGCGGTGATGGCCCATGCCCGCGAGACCCTGGGCCTGCGCGGCCTGTGCGGCATCGTCTCGCCGGGCAACACCGCCTCCGTACGGCTGCTGGAAAAACTCGGTCTGCACCGCGAGGGCGAGTACGTGATTGCCCCCGAACGCGAGCCGCTGGCCTATTACGCCATCAGCTTCTGAAGCAGGCTCAGTCGCGCCCGGCGTCGAGCGCATCAAGGCGCGCCTGCAGCTCGGCCACCTGTGATTCAAGGATCGACACGCGCGCGGCAAGGTCGGACGAGGCCGACGGCGCCGCCGCGGCACTCGGCGCCGCCACTGCCGTGGTATCCACCGGCCCGCACAGGCCATGCGCGTAGCGCTCTTCGCGCTGCCCGCTCGCGCGCGGCAGGGCAGCGACGAGGTCGCGCTGGGCCAGTCGCTCCAGCACGTGGCGGATTTCCTCGGCATCGTTGAAGCGCAGCATGCGCTCGCTGCGGGCGAACAACTCATGCACGGTCTGCGGGCCGCGCAGGCACAGCAGGGCCAGCAGCACGACCTGTTGACGGGTCAGGCCGAGGGCGGCCTCCAGCCGGTGCTCGTAGCGCTCGGCGCGCGAGGAGAACTGCTGCCGCACCAGCCCAAGACCTTCCAGCTGGCGCAGGGCGCGATGGACTTCACCGGTTTCCAGCGCCATCACCGGCTCGCGCGCGGTCTTCTGGTTGGCGGCCACCTGCGCCGCGTTCACGGTCAGTGGGTAGGTGTCCGGCGTGGTCGCCTCTTTTTCGACCAGGCAGCCCAAGACCCGGGCTTGCGCGGGATCGAGGACCGGAATCGGGGGCAGGTCGGGGGCATTCATGGGAACGGACATCCGGGAGCAGGGGCCGGCAGGATAGCCGGGCCGGGCCGCTGAAACCCGCAGGTCACTGCCAAGCCGGTAAAATTGCCGCACTTTCCCTGGTAGTAGCCCATGCGTCGCAGCAATTCCCTGACCCTGACCCTCCTCGCCACCAGCCTGCTGGCGTTGTCCGCCTGCAAGGTACAAGCGCCGGAAGGGGCCACCGCCGCCAAGCCAGCGCTGGCGCCCTCGGCCGCGCCGAAAGCGGCAGGACACACGGCGCAGGCCGATGGCGTGGCCGCTGACGACAATCTCAATGCGGTGCTGTGGATGCAGCGTTCGGAGGAATATCGCGCGCTGTCCGAACAGACCTACCGCGCCGCTGCCGACCGCCTGGACGAGGCCTTGAAGGAGGCCAACTGGGATGCGCTGGTACCGGAAGAGCGCGGCAACGCCGCCAAGGGCCTGAAGCCGGCCGTGGTGATGGACGTGGACGAAACCGTGCTGGACAACTCGCCCTACCAGGCCCGCCTGATTCGTGACAACCAGGAATACGACGAAGTCACCTGGGCGCAATGGGTCGCCGAAAAGAAGGCCAAGGCCCTGCCGGGCGTGGTCGATTTCGCCAAGGCCGCCGACGCCAAGGGCGTGACCATCCTCTACATCTCCAACCGCGCCGTGCACCTGCAGGACGCCACCCTGGCCAACCTGCGCAAGGTCGGCATGCCGGTAGCCGACAACAGCGTGTTGCTTGGCCTGGGCACGGTGGTCAAGGATTGCGAACAGAACGGCAGCGAGAAGAATTGCCGGCGCCGCCTGGCCGGCCAGCAGTACCGCGTGCTGATGCAGTTCGGCGACCAGCTCGGCGACTTCGTCCAGGTGCTGGCCAACACGCCGCAAGGCCGCGGCGAATTGCTGCAGCAGTACCACGACTGGTTCGGCGAGCGCTGGTGGATGCTGCCCAACCCAAGCTATGGCGGCTGGGAGCCGGCGCAGTTCAACAACGACTACACCCAACCGCGCGCGGCCCGCCGCCAGGCCAAGCGCGATGCCCTGGACGTAGCGCCATGAGCCGACCACCGCTGCCGCTCACTGCACGCGAACGGCTGATCTTCGCGCTCGACGTCCCCGGCCGCGCCGAAGCGCTGCAATGGGTCGATCGCCTCGGCGATGCGGTGTCTTTCTACAAGATCGGCATGGAACTGCTGGCCTCGGGCGAGTATTTCCAGGTCCTGGATGAGCTGGCCAAGCGCGACAAGCGCATCTTCGTCGACCTCAAGTTCTTCGACATTCCGGCGACGATCGGCGGGGTGATCGGCCGGTTGTCGCAATGGCCGGTGAGCTATTGCACCGTGCACGGCTGGCACGCGCCGATGTTGCAGGCCGCGGTGGAAGCAAACCGCAGCGACATGCGTTTGCTGGCAGTGACCGTGTTGACCTCGATGGGTCGCGACGACTTGCGCGCGATGGGCATCGATCGCGAACCAGCCGAGGTGGTCGTCGAGCGCGCGTTGGCAGCGCAGGCGAGCGGCATCGATGGCGTAATTGCATCCGGCCAGGAAGCCGGCGCGATCCGCCGCGCCACCGGCGCCGGCTTCTCCATCGTCTGCCCGGGCATCCGCCCCGGCGGGCCGGTGGGCGACGACCAGCAGCGCACCGTGGGCGTGGCCGAAGCCTTTCGCGAGGGCGCCGATGCGATCGTGGTCGGCCGGCCGATCCGCAAGGCGAGCGACCCGGTGGCCGCCGCCGAAGCCATCCAGGCCGAGATCGCCGCGCTGTCGTTCTGACTAGAACTTCAGCCCGACTTCGAGCTTCACCTGCCGCGGCGTGCCGGTGATGTTGCCGGCGCGGTTGTACCAGGCATGGCGCTGGCCTTCCCAGTTGGCCATGTCCAGGTCGACCAGGTTGTCGAAGTTCAGCACGTTGATGATGTCCACGCGCGCGTACATCGAGGTATCGCCGGCCAGCTTGAACTCCTTGGTGGCCTGCAGGTCGAGCGAGCGATAGCCGAAGATCGGCCCGCCCAGCAGGAAGCGGCCGTTGCCGTTCGGCTTCACTGCCACCGGCACGCACTGAGGCTGGTCGCCGTACGGCGCAAGTTCCTCGCAATAGCGGGTGTTCGCGCTGACCGGGGTGGCCAGGGTGAGCTTGGCGCCGAAGGTGATGCCCCACGGGCCGTCGTAATTGCCCGTCAGCACCAGGCGATGGCGCGCAGCGGCATTGGAGCGCACGAAGGGATAGGCCTTCATGGTCGGCATATCGAAGGCGTAGTGCTCGTTGATGTCGCGGTTCTGCCGCGCGTGGGTCCAGGTGTAGGCCGCCGACATACCCCAGCCGCTTTCCTTGGTATACGGCTTCTGCGCCGACAACAGCAACTGCGTGGTACGAGTTTCGATGCCCGAATCGCTCAGGATCAAGCTGCCGAAGCCCGGCAGGCCGCAACCCCACGGCTGCATGTAGCCCGGCTCGGCCGACCGGTTGCACAAGCGCGGTGTATCGAAGAAGTTGCCGTTGGGATAGCGATTGCCAAGCACGAAGGCAAAGCCGTTGTGGCTGAGGATGCGCGTGACCGTGACATCGGTGCTCCAGTCGCCGACGCGGTTACGCATGCCCAGGCTGAACTGGTCCGAGTAGGGCGCCTTGAGCTTGTTGTCGAGCAGGTCCACTTCGATGCCCGCGTTGCTTGCCGGACCTACCAGCGCTTGCAGGTTGCCCAGTCCGCCCAGCAGGCCCGGGTCCCAGGGATAGCAGGGCGCCGCGCCGCGATAGCAGCCGCCGCTGGCGGGGTCGGCGAAATTCACCGTGATCTGCGGCAGTGCGGCCTTCGTGCGTTCCAGCTGCAGGTAGGTAAACAGGTCGCGGTCATAAGCGCGACCGGCACCGCCGTGGATGACGTGTTGCTCGTCGGCGCCGATGTCGTAGGAGAACCCCAGCCGCGGTTGCCACGCGCCCTTGAAGGTACTGCGGTTGTGCCCGCTGCTGAGGTAGTCGTTGATCTCGATGCCGCCTTTTGCCAGCGTCTGCGCGTAGGTTTGCCCGGCGGCCGCGTTGGGATCCTGGCCGCCAAGGGCGGCGACCACGTTGGGCGGCGTCACGAACGCCAGGTACGAGGGATTCTTCTCGTAGTCCCAACGCAGGCCCAGGTTCAACTCGAGGTGGTCGTTGATGCGCCAATCGTCCTGGATATACAGCCCTATCTGTTCGGTGCGCGTGCGCACGCTCGGGGTCAGGCCGCCGACGCCGACCACCGGTTTGGTGAAGAACGCCTTGTACGGCACCGCGGCCGGGAAAGCCGGGTTCTCCAGCGAATAGGAGAACTGCGGATTGATGTCGCTGGCATCGGCGGCATACAGATCGATGCGCTTGTAGCGGGCGCCCATCTTGACGGTGTGCTCGCCCTGCCATTGCAGGCCGCTCAGGGTGAGGTTGTCTTCCAGCGACCAGCCTTTTTGTCCCTTGCGCTGCGCATCCAGCGGCGAGCCGCCGGCAGTTTCCAATACGGTGGGGTCCTGGCTGCCGTCGGGCGTGGTGTAGAGCAGGCCATTGCCCAGCGTCATCGGCGTCGGCTGGTAGAACGTGTTCTCAGAAGTGGCCAGCACCTCGTTGAACCAGCTGTCGCCGCTGTGGTCCCAACGCAAGGTCCAGCGCCGATCGGTGTTGTCGGTGATGGTGCCGTGCGAGCGCGCCGTGGTGCCACCCAGGCCGATCTGATCCTCCTTGCGGTCCTGCACGGACAGCTCGATGCGATCGCGGTCGCTTGGCTCCAGGTCGATCTTGGCGAATACCTGGTCCTGCTGGAACGGCTGGCTCGCCGGCCCGAGTTCCGCCGCGGCAGGCGTCGGCAGGCTGTCGATGGCGTTGCGGGCCACGCCGCCCGGGCCCACCGTGGTCGGCAGGGAGAAGCGCTTGGCTTCATAGGCCACGAAGAAGTGCGCGCGGTCGCGCAGCAGCGGGCCGCCGAAGGCGAAGCCATACTCCTTCTCCGCCGACACCGCCTTGTCGTTGCCGGGCTGGCGCTCGCTCGGCGTGCGTGCGCGCAAGTCCTCGTCGGTGTAACGGTAGAAGGCTTCGCCGTGGAATTCGTTGGTGCCGGACTTGGTCACCGACGTCACCGCGGCACTGGCGATCTGCCCGTACTCGGCCTTGTAGTTGGACGTGATCACCTTGTACTCGCCGATCGCCAGCTGCGAGAACGGATTGCCGGCGCTGGAGAACTGCCCGGCGATGCCGCCCCCGAGCACGTAGCTCTTCTGCCCGACACCGTCGATGTACACGTTGATGCCGTCGCTGCTCTGCGCCCCGCCGCGCAGCGAAGTGCGGCCGTTGGCGTCACGCGTGAACGCCATCCCGGGCACCGCATCGGCGAATTCAAGGAAGTTGCGCGAGACCTGCGGGGTGGTGCGGATCTGTCGCAGCGAGACGGTTTCGCCGACCTCTGGCGAACGCACCTCCTCGAGCATGGCCGGTGCGGTGACGGTGATCCGATCCAGGGTCGTGGTATCGGCGGGCGTTGCCGGCGCGGTGTCGAGGTCAAGGGTGACGGTGGAGGCCACGCTCAAGACGACGCTGCGGCTGCGGCCGGCCGCCTCGACCCGGTAGGTGCCCGGGGCCAGCCCGATCAATGAAAAGCCGCCGCTGGCGCCCAGCTTGGCGCGGCGAACTGCGCCGGTGGCTACTTCGGTGGCGACCACCTCGGTGCCTGCTGGCGCGTTGACCTGGCCGCGCAAGGCGGCGTTGGCCGATTGGGCGAAAGCGGGCGGCGGGGGCAGGCAAGCCACCAGGGCGCAGGCCAACAGGTGACGAACCAGGATGCGGGATTGCTGCGACTTGCTCACGTGGCCCTCCCAGGCGTGAAAGCGTTTCCGGGAGGATTGGCTGATCGAAGCGCTAGCTCAACGCGAAGACGGTGCTATCGGCCAGATCGTTGGATAAATCGAAGGGAATGGAGATTTGTTATTCAAATTCAATAGGTTACTCAGTAAACCTCGCCTGTTGCATAAAATTAAGGCAGCCTCTACCATGCCGCTCATCCGGTCCGCCGGAGATGTGCCACAACACTGTCCACTGGCTTCGGCCGGTTTTGAGGAGGCCGGGATCTCGCGATCCCGCCTCCTTTTTTATTGGCCCCCGTGTGGGACCGGGTGCCAGCATTGCTAACAGCAAGAAGGCCCGCGGACTGGGTCCGCGGGCCTTCGGTGTTGCGTCGAGCTTGCAGGACGGCTTTAGAACCGCACGCCCACCTCGACCTTGACCTGGCGCGGCGTACCGATGATGTCCCCGGTCTCGTTGTAGAACGCCCGCTTGTTGCCGGCTGCGTCGGTTACGTAAAGGATGTTGGTGAAGTTGTCGAAGTTGAAGACGTTGATGATGTCCAGGCGCGCGTACGCGCTCCAGTCACCGGCGATCTTGAAGTCCTTGGTCGCCTGCAGGTCCACCGAGCGGTAGCCGAAGATCTTGCCGCCGACCAGGAACTTGCCATTGCCCTGCGGGTTGAAGCCGGTCGGGATGCACGCCGGCTCGTTCGAGCCGAACGCCGGGTCTGGTCCGCACAGGAACTCGTTACTCGGGATCGGCGTGGCCAGGGTCAGCTTGCCGCCGAAAGTGATCCCCCAGAAGCCGTCGTAGTTGGCCGTGGCCACCAAACGATGGCGCGCGGCGGCGTTGGACTTGATGAAGGGATAGTCATCGAGTGTGGCGGCGTCGAAGGCGTAGTGCTCATTGATGTCGCGGGTCTGTCGTGCACTGGTCCAGGTATACGCGACCGACGCGCCCCAGCCGCTTTCCTTGCTGTAGGGCTTCTGCGCCGACAGCAGGATCTGGGTGGTGCGGGTCTTGATGCCGTTGTTGCCGACGATCAGGCCGCCGAAGGTGGGCACGCCGCAGCCCCAGGGTTGGCTGTAGCCGGTGGCATTCGGGTTGCACAGCGAGGGCGTATCAAAGAAATTTCCGTTCGGGTAACGGTTGCCCAGGGTGAAGCCGAAGCCGTCGTAGCTGAGGACGCGGGTGACGGTGGCATCGGTCAGCCAGTCGCCGATCTGGTTGCTCATGCCCAGGCTGAACTGGTCGGAGTAGGGCGCCTTGAGGTTGTTGTTAAGCAGGTCGACTTCGGTGCCGGCATTGCTGGTGTTGCCGATCAACGCTTGCAGGCCGGCCAGGCCGTTGAGCAGCGCCGGGTTCCAGTCGTAGCACGGCGCCGCGCCCTGGTAGCAGGCACCGGTGGCCGGGTCGCGGAAGTTGACCGTCACCTGCGGCAACGCCGACTTGGTGACTTCCAGCTGCAGGTAGTCGAACAAGTCGCGGTCATAGGAGCGGCCGGCGCCACCGTGGATCACGTGCATCTCGTCGGCGTTGAGGTCGTAGGAGAAGCCCAGGCGTGGCTGCCAGGCACCGTCGAAGGCCTTGCGGTTGTTGCCGGTGGAAATGTAGTCGTTGACGTCCAGGCCGCCGAGTCGCAGCGAATCGGCATAGGTCTGGCCGGCCGGACCGTTGGGATCCTGGCTGTTGAGCGCGGCGACCACGTTCTGCGGCGTCACGAAGTTCAGGTAGGACGGGTTCTTTTCGTAGTCCCAACGCACGCCGATGTTGAGCATCAGGTGGTCGTTGACCTGCCAGTCGTCCTGGATATACAGGCCGTACTGCTTGGCATTGGACTTCACGCTCGGTGCCAGCCCGCCGATACCCGTCACCGGCTTGGTGAAGAACGCCTTGTACGGCGTGTCGGAGGGGAAATCGGGATTGTCGAGCGAGTAGTAGAACTGCGGATTGATGTCCAGCGCGTCGGCCGCGTACAGGTCCACGTCCTTGTAGCGCGCGCCCATCTTGATGGTGTGCTCGCCGTGCCATTCAATCGCGTTGAGAGTGAAGTTGTCCTCGAGCGACCAACCCTTCTGGCCCTTGGTTTGCGCCGCCAGCGGCGAACCGCCCTCGATGCCGACGATGGTGGCATCGTTGCTGCCATTGGGCGTGGTGTAGATGTAGCCGTTGCCCAGGGTGATCGGAATCGGGTTGTTGAACGACTCTTCGTGGGTGGCCAGCACCTCGTTGTAGAACCAGTCACCGCTGTGGTTCCAGCGCAATGCCCAACGCGTATCGGTGTTCTCGCTGATGAAGCCATGCGAGCGCGCCGTGCTTCCGGAGAAGCTTTCCTGGGTCTCGTCGCGGTCCTGGTAGGACAGCTCGAAACGGTCGCGGTCAGTCGGCTCGAAGTCGATCTTGGCGAAGTACAGGTCTTCCTGGAACTCCTGTGAGTCGGCGCCGAGCTGCGAAGCCGCATTGGCGGGCAGGAAGCCGACCGCACCGGCAGCCCCATCGTCCGGGACCGTGGTGGTGGGCAGGTCGAAGCGCTTGGCCTCATAGGTCATGAAGAAGTGCAGCTTGTCCTGGACGATCGGGCCGCCCAGCGCGAAGCCATATTCCTTCTCCGCCGACACCGCCTTGTCCTGACCCGCCTGGCGTTCGGCCGGGGTCATCGCGCGCATGTCCTCGTCGGTGTAGCGATAGAACGCCTCGCCATGGAACTCGTTGGTGCCCGACTTGGTCGCCGCGGTCACCGCCGAGCTCGCTACCTGGCCGTATTCGGCCTTGTAGTTGGAGGTGATGACCTTGTACTCGCCAATGGCCAGCTGCGGGAACGGATTGCCCGCGCTGCCGAACTGGCCGGCCACGCCGCCTTCCTTGACGTAGCTCTTCTGGCCCACGCCGTCGATGTAGACGTTGGTCGAGCTGGTGTTCTGCGCGCCGCCGCGCAGCGAGGTGTTGCCCTTGGCATCGCGGGTGAACACCATGCCCGGGACCGCGTCGGCGAACTCGAGGAAGTTGCGCGACACCTGCGGGGTGGTCTGGATCTGCCGCAGCGAGACGGTCTTGCCGACTTCGGAGGTACGTACTTCCTGCAGCAGGGTCGGCGCGGTGACATTGACCGCGTCCAGCGTGGTAGCGGCACCGGCGCTGGGCGCGGCGGCCTCGCCGGCGGCGATGTTGAGGGTGGCGGTCGAAGCCACTGTCACGGTCACCGTCTCGGTGCGGCCGGCGGCCTCGACCCGATACGTGCCCGGCTGCAGGCCGACGACGGTATAGGCGCCATCGGCGCCCGTGGTGGCACGGCGGACCGCGCCGGTGGCAACGTTGGTGGCGACCACTTCGGTGCCGGCGGCAGGGGCGGACTGCGAGGTCACCTTGCCGCGCAGGTTGGCGTTGGCCGATTGGGCGAACGCGCCGGGAGCCGCCGCGAACAGGCTGGCGGCCAGGGCGCAGCACAGCAGGCTGCGGACGGGAAATTTCGCATTGGTTCGATTGGTTTTCACGAAGACCCCTCCCGGGCCGTGCGCTGGATGGTTGATTTGTCTCATGCGTAAGACGGATACAACTTCGGATGTGAAAATCTTGCGGTTAAGTGCAAACGTCGGAAAAATTTCGTAATGGAAGGCCGGTCGTCCGCGGCCTGGCCCAGCCGCACCTCGGGGTCAGAACCCTGGTGGGACAGGCGTTGCACCCATTCCGCGGGGCCACTCCTGGCCCTGCCTTGTCTCGTCATGGCCATCTGGGGCCGCTGTGTTGCGCATCTACCAACCTCGCCGCGACGGGGGGATCGCGGCACTCGGAGCGGAACCTAACAGGAACTGCAAACGTTTACATGATGCGATGCAATATGTGACGGTCATCCAGAATTAACGGGGATCGCTGCGCCGGGCGGGGCACCGGGACACCGGCGGACAACACAGGACAGCACCCCACGCCATGGCACAGCTGCCTCCAGGCGCCTTGCCCCTGCAGGCCGCCCACCGGCAAGATGCGTGATCGATTGGGGAGTCGAAACGCCATGCCCTTGATGACCGCCCACCCTGCAACGTGGCGTCCCTTACCGTGGCTGCTGGCCGCCCTGTTGCTGTTGTCCGGCTGCAAGCGCGAGCCGGCGGAATTACCCGGCGCCACCGCCGAACCGGCCGCCACTGTGCGCGGGCTGGCCGAGCGCCTGCGCGCCAACGACCTGGCCGGCTTTGCCAAGGCCGCGGTCACGCCGGAGCAGTACGTGCAACTCGATGTCGCGTGGCGCGAGGGCCACAGCCGCTGGCCATTGACGAGCCTGCCGCTGGGCGAGGATTTGCCGGGCCTGCTGCAATACCTGTCCGCCCCGGGCGCAGAGCAGCGCCTGCAACGCGCTTTCGACACCCAGATCGCAGGGCAGGACGCCGGCGTCAAGCAGGCGGCGCACTCCTTGGGCCTGTTCGGCGTGCAATACCTGCGCAACCAGGGTGACTACAGCCCGGAGCAGCGCGCCCATTACGTGCAGTTGGTCAATGCGCTGGCCGGCTGGGCGGGCAACGCGCCCTTGGCCGACCGTCCGCATGCGCAAGCCGCGATTCCGCGCCTGGTCGCCGCTGCGCGCCGGACCGGCTTCTCCGACCCGGCCGCCATGCAGGCCGCAGGTATGGAGGAAAGCCTGCGCCGGCTCGGGCCGTTCGTGCAGGAGCTCAAGGCCGTACTCGACACATACGGCCTGGCCCTGGATACCAGCCTGGACCAGACCCGAGTCGGCCTGGTCAGCCAGGACGGCGACGTGGCCCGCGTGCACCTGCAATACCCCTTGGCCACCGAGCAGATCGATACCAGCGCCACGCTGGTGCGAATCAACGGCCATTGGTACCTGCAGGGCATCCAGGACGAAGTAAAGCGGGTGCTGCAGGCACCGGCACCGGCCGCGCCGGCCGTGGTACCCGCAGATCAGGCGCCCGCACAGCCGCCTAAGCCATAATGGCGCCGATGCCCGAACAGAATAAATTGCCGTTCCCGGACGGCCAGCCCGACCCGGACCGCCCCGCCACCCCGACGCCGACCCCGGCGGCGGACGCTGTCCGCACGCCCATGGTGCCGCCCGGTGTCGGTGGCACGCCGCGCCAGCCGCGGCGTCCGTTGTGGGCGCGCTTCCTCGGCCGCCTCGCCGATCCGTGGCTGGGGCTCACCATCGAGCCCGAGCAGCCCGGCCAGTACAACGACGGCCGCCCGGTGGTGTACGTGCTGGAGGACTACGGTCTTTCCAATGCCCTGATCCTCGACAAGGCCTGCCGCGAGGCCGGCCTGCCTTCGCCACTGGTGCCGCTGCCGGGCGACCCGCTCGGGCGCAAGCGCGCCTACCTGGCCCTGTCGCGCCGCAGTAGCAGCAACTCTCTGATTCCCGAGCAGCGCGGCGCCAAGACCCATTCCGACTCGCTGGCCAAGCTGTTGCAGGCGCACCGTGCCCGCCCGGACCTCGATGTCCACCTGGTGCCGGTGTCGATCTTCGTCGGCCGCGCGCCGGACAAGCAGAGCGGCTGGTTCGCCGTGCTGTTCTCGGAAAACTGGGCGCTGGTCGGCCGCTTCCGCCGCCTGCTCTCGGTGCTGCTCAACGGCCGCACGACGATCGTCCGGTTCGCCCCCCCGATCTCGCTGCGCCAGACCCTCGACGAAGGCCTGCCGCCCGAACGCACCCTGCGCAAATTGCAGCGGGTGCTGCGTACTCACTTCCGCCGCATCCGCGAGGCGGTGATCGGCCCGGACCTGTCGACCCGGCGCCTGCTGGTGGACCAGGTGCTGGCCTCCGAATCGGTGCGCGAAGCCATTGCCGCCCAGGCCAAGCGCGATAACAGCAAGCCAATCGATGCGTGGCGCAAGGCGCATGCCCTGGCCTGGGAAGTGGCGGCGGACTATTCCAGCCCGGTAGTGCGTTCTGCCAGCTTCCTGTTGTCGCATGTCTGGAACCGGATCTACGCCGGTGTGCTGGTCCACCACCTGGACAAGCTCAAGCAGGCCGCGCCCGGTTACGAAGTGGTGTACGTGCCGAGCCACCGCAGCCACATGGATTACCTGCTGCTGTCCTACCTGCTGTACGAGCGCGGCATCGTGCCGCCGCACATCGTGGCCGGCATCAACCTCAACCTGCCGGTGGTCGGCACCCTGCTGCGCAAGGGCGGCGCCTTCTTCATCCGCCGCTCGATCCGCGGCAATGCCCTGTACTCGGCGGTGCTCAGCGAGTACGTGGCGCAGCTGGTGGCCGGCGGCTACTCGATCGAA
>Ga0160435_1000284_pt1 | contig 22088 bp, 18 predicted proteins | sample HID1973K_E0MG_FD_108213 | JGI IMG/M metagenome (GOLD analysis project Ga0160435, IMG submission 108213) | Enriched mosquito-associated microbial communities from UW Madison campus, WI, USA - HID1973K_E0 MG | ecosystem: Host-associated > Arthropoda: Insects > Digestive system > Unclassified ...
GAATGCTGTTCGGTGCAGTGGTTCGGCCGAGCGTTCAGCAACCCGTTCATCATGGAAGCACTGGGCAACAGCGCATTGATCGCCGCGTGCTCGGCGGTATTGGCGACCCTGTTCGGCACACTCGCGGTCTTCGGCCTGCAACGGGCCGGCAGCAAAGTGCGTCTGGTGTTCGATGCATTGACCTACTGCGCGATCATCATTCCCGGCATCGTCATCGGCATCTCCACGCTGATCGCCTTCATCAGCGTGTTCGACGTGCTGAACCCGCTGCTGGCGCAGTTGATGCCGAGCATGCCCAGGCTGAACATGGGCTTCTTCACAGTGGTCGCCGCACACTCGCTGTTCACCATGGCGTTGGTGATGGTGATCGTGCGCAGTCGCGTTGACTCACTCGACAAAGCGCTGCAAGAAGCTTCCGCCGACCTGTACGCGCCACCGCTGGAAACCTTCTGGCGCGTGACGCTGCCGCAAATCACCCCAGCGATCATGGCGGGCTTTCTCCTGGCGTTCACCTTCAGCTTCGACGATTTCATCATCGCCTTCTTCGTGGCAGGGCCTGAAACCACGCTGCCGATTTACATCTTCTCGTCCATCCGGCGCGGCGTCACGCCGGAGATCAACGCCGTTTCGACCGTGATCATCTGCGCTTCGCTGGCGCTGCTGTTCACCTCTCGTCATCTGCAGAATCGCCGCACAGGAGCCTCACATGCGTGATCAGTTGTACATCAACGGCGAGTGGGTCAGCCCCGACCTTGGCGGTTATCTGGACGTCATCGATCCGGCGACCGAACAGACGCTGCAACGGGTCTCGGCCGGCACGGAAGAAGACATCGATCATGCCGTGCGCGCCGCACGCCGCGCGTTCGACAGCGATTGGGGAAAGTCCACCGGCGCCGAGCGCGCGACCTGGCTGGAAGCGCTGGCCGATGAGCTGCAAAGCTCACAGGATGCGCTCGCGACGCTGGAAGTACGCGATAACGGCAAGCCGCTGCCCGAAGCGCAATGGGACATTGGCGATGCGATTGCGTGCTTCCGCTATTACGCCGGTCTGGCCCGCGAGCTGGATGACCGACAGGATCAGCCACTGGCGCTGCCCGATGAGCGTTTTCGTTGCCGCGTTCGTCTGGAGGCCATCGGCGTGGCCGGCCAGATCATTCCGTGGAATTACCCGCTGCTGATGGCCGCGTGGAAAGTCGCGCCGGCACTGGCGGCGGGCGCCACGGTGGTACTCAAACCCTCTGAACTGACGCCGCTGACTGCGCTGGAACTGGCAGGCGCGGCAGATCGCATCGGCCTGCCCGCCGGAGTGCTCAATGTCGTGACCGGGCTGGGCGCCGAGGCGGGAAGCCCGCTGACGTTGCATCCGGGCGTCGATAAGCTGGCCTTCACCGGCAGCGTGCCCACTGGGTCGAAAATCATGTCGGCTGCGGCGGGCGACATCAAAAACATCAGTCTTGAACTGGGCGGAAAATCGGCGTTCATCGTGTTCGATGACGCTGACGTCGAGGCGGCGGTCGAGTGGATTCTGTTCGGGATTTTCTGGAATCAGGGGCAAGTGTGCAGCGCGACCTCCCGGCTGCTGGTGCAGGAGAACATTGCCCCACGCCTGATTGAACGGCTGGTGGACGAGACGCGCAAAATCTCCATCGGCCAAGGCCTCGAGCCCGGCATATTGCTGGGCCCACTGGTGAGTCGGGGGCAGTACGAAAAAGTGCTGGGTTTCGTTGATCAGGGCAAAGCCAGCGGCGCCCGGTTGTTGACCGGCGGCAAGCGGCCAGCGCACCTGCCTGAGGGCTACTTCATGGAACCGGCGATTTTCGATGAGCCCGCTGACAACAGTATCGTCTGGCGTGAAGAAATCTTCGGGCCGGTGCTTTGCGTGAAGCGCTTCAAGGACGAACAGCAAGCGGTGCAGATGGCCAACGCCAGTCGCTTCGGCCTCGCCGCAGCGGTCATGAGCGCCGACCCGCAAAGAGCGACGCGAGTCGCCAACCACCTGCGCGCCGGCATCGTCTGGGTCAACTGCTCACAACCCACGTTCGTCGAAGCGCCGTGGGGCGGGATGAAACACAGCGGCATCGGCAGGGAATTGGGTCAATGGGGCCTGGACAATTATCTGGAGGTCAAGCAGGTGACCGAGTACATCAGCGACCAGCCTTGGGGCTGGTATTTGCAGCAGTGAGCTTACCCCCGATCTCGCTTCTGCCCCTAAATGCAGGAGCGTGGCTCGTCCCGCAGTTTCGCTCCTGTCGGTGAGTGTAGGAGCGTGGCTTGTCCCGCGAACTGGCGCGAAGCGGCAGCAGAACCGGCGCACCGGCTGTGTCTGACACGCCGGGCTGTCGGGATTCGCTGAGAAGGCCCCGGCAGTTCGCGGAACATCCCCAAAGCGCGTTAATCCAGCAACTCCAGATGCAGATGCTCGGCGATCATCTCCGCAGTGGCCTTCTTCATGTGCGGCACCCGGCCCAGGCAAGGCGCGGGCAGCCGCTCGGCCAGCGTGGCAAGGTTCTCCTCCAGACGTGAAGTCTTCGGATCGATAATGTTCGCCACCCAGCCCGCCAGTTGCAGCCCATCATTGGCAATCGCTTCGGCCGACAACAGCGCGTGGCTGATACACCCCAGGCGCACGCCCACCACCAGAATCACCGGCAGCTTCAACGCGATGGCAAGATCCGAGAGATTGGCCTGATCGGCCAGCGGCACGCGCCAGCCGCCCGCGCCTTCGATCAAAGTGAAATCGGCCTTTTTGCCGAGGATGTGTCGCATCGGGCCCAGCAATGACTGCACCGTCAATGCAACGCCTGCCTCGCGGGCGGCCAGGTGCGGGGCGATGGCCGGTTCGAAAGCGACCGGGTTGACCTCGTTGTAGGTCAGTGGAATCGAGCATTCGGCTCGCAACGCGACGGCATCGGAATTACGCAGCCCTTTTGGCTTCACGTCGCAGCCCGACGCGACGGGCTTGCCCGCCGCTGTGCTCAGTCCGGACTGTCGCGCCGCGTAAAGGAGTCCCGTCGCAATGGTGGTCTTGCCAACATCGGTATCGGTTCCCGTGATGAAATAAGCAACGCTCATCGTGGCGACCATCCGTTCAGATATTTCAAACTATTGCCTTATCACTATAGCGCCCACACGAACGGCGCTCGCTAAATCGGTCACTTTTTAAACAATCGATGGCTTTTCCAGCACGCCGTAGACGACTTGATACGTCGCAGGCAGGCCCTCTTCCTGACGAAACGCCTCATAGGCCTGAATCAGCGCCTGAATCCTCGCCCTGCCCGTCAGCCCACCAGGACGGCCGGGATTGATGTTGTGAGCGCCTAACGCTTTCAACTCGTGGGTCAGGCTGCGAACGTCGGGATAATGCAGCACATGCGGTAACACATCGAGGCTGCGCACGTGCATTCCGCTTGCGGCGCAGAGACGCTGGTAGTCGTCGAAACTGCGGAAACGGTTGACGTGAACCATGCCGTCAACGGCCTGCCAACTGTCGCGCAACTCATACAAAGTCCCGACACACAGGCTGGCAAAAGCGAAGACGCCGCCCGCCTGAAGCACGCGTTCGGCCTGCGCCAGTACCGCTGAAAAATCCGAACACCATTGCACCGCCAGGCTGGAGAACATCAGCCCGACACAGCCATCGCGCAGAGGGAGGTTTTCGGCATCGCCCGCCACGTAGTGTTGAGCGCCGCCCAATGGACGTGCATGTCGCAGCATGCCTTCGGCGATATCCAGTGCAACGCCTTCACCCTGAGCGAATTGCTCGGCCAGCATGCGGCTGAAGTAACCAGTGCCGCTGCCCAGATCCAGCCAGCGCGAGGGCGAAAGGTTCGGCAAGCGCGACAGCAGTTCTGTGCCCACCGCACGCTGCAGGTCCGCCACGCTGTCATAGCTGGCCGCCGCTTTGGAGAAGGAGGCCGCCACCTGACGCTTGTCAGGAAGGTGGCTCTGGAGGGTCGCCTGTTGCTGTTTCACGGCTTTGAGCACCGCACAATGGGAAAGATCAGTCATCACCGGACTCATGTAGGAACGCCTGGACCGCCGCCGCCACGCCATGTGGATTTTCCAGAATGAACGCGTGGCTGGCCTGCTCGATGACACCGACCTCAATGTCGGGCAAAAGTGTCAGCAAATCCGCCGATGCTTCGGCCGGCACCAAGGCATCGAGCCCCGCGAACAGATGCAATTGCGGGCCACGAAACGCCTGAAGCGCCGCGCGCGTGTCCATCTGTTCGAGCAGTTTGAGGCCCTCGATCAGGCCACTGCTCGATCCATGCGGTGCGCCCGCCTTGAGTTGACGCGACAGGGCGCGCGGCTCTTCAGCGCCCTGCACGCACAGCAGACTGAAGCGTTTGAGGGTCGCTTCCGGATCGGACTTGCAGCCCGCAATGAATGCGTCGAAATCGGTCTGCGCCATCGCATTGGGCCACTGACTTCTGGCGACGAAACACACGTTGCTGGCGAACGTCGCCAGACCACAGCACCGCTCGCCCCGCCGCGCGGCCAGTTCGGCCGCCAGCATGCCGCCCAGCGACCAGCCGCCGAGCCAGACGTTGTCGGCCAGCGTGGCGTCGAGTTCGTCGAGCCAGTCGTCGAGGTCATCGTTGTCCAGGTCGGGCAACGGTTCTATTTCGACATGCAGATGTTCGTCCAGACCTCGCAACGCCGCAGCCAGCGGCTCCAGCGGCGAAACGCCAAGCCCCCAGCCCGGCAAAAGAATCAAACGGTCACGCATGATGTGGCTCCATCGACGCACTTTCCCCCAGCAGCGGGTAGCAATGCTCCAGTGCTTCCAACAATAGCTGCACCTGCGCGTGGCTGTGGGCGGCAGACAGCGTCACGCGCAAGCGTGCACTTCCGGAAGGAACAGTGGGCGGCCGAATGGCCGTGACCATGAGGCCGCGATCACGGAGCATCCGCGACAGGCGCAGAGCCCGGTCGCTGTCGCGGATGAGAATGGGCTGGATCGGCGTGAAGCTGTCCATCAACTGGAGGCCAATCGCCTGCGCGCCTTCGCGGAACTGCTTGATCAGCGCTTGCAGATGCTCGCGGCGCCAGTGCTCGGTTCGCAGCAGTTCCAGGCTTTTCAAGGTGGCGCAGGCCAGCGCGGGTGGCTGGCTGGTGGTGTAAATGTAAGGCCGAGCGAACTGGATCAGCGTCTCGATCAGCTCATCGCTGCCCGCGACGAACGCGCCCGCGGTGCCGAACGATTTGCCCAGCGTGCCGATCAGCACGGGCACGTCCTCCATGCTCAAGCCGAAATGTTCGACGATACCGGCACCGTGAGCGCCCAGCGGACCAAACCCGTGGGCGTCATCGACCATCAGCCAGGCGTTGCGTGCTTTGGCGACTTTCGCCAGCGCCGGCAGGTCGGCGATGTCGCCGTCCATGCTGAAGACGCCGTCCGTCACCACCAGCGTGTCGCCGTCGGATTTTTGCAGCCGCGAGCTCAGGCTTTGCGGGTCGTTGTGCAGATAGCGGGAAAACCGAGCGCCACTCAGCAGCCCGGCATCCAGGAGAGACGCATGATTGAGTCGGTCCTCGAGCACCGTGTCGCCCTGCCCCACCAGCGCGGTGACCGTGCCAAGGTTGGCCATGTAACCGTTGGAGAACAGCAAGGCGCGCGGTCGGCCGGTGAATTCGGCCAGCGCTTCTTCGAGTTCGTGATGCGGGGTGCTGTGGCCGATGACCAGATGCGAAGCGCCGCCACCTACGCCCCAGCGCTGCGCCCCGGCTTTCCAAGCGGCGACCACCTCGGGATGGCTGGCAAGCCCCATGTAGTCGTTGTTGCAGAACGCGAGCAGCGGCTTACCATCGACCACCACTTCAGGGCCCTGCGGACTCTCCAGCAGCGGGCGCTGGCGATAAAGGTGTTCGGCACGGCGGGCAGCGAGACGTGCGCTCAGATCGAAAGACATGCAGGCCTCGTGGTTAAGCAGAAAATGTGGGCCTGTAGGAGCGCGCTTGCCCGCGAAACAGATCTGTCTGCGACATCTTGGCCGACTGACACCGCCATCGCGGGCAAGCGCGCTCCTACAAGGGATCCGCGTGCTGTCACACCGCTGCGTCGTAAAACATTTCGCTGCTTTTCTGTTCGATGAGCGCCTGTTCGATGGCCGCCTGGTGCACTTCATCCGAATGCTCTTCGCGGGCTTCGGGTTGAATGCCCAGCCGCGAAAACAGCAGCATGTCCTTGTCGGCCTGCGGGTTGGCGGTGGTCAGCAGTTTGTCGCCGTAGAAGATCGAGTTGGCACCGGCGAAGAACGCCAAGGCCTGCATCTGATCGTTCATCGCCTCGCGGCCAGCCGACAGGCGCACGTGGGATTTGGGCATCAGAATGCGCGCGACCGCCAGCATGCGGATGAAGTCGAACGGATCGACGTCTTCGGCGTTGGCCAGCGGCGTGCCCGCGACCTTGACCAGCATGTTGATCGGCACCGACTCAGGATGCTCCGGCAGGTTGGCCAGTTGGATCAGCAGATTGGCGCGGTCGTCCAGCGACTCACCCATGCCCAGAATGCCGCCCGAGCAGATCTTCATGCCCGCGTCGCGAACGTACGCCAGGGTTTGCAGGCGCTCGCTGTAGGTGCGCGTGGTGATGATGCTGGTGTAGAAGTCCGGCGAGGTGTCGAGGTTGTGGTTGTAGTAATCAAGACCCGCCTCGGCCAGTGCCTTGGTCTGATCCTGATCCAGTTTGCCGAGGGTCATGCACGTCTCAAGCCCCATGGCCTTCACGCCTTTGACCATTTCCAGCACGTAGGGCATGTCCTTGGCCGACGGGTGTTTCCAGGCAGCGCCCATGCAGAAACGGGTCGAACCGATGGCCTTGGCCCGCGCGGCCTCTTCCAGAACCTGCTGAACCTGCATCAGCTTTTCTTTCTCAAGACCGGTGTTGTAATGGCCAGATTGCGGGCAGTACTTGCAGTCTTCCGGGCAGGCGCCGGTCTTGATCGAAAGCAGCGTGGAGACTTGAACACGGTTGGCGTCGAAATGAGCGCGATGCACCGTTTGCGCCTGAAACAGCAGGTCATTGAAGGGCTGTGTAAACAGTGCCTTGACCTCGGCTAGATTCCAGTCGTGACGCAAAGTGGCATTGATGCTGGCGCTCATGGGCGGCTCCTTGATGTTTTTGAAGATGACCCGGGCGGTTTCGCACAAGCGGCAAAACCGTAAAGCCCACAGGCGCAACACGGATGTTCGACATATTTAAGGAAGAGCCATGCGCTGTCAACCACACAACGGGCATCAGGTTTACATCTGGTTAAAAACTGTACAACCTTGTTTGTTGTGCGATGAACCGGCTGACACTCAGCACTCAATCTGCACGCACTGCGAAACCGATCTCCCCTGGCTCATCGACCAGTGCGAGCGGTGCGCTTTGCCCATGCCGATGTCCGGCCTGACCTGCGCGCAGTGCTCGCGGCAGCCGCCGACCTTCAGCGACGTCATCGTGCCGTGGCTGTACGACTTCCCCATCGACGCGCTGGTCACACGTTTCAAGCATCAGGGCAAATGGCCGTTGGGTCGGTTGCTGGCCGAATTGCTCGGCCGGACGCTGCAGCATCGTTTTGACGAAGGCTTGCGGCGCCCCGACGTTTTGATCCCCGTCCCGCTGGCCAGCAAAAGGCTGCGCCAGCGTGGATACAACCAGGCGGCGATGCTGGCGCAGTGGCTGGGTAAATCGCTGTCGTTGCCAGTGGATGAGAAAACCGTGCGGCGTGTGAAGGAGACACCGGCGCAACAGGGGCTGGACGCCAAAGCGCGAAAGCGCAATCTGCGCGAAGCATTCGCACTCACCAATCCCCTGCCGATCTTGAACAAACACATTGCACTGATCGACGACGTGCTGACCACAGGCTCAACCGTCGACACGATCGCCAGACTGTTGATTGGCGCAGGGGCCAGACAGGTCGATGTGTATTGCCTGGCACGAACGCCCAAGCCCGGGGATTAGGCTCTGATTCCCCTGGCAATGGGCCGATGCATTCGATGAATCTTCGGCGAGCGCAGCCAGCATCGCGAATGAATTCGCATACGCACGTTTCCCGCGCCATTTGAACGGATGTTTTTGGCTTACACTCCGCGCTCATCTCCACAAAAAAAACCGCTCATCATGTCGCTACCCACTTCCCTGACCCAACACATGGTCCGCCGCCCGCATCGCATCGCGCTGTTGCAGCACATCGCCGAGCAAGGCTCGATCACCCGGGCGGCGAAGAGCGCCGGGCTCAGTTATAAGGCGGCGTGGGACGCCATCGACGAGCTGAACAACCTGGCGCAGCAGCCACTCGTCGAGCGCAGCGTTGGAGGGCGTGGCGGTGGCGGCGCAAAGCTGTCGGCCGAAGGCGAACGCGTGCTGCGGCTGTATCAGCGGTTGCAGGCATTGCAGACGCAATTGCTGGAAACGCCGGAAGAATCCAGCGATTTGGCGCTGCTCAGTCGCCTGATGCTGCGCACCAGCGCCCGCAACCAGTTGCACGGTCAGGTTTCGAGCATCACCCGTTTCGGTCGTAACGACATGATCGGCCTGCAACTGGCGGGCGGACTGTCGGTCGACGCCCAGATCACTCACGACAGCACCTTGCGCCTGGAGCTGGAAATCGGGACAGACGTCTTTGCGCTGATCAAGGCCAGTTGGCTGGAATTGTTGCCGCCAAACGCGACGGCAACAACTGGACACAATTGCCTGAACGGAAAGATCGAGGAAGTTTTGCACGCCGAAGACGGCCCGTGCGAAGTCAGAATTGTGCTGTCGAGCGGTCAGACACTCTGCGCACTGGCTGAAAAAGAATCGCTCGACGCCCAGAAACTCAGCGCGGGCAGCGAGGTGAACGTGCAATTCGCGCCCTCCTACGTGCTGGTCGGCACACCGCTCTGAGTGCTGCTGAAACGTCCTGTCACGCCATGACCGTCGTCATGCGGCTGACACAATAGCGTCATCCGGACTGCCTATGGTTTTGCACAAAACCGCAGGAAGCCCGTGATGACGCTATTAGAAGAACACCAGTCCACTGACCTCGAAAATCTTTTGCAACACCAGGCCACAGGTCTTACCCGCCGAGGCTTCATCAGCGCGGGCGCTCTGTGCGGCGCGGCGATGTTTCTGGGCGGCAATCTACTCAGCCGCAGCGTCATGGCGTCGAGCGTCAGCGCAGGCAACAGCACTCTGCTGGGTTTTGACAGCATTCCCGCAGCCACTGCCGACAGCATCAGCCTGCCGCCGGGTTACACCTCGTCCGTTCTGATCAGTTGGGGCCAGCCGCTGCACAATGGCGGGCCAGCGTTCGACCCCAGCGGCAAGGGCACGGCGAAGGCCCAGGAGCTGCAATTCGGCGACAACAACGATGGCATGAGCCTGTTTACCTTCCCGGGTGACAATCCCGACAACGCCCGTCGCGCGCTGATGGCGATCAACAACGAATACACCAACTACCGCTACCTGTTCGATCATGGCAAGGACCCTCAGTCCGCGGAAGATGTGCACAAGGCACAGGCCAGCGAGGGCGTATCGGTCATCGAAGTGAAGCGCGAAGGCGGGCAATGGCGATTCGTTCAAGGCTCGCGCTACAACCGCCGTATTCACGGCAACACACCGATTACACTGGGCGGCCCGGCCGCAGGCCACGACTGGCTGAAAACCGCTGCCGACAACACCGGCAAGGCGGTGCTCGGCACTTTCCAAAATTGTGCCAACGGCAAAACGCCGTGGGGGACCTATCTGACGTGCGAGGAGAACTTCACTGACTGCTTCGGCAGCAGCGATCCTGCACAGCAATTCGACCCGGCAACCAAGCGCTACGGCATCGTCGCCGCCAGCAAGGAAGTCAACTGGCACCTGCACGATCCGCGCTTCGACATCGCGAAAAACCCTAACGAGCCGCATCGTCATGGCTGGGTGGTCGAAATCGATCCGTTCGATCCCGAGTCCACGCCGGTCAAACGAACGGCACTGGGTCGCTTCAAGCACGAAAATGCCGCGCTGACCGAAACCCGGGACGGCCGTGTGGTCGTGTACATGGGCGACGACGAGCGCGGCGAGTTCATCTACAAATTCGTCAGCCGCGACAAGGTCGACCACAAGAATTCCAAGGCCAATCGCGACATTCTCGATCACGGCACCCTGTATGTGGCGCAGTTCGATGAAGGCGACAGCAACCCGGACCGCCCGAAAGGTCAGGGCAAGTGGATCGAACTGACCCACGGCAAAAACGGCATCGATGCTTCGAGCGGCTTTGCCAGTCAGGCCGAAGTGCTCATTCACGCTCGCCTGGCCGCAAGCCAAGTGAAGGCCACGCGCATGGACCGGCCGGAGTGGATCGTGGTCAGCCCGAAGGACGGTCAGGTTTACTGCACGCTGACCAACAACATCAAACGCGGCGACGAGGGGCAGCCGGTGGGCGGACCGAATCCGCGTGCGAAAAACCAGTACGGGCAGATTCTGCGCTGGCAGGAAGCCGGCTCGGACGCTGCCGCCATGTCCTTCGCCTGGGATTTGTTTGTCGTGGCTGGAAACCCGGGCGTGCACGGCGGCACGCCTCAGGGCGGCTCGGCAAACATCAACCCGCAGAACATGTTCAACAGCCCCGATGGCCTGGGCTTCGACAATGCCGGTCGTCTGTGGATTCTCACCGACGGCGACTCCAGCAATACCGGAGACTTCGCCGGCATGGGCAACAATCAGATGCTGTGCGCCGACCCGCAAAATGGTGAAATTCGCCGGTTCATGGTCGGCCCCGTGGGCTGCGAAGTCACTGGGATCAGTTTCGCGCCGGACCAGAAGGCGCTGTTCGTCGGCATTCAGCATCCCGGTGAGAACGGCGGCTCGACCTTTCCCGAGCATCTGCCCAACGGCAAGCCACGATCGTCGGTAATGGTGATCACTCGGGAGGATGGTGGGGTGATCGGCGCGTGACGGGCCGCCGATTGTAGCCGCCGCACCTGCAGGAGCGTGCTTGCCCGTCATGCTGAATGAGATCCGACGGAAAGCCTGTGGATGCACGGGCCTTGTCATTCAGATGCGCCCGGCGCAAGCGCGCCGTTGCAGGATATGTGCAAGTTTTGTCCCGCTCTGCGTTACCATGACTGGCCCGACGCGGCAGCCTGCTGCGCGCAGGAGTTAGCATGGCCCACCCGTTTGCAACACTTACACCTGACCTCGTGCTGGATGCCGTCGAAAGCATCGGCTTCGTCAGCGATGCCCGTATTCTGGCCCTCAACAGCTATGAAAACCGGGTGTATCAGGTTGGCATCGACGAAGGCCAGCCGTTGATCGCCAAGTTCTATCGCCCCAACCGCTGGACCGACGACGCCATCCTCGAAGAGCACAGCTTCACCGCTGAACTGGCGGATGTGGAGATTCCGGTGGTCGCCCCGCTTGTGCATAACGGCCAGACATTGTTCGAGCACGCCGGCTTTCGCTTCACGCTGTTCCCGCGCCGTGGCGGCCGGGCGCCGGAGCCGGGCAACCTGGACCAGCTTTATCGTCTGGGCCAACTGTTGGGACGTATTCATGCGGTCGGCGCCACTCGCCCCTTCCAGCATCGTGAAGCGCTTGGCGTGAAGAATTTCGGGCATGACTCGCTCAATTACCTGCTGGAAAACGACGTCATCCCTCGCAGCCTGCTGCCCGCTTACGAGTCGGTCGCCAAGGACCTGCTCAAGCGCGTCGAAGATGCCTACGCGGCCACTCCCCATACGAACATTCGCATGCATGGCGATTGTCATCCCGGCAACATGATGACCCGCGATGAGATCTTCCACATCGTCGACCTCGATGACTGCCGCATGGGCCCGGCGGTCCAGGATGTGTGGATGATGCTGGCGGGCGACCGTCAGGATTGCCTGAGTCAGTTATCGGAGCTGATGGACGGCTACAACGAATTCCACGATTTCGACCCGCGCGAACTGGCGCTGATCGAGCCGTTGCGCGCCCTGCGTCTGTTGCATTACAGCGCATGGCTGGCCCGCCGCTGGGACGACCCGGCGTTCCCGCACAGTTTTTCCTGGTTCGGCACCGAACGCTATTGGGGCGACCAGGTCCTGGCGTTGCGCGAGCAAGCCGCGGCACTGAACGAGGAGCCATTGAAGCTGTTTTGAACCTGCCGCTGCAGGTACGGGCTTGGCCGTGATCGGCTGGAAAGGCCTCTTCCCGGCTGAAGCCGGTCCTACGGACGCTGCATGTTCTGCGTCCTTTTCGTGGGAGCGGGCTGGTTGAGAAACCGACCTTTAATCGCGAGCACGCTCACGCCTGCGCATATCCACCCTTTAACCTTATAAAAACGACTTGCCGAAGGACCTTACATGCAAGCTGCCAACCCGCGTCGCGGGTACATTCTCGGCCTTAGCGCCTACATCATCTGGGGATTGTTCCCCATCTACTTCAAGCTGCTTTCAGCAGTGCCTGCGCTGGAGATCATCGTCAATCGCGCGATCTGGTCAGCGATATCCGGGTCATTGTTGCTGCTGGTCTGGAAGCATCCCGGCTGGTGGCGCGAGCTGCGTGACAACCCGCGACGCCTCGCCATTCTGGCGTGCAGCGGCTCGCTCATTGCCGCCAACTGGTTGATCTACGTCTGGGCGGTGAACAACGACCACATGGTCGAAGCGAGCCTGGGGTACTTCATCAACCCGCTGGTGAACGTGATGCTGGGTCTGGTGTTGCTGCGCGAAAGGTTGCGCCCGCTGCAGTGGGTCGCGGTGCTGCTCGCGCTTGTCGGCGTGGCCCAGCAAGTATGGCAAGTGGGCAGCCTGCCGTGGATCTCTCTCGCGCTGGCGTTCACGTTCGGTTTCTACGGCCTGATCCGGAAAAAGGCGCCCGTTGCGGCGTTACCGGGGCTGGTCGTGGAGACCTGGATCCTCGTGCCGCTGGCGATTGGCTGGCTGGTGTTCAACCCGCTGGCGCATAGCGCCCAACCTGAGTTCTGGACGACCTCGCAAGCGATCTGGCTTGCCGCCGCAGGCCCGGTCACGCTGGTGCCGTTGGTCTGTTTCAACGCCGCCGCCCGACATCTGCCCTACGCCACACTGGGTTTCTTGCAATACATCGCGCCGACGTTGGTCCTGGCGTTGGCAGTGCTCATGTTCGGCGAGCACATGAACCCGGCGACAATGGTCACGTTCACGTTCATCTGGACCGGGCTGATCATTTACAGCGTTGACGCCTGGCTTGCGATGAGACGTCGGGCCGAGCGCTGATCATTTAATAACCAGCGCGCTGCAGGCCACGGTGCACGTGGCCTGCAGCAAACAACGCGCAGGTTATCCACAACCTCATTCAACCTATTTGTGCACAAGCAGTTGAATTTGAACGTTTTTTGATCAACCTGCGCAAAGCCTTCATCTACGTGCCCTGTAGCTCAGTATCCGCAGGTTATCCACAGCCAGACGCATGAAAATACTGGATAACCTTCGCTGGCTGCATCTCATCAGAACGCGCCCTCGATAGCCGCCTAGACCTGTTCGTCCGCTTTGAGTGTCAACTCAACCATCAGGTCGTCCGCCAACGTTTCCAGGCAGCGTTGCAAAACATCCAGAGACAGGGTCAACGGCAGCCCAAGCAAGGCGTGCGCGCGGAATAACGGTTCGCTGCTCATCGGCGCTGGCTCTACGTTAGTCACCAGCCGCTCGACGTTCACGCCTTGCTCAGTCAACAAGCGCGTGACATCGCGCACGATGCCGGGACGGTCCGCGCCAACCAGTTCCATGTTGATGGGCTTCCAGGCGGCGGACGTTTCAACGCCCCCTTCGGCGAACTGCACGCGAATGCCATCTGCCGACAGCGCTTGCAAGGCGCTGCGCAATCCATCGTGGGATTCGGCAGGCACCCCGATTTTCAGAATGCCGGCGAACTGCCCGGCCATGTGGGTCATGCGGCTTTCCAGCCAATTTCCACCATGATCGGCAACGCACGCGGCAATTTGCTCGACCTGACCTGGCTTGTCCGGGGCGAAAACGGTGACGATAAGATGATCCACGGTCGACTCCTCTTTATGCCCGTCCGCGGGCAGATTCATCTGCCCGCAAGGCTGTCGGGCAAGTATAGGCAAGGGCTGCGACTACGCCCGACGGCTTCAGCGGGATAGATTATGTGTACGATCCTGATAATTATCTGGAACAATCCATACCGTTTTTGAGAACATCCGTAACCGCGATATGACCACAGCCGAATTTCCGGTCGCTCGGTGACATATTTTGTGTGATTTTCACACCGCGACTCATCATGTAGTATCCCCACGCGTTCACTACATACCGTTACCCAGACGTAAAACGATGCCTGACCCAGCGTCACTGCATTCAACAGGGCGCGAGTCCCAGCCGCCAGTGATGGCATGTTCTGGCGTGCGCCAAGCAGCGATGTCGATGGCTTTAACAAGAGAGCGCTCAAGATTGAAGCGCAGATAGCTGAGTAGAGTGAGGCAAGCAATGACTGAGCACGTTCAAGTCGGTGGCCTTAAGGTCGCCAAAGTCCTGCTGGATTTCGTGAACAACGAAGCCATCCCCGGAACCGGTGTTGATGCCGCTGCATTCTGGGCCGGTGCCGACAAGCTGATTCATGAGCTGGCGCCGAAAAACAAAGCCCTGCTCGCCAAACGTGATGACTTCCAGGCGCGCATCGACGCCTGGCATCAGTCCAATGCTGGTAAGGCCCATGACGCCGCCGCATACAAAGCCTTCCTGCAGGAAATCGGTTATCTGCTGCCAGAAGCGGCGGGCTTCCAGGCCACGACGCAAAACGTCGATGAAGAAATCGCCCACATGGCCGGTCCGCAACTGGTCGTCCCGGTCATGAACGCCCGCTTCGCCCTCAACGCGTCGAACGCCCGCTGGGGTTCGTTGTACGACGCCTTGTACGGCACCGATGCCATCAGCGAAGAAAACGGCGCGGAAAAAGGCAAGGGCTACAACAAGGTACGCGGCGACAAGGTCATTGCGTTCGCCCGCGCCTTTCTGGACGAAGCCGCGCCATTGGCCGCCGGCTCTCACGTCGACTCCACCGGCTACAAGCTGGTCGACGGCGTCCTGATCGTCAGCCTGAAAGGCGGCACCAACACGGGCCTGCGTGACGACGCGCAACTGATCGGTTTCCAGGGCGATGCGTCAGCGCCCACTGCCCTTCTGCTCAAGCACAACGGCTTGCATTTCGAAATCCAGATCGACGCCACCAGCCCTGTCGGCCAGACCGATGCAGCGGGCGTCAAAGACGTGCTGATGGAAGCAGCCCTGACGACCATCATGGATTGCGAAGACTCCATCGCCGCGGTCGATGCCGACGACAAGGTCGTGGTGTATCGCAACTGGCTGGGCCTGATGAAAGGCGACCTGTCCGAGGAGGTCGCCAAGGGCGGCACCACCTTCACCCGCACCATGAATCCAGACCGTGTCTACACCTCGCCTGAAGGAACACCGGTCACGCTGCACGGACGCTCGCTGCTGTTCGTGCGCAACGTGGGTCACCTGATGACCATCGATGCGATTCTCGACAATCAGGGCGACGAGGTGCCGGAAGGTATTCTCGACGGTCTGCTGACCAGCCTGGCGGCGATTCACAACCTCAAGGGCAATACCTCGCGGGCCAATAGCCGTGCGGGTTCGGTGTATATCGTCAAACCCAAAATGCACGGCCCGGAAGAAGTCGCGTTCACCAACGAGTTGTTCGGCCGCATCGAAGACGTACTGAGTCTGCCGCGCAACACGTTGAAGGTCGGGATCATGGACGAGGAGCGTCGGACCACTATCAACCTCAAGGCTTGCATCAAGGCCGCAAGCGAGCGGGTGGTGTTCATCAACACCGGTTTCCTGGACCGCACCGGCGACGAAATTCACACCTCGATGGAGGCCGGGCCGGTCGTGCGCAAAGCGCAGATGAAGGCTGAAAAGTGGATTGGCGCGTACGAAAACTCCAACGTCGATATCGGACTCAAGTGTGGCCTGCAAGGCCGCGCGCAGATCGGTAAAGGCATGTGGGCGATGCCCGACCTGATGGCCGCAATGCTGGAACAGAAAATCGCTCATCCGCTGGCGGGCGCCAATACCGCATGGGTGCCCTCGCCGACCGCCGCAGCGCTGCACGCGCTGCATTACCACAAGGTCGACGTGTTCGCCCGTCAGGCCGAACTGGCTCAGCGCGCACCGGCGTCGGTCGACGATATTCTGACCATTCCGCTGGCGCCGAACACTGACTGGTCGGCGGAGGAAATCCAGAACGAACTGGACAATAACGCCCAAGGCATCCTCGGCTATGTCGTGCGCTGGATCGATCAGGGCGTCGGTTGTTCAAAGGTGCTGGACATCAACGACATCGGCCTGATGGAAGACCGCGCCACGCTGCGTATTTCCAGCCAGCACATCGCCAACTGGCTGCGTCATTGCGTGGTCACCGAGCAGCAAGTGATTGAAAGCCTCAAGCGCATGGCGCCGGTTGTGGACCGTCAGAACGCAGGCGATTCGTTGTATCGGCCACTGGCTGGGGACTTCGACAGCAACATTGCGTTTCAGGCGGCTGTCGAGCTGGTGATCGAAGGCACGCGGCAGCCGAACGGCTACACCGAGCCGGTGCTGCATCGCCGCCGTCGTGAGTTCAAGGCGAAGAACGGTCTGTAAATGCCCCGGTGAACAAAAAGGCGGCGTGTCTCACGACACTCCGCCTTTTTCTTTGTTGAGGGATTCAGCAGCACAACAGTTCTGCCCACTGTGGCAATTTTGAGAAAATCACTGCCATTGAGCCGGACGGCTGCAGTAACGATGACTCCTGCAGGAGCGCGCTTGCCCGCAAAAGCCGGTACATCCGACACATGACTGCCGGATGTCCCGATGCATCGCAGGCACAGTGGACTGCGGGGCACTACGCCATGCCCAATTCCCGCTTCACCAGACGAAGCAGCTGTTTGGTATTGATGGGCTTGAGCAGAAAGTCCACGACGCTCAGGTGCATCGCATCGATGGCATCGCGCACGTGCGCATCGCCTGACACGATAATGATCGGCAACGCCGCACGATCCGAGTCGCGCACCTGTCGTATCAGGTCCAGACCATCGCATGGCGCCATGCGCAGATCAGTGATCAGCAGCGCGATCGAGGGTCGGGTTTCCAGCAAGTGCATGGCACTGGTGCCGCCCGCGGCGGTAATACAGCTGATGTCGTTGAGACTGAGAATTTCGGCCAGAACTTCCCGAGCATCCTTGTCGTCATCGACGATCAACACCCGTTGTGGCGATTGCGATGCAGGCGCAAGCATCACCTCATTAAGGGCCTCGCGCTCTTCATCACTCAAAATATCGTGATCGAACATACCCGTCTCATCTTCCCGTCGACTTCTCATTCTGACAGCGCATAAAGACAGAATACGCTGCGCACTTTGTCGGCTTCCTGCCAGGCTCTTCAAGCCTTTGCGCGATACGCACCGAGAGGTTTTAACACCACTGTTCGATGTCATCCAGCGCCATTTCCGTCACCTAAGACTTACGTCCAATGGGCACTGTCCGATAAGCGGTCGACCATGGAGCGTATAAAAACAAGCGGTATCGGTCATGAGCAAAGCGGACGCTTTCACCCAGGCAGGCAAGACAGCCGTGTTGCAGAACATTCACGGCACGATGCAATTCCTGCAAAAATTCCCGCTTCAACCAGATGGAGAATGCCCACCTGGCGTATCTGGTCGAACAGTGCCAGCTGCGTTTCTACGCTACGGATGAGAGCATCATCAAGCCTGGCGATGGGCCAGTAGAGCACTTTTACATCGTCAAACAGGGTCGGGTGGTCGGTGAACGCCCACATTCGGCCAGAGGCGGTACTGAGACGACGTTTGAAATCACCACCGGCGAATGCTTTCCGCTCGCCGCACTGCTGGGCGAGCGCGCTACCCGGACTGAGCATCTGGCCGCCGAAGACACCTTCTGCCTGCAATTGAACAAGCAGGCGTTCATCAAGCTGTTTGCCCTCTCCGGCACCTTCCGCGACTTTGCTTTGCGCGGCGTCAGCAGCCTGCTCGAACAGGTCAATCAACAAGTAAAGCAGAAGGCCGTTGAAACGCTGGGCACGCAGTATTCGCTCAACAGCCGTCTGGGCGAACTGGCGATGCGTCATCCGGTGACGTGTCCCCCGCACACGCCGTTGCGCGAAGCGGTCAAGCTGATGGACGAACAACAGGTCGGCAGCATTGTGATCGTCGATGAGAGCAAGGCGCCTCTTGGGATCTTCACGCTGCGCGACCTGCGCCAGGTCGTGGCCGACGTCACGGCTGACTTCGGCGCCCCCATCGAACGCAGCATGATTCAGTCGCCGTTCTATCTCAGCCCCGATGCCAGCGCGTTCGATGCCGCCATCGCCATGACTGAGCGGCACATCGCCCACGTGTGCCTGGTGAAGGATCAGCGCTTGTGCGGCGTGGTGTCGGAGCGTGATCTGTTTTCCTTGCAGCGAGTGGACCTGGTGCATCTGGCGCGTACGATCCGCACCGCCCCGCGCATCGATTCGTTAAGCAACCTGCGTGGCGATATCGTCCAATTGGTCGACCGGATGCTGGCCCACGGCGCGTCGTCGACGCAGATCACCCAGATCATCACGCTGCTCAACGATCACATGGTTTGCCGGGTCATCGAGCTGGTGCTGGAGGAGAAAGGTGATCCGGGCATTGCGTTCAGCTGGCTGTGCTTCGGCAGTGAAGGCCGCCGCGAACAGACCCTGTACACCGATCAGGACAACGGCATTCTGTTCGAAGCCAAAGACGCCGCAGAAGCCGCCGAGATCCGGGGACGTCTGCTGCCAATCGCCGAGCGGATCAATCAGGGCCTGGCGCAATGCGGCTTTTCGCTGTGCAAGGGCGGCATCATGGCGAGCAACCCTGAATTGTGCCTGTCGCGCATCGAGTGGGCGCGACGCTTTGCTTCATTCATACGTGAAGCCACACCGGAAAACCTGCTGTCGTCGAGCATCTATTTCGATCTGCGTGTGGTCTGGGGCGACGAAAGCGGCGGCGAGCAGTTGCGCCAGAGCATCCTTGCGCAGGTCGCGGACAACAAATTGTTCCAGCGCATGATGGCCGACAACGCTTTGCGCCAGCGCCCGCCAGTCGGGCGCTTCAAGGACTTCGTGGTGGCGCGCAAGGGCAACGAAAAAGACACGCTGGATCTGAAGACCCAAGGCCTCACGCCTTTCGTGGACGGCGCGCGCCTGCTCGCCCTGGCCAACGGAATCGCTGCCAACAACACCCTTGAACGCCTGCGCCAGCTGGTGGCCAAAGAAGTCATCGATCCGCTGGATGGCGCCGCTTACGAGGAGGCGTACCACTTCATCCAGCAGACGCGTATGCAGCAACACCAGCAACAAAGCCGACAGAATCTGCCGTACTCGAACCGTATCGACCCCGATGTCCTCAACCATCTGGATCGCCGGATCCTGCGCGAGGCCTTCCGCCAGGCGCAACGGCTGCAAACCAGCCTGACCGTGCGCTATCAACTGTAAGCCATGTGAATGCCCAGCTCATGAACCTGTTTCAGTGGCTAAAGCCACCCAAGCGCGCAAAAGCGCCTGACCTGACCCCTGACCAGCGCCTGCGTCTGAGCGAGCTGCCACGCTCCGCTGCCCTGAACGCCAAGTCGCTGCGTCAGCAGCGTTGGGTCGTGCTCGATCTGGAAACCAGCGGCCTGAACATGAGCCGCGACGAAGTGCTGTCGATTGGCGCGGTGGTCATCGAAGACGGTGCGATTGATCTGGCTCAGCAGTTCGAGCGCACGTTGCTGCGCCCCGATCACAAGTTGAACCCGAGCGTGCTGATTCATGGCCTGGGGCCCAGCGCGATTGCCGCAGGAAGCGACCCGGTGGACGCACTGCTGGATTTCATGGCGTTCGTGGGTGACTCACCCTTGCTGGCGTTTCATGCGCCTTTCGACCAGCACATGATCGGTCGTGCATTGAAGGAAAGCCTGGGTTATCGCCTGCAGCATCCTTTTCTGGACGTGGCCGAACTGGCGCCACTGCTGTTTCCCAAGGCGTGCCTGCGTCAGGCCGGGCTGGACGACTGGACGGCGTTCTTCGGCCTGCACGCCGAAGAGCGGCATCACGCCAGCGCCGACGCCATGGTCACGGCGGAGCTGGCGCTGATCCTGTTCAGTCACGCCCGCCGCCAGGAGATGGACAGCCCGATCCAGCTGGAGCAAGGCCTGGCGAAGTGGCGACGCAGGCAGCAGTCGCATTCTTTCTGACCGAGTGACTGTTGCTTCAATAACCTGTCTCCAGATGACAGCGACGCATTCCTCCATACCGACCTGCTGTCGCAAACCGTTCGGCTCCTTGTCGTGACGACCAATTGCCAGCATTCATTGGCTCTGCCACAATCGCGAATAGTTCTCGTTAGTCACTTCGTTCTCCTCGGTGCGCTCGTGTCGTTAACTCAAAGTCCTCAGAATCAGCTTGTCGGAACGCTCTACCGCGACCATCGCAGCTGGTTGCTGGCATGGCTGAAGCGAAACGTCGCCTGCCCGCATCGTGCCGAGGATCTCAGCCAGGACACCTTCACTCGCCTGCTGGGTCGCGAGCAATTGCCCGAACCCCGCGAGCCCCGGGCGTTTCTGGTGTCGGTCGCCAAGGGCCTGTTGTTCGATTACTTCCGCCGCGCAGCCCTGGAGCAGGCCTACCTGCAAGAGCTGATGCTGATTCCCGAAGCCGAGCAACCTTCCCTCGAGGAACAACAACTCATTCTCGAAGACCTCAAAGCGATCGACCGCATGCTTGGCAAACTGTCGACCAAAGCGCGCGCTGCCTTCCTGTACAACCGTCTGGACGGTATGACCCACCCGGAAATCGCTGAGAAAGTCGGTGTTTCGGTGCCGCGCGTGCGTCAGTACCTCGCTCAGGGCATGCGCCAGTGCTACATCGCGCTGTATGGCGAGCCGACGTGAGCCGCATTCCTGTTCGTCCGGTTTCGGCGAAGGTGCTCGACGCAGCTATCGCCTGGCAACTGTGCCTGGATTGCGGCCAGGGCAGCGATGCCGAGCGCGAGGAATTCGCCAAGTGGTATGCGGCCAGCGACGAACACGCCCGCGCGTGGATGCAACTGGGCATGCTCGATCAGCGCTTTGTGGGCGCGACCGGCCCGGCCCGCTCAGCGTTGATGCGCTCGCGTGACGGCGTTGGCCAACAGATGCGCAAGCTTGGACGAGGCGTTGCCGGCATTGCGGTGGCGCTGGGCCTTACGCTTTTCCTGTCGGATCACTACCTGCCGCTCAATTACTGGCTGGCCGATCAGCGCACGGCCACCGGCGAGCAGCGTACGATCAGGCTCTCGGACAACACGCTGATTCGCCTGAACACCCACAGCGCACTGGATGTGAAGTTCGACGACAAAATGCGCCGCGTCGTGCTCCAGGAAGGTGAAATCTTCGTCGAGACCGGCAGTCACGACGATCCGCGCCCTTTCATCGTCGAGACCCGCGAAGGGCAAATGCGCGCGCTGGGTACGAAGTTTCTGGTGAAGCGGCAAGAAGACGGCACGCTGCTCGGCGTGTTGCAGTCAGCCGTTGCCGCGCATCCACGAGCGAACAATCATGAGCTGATCCTTCACGAAGGCCAGCAGATGCTGATTCAGCGCAGTACGTTGGGGCCGATGGTGGCACTGACGCCGGGTGCGGACGCCTGGATGCGTGGCATGCTGGTGGTGGACAACGCACGTCTGGAGGACGTGATCACCGAGCTGGGTCGTTACCGTCGTGGCCATCTGAGCGTAGCGCCCAGCGTAGCCGACCTTCGCATCACCGGCAGCTTCCCGCTGAACAACACCGATCTGGCGCTCAAGGCCCTGACACCGACACTGCCGGTGGCCATCGAAGAACGCACCCAATGGTGGGTCACCGTCGTGCCGGGCGATACGCAGCAGGCGCGCAAGCTGTAACCCCGCCATTCTTCCGCGCAGGCGAACATTTTGCGATGAGGTCCATCGAGACCTCGATTCGCGCAGTAACCGGGTATCGCAGATAAGTCCGCAGGATCACCTACGCCGGGATTGAGCCCGCAAAACGCAAATCGAAATAATTTTCGATCAGCCCTATCACTTTTCAAATCTCGTTCGGCACATAGGCATTGAGAACCATTCAACCTCA
>Ga0160435_1000288_pt1 | contig 21898 bp, 18 predicted proteins | sample HID1973K_E0MG_FD_108213 | JGI IMG/M metagenome (GOLD analysis project Ga0160435, IMG submission 108213) | Enriched mosquito-associated microbial communities from UW Madison campus, WI, USA - HID1973K_E0 MG | ecosystem: Host-associated > Arthropoda: Insects > Digestive system > Unclassified ...
ACAGCCTCAAGACCACCCGTTACGCCCCGCCGGCCAAGCGCAGCCGCGGCGTGATGGTGAAGGATGCCGCCGAACTGGTGGCCGCACTCAAGCAGAAGGGGTTGCTGTAATGGCCAAGGTACTTGTCATCGCCGAACACCTGGGCGGGCAGCTCAACGCCGCCACCGCCAAGACCGTCAGCGCCGCGCAGGCGCTGCAGGCCGAGTCCATCGACATCGTGGTGCTGGCCGCCGACCCGGCCGGCGTCGCCGCCCAGGCCGCGCAGATTGCCGGCGTGGCGCGCGTGCTGACCGTGGCCAATGCGGCCAACGATCACGCAATCGCCCAGGCGCTGGGTCCGCAGATTGCCCAGCTGGCCAGCGGCTACACCCATGTTTTCGGCCCCTCGACCACCTTCGGCAAGGACCTGATGCCGGTCGTGGCCGCGCTGCTCGGCGTCAACCAGGTCTCCGACCTGATGGCCGTGGAAAGCCCGCACACGTTCCAGCGCCCGATCTATGCCGGCAACGCGATCATCACCGTCGAAGCGCCGGCCGACCAGGTGGTCGTCGCCACGGTGCGCACCGCCTCCTGGCCGGAGGCCGCCAAGGGCGGCAGCGCCGCTATCGAAGCCGCACAGGTGGATGCCGCACTGCCGGGCCATACCCGCTTCGTCGGCCTGGCCGCCGGTAAGTCCGACCGTCCCGACCTGCAAAGCGCCAAGCGGGTGGTCTCCGGTGGCCGGGGTGTCGGCTCGGCCGAGAACTTCCAGGTGATCTACAAGCTGGCCGACAAGCTCGGCGCGGCCGTTGGCGCCTCGCGCGCGGCGGTGGACGCCGGCTACGTGCCGAACGAGCTGCAGGTCGGCCAGACCGGCAAGATCATCGCCCCGGAGCTGTACGTGGCCGTCGGTATCAGCGGCGCGATCCAGCACCTGACCGGGATCAAGGATGCCGGGACGATCGTGGCGATCAACAAGGACGGCGAGGCGCCGATCTTTGAGATCGCGGATATCGGGTTGGTGGGGGATTTGTTTGTGTTGTTGCCGGAGTTGGAAAAGGCGTTGGGCTGAGCGCGATAGATCGCGCGGAGGCCCCCTCGTCCCGGGATCAAGTTCAGCTTCCACCGGCCGCCTTCCCAGAAGCAGGGTGCGCCCCCGTCCCGCGCGGCAGTCGTCGCGCGGGTGGTTCCCCCTCTACGAAAGGCCGAAGAACTCCTGGGCAAGGAATTGCCCTAAACTTCGGGGCCATTCCTCCATTGCACACCGCCGCGGGACTAGCGTTTCAGTCCCACGACGTAGTGCCACGAACGAGAACCAAGAGTCGGCCCATGATTGTAGGCAATGGACTGCTCGCATCTGCTTTTGAAGCCCAGCAGATCAAGCAATTGGGTGCGACAGTTTTCGCGTCCGGTGTATCGAATTCGACCGAGACCGACCCGGCCGCCTATGCGCGAGAAGAATCTCTTCTCCAGGCTCACCTGGCCGCCGCCTCTGGCACGTTCGTGTACTTCAGCACTTGTAGTATCGAAGACGCGGACCGTGGACAAGGACCGTACGCACAGCACAAGCGGAAGATGGAAGAGAAGGTCGCCGATCGGGGAGATTTCCTGATTCTCCGACTGCCGCAAGTAGCGGGACGAACTTCCAATCCACATACGTTGACCAATTTCCTTGCCAACTGCCTCCGTTCCGGTCAAGTAATCCCGGTGTGGTCCTCGGCGATCCGTTGCCTGGTCGATGTGGAGCATGTGGCCGCTATTACGTTGGCGCTGCTACAAAAAGAGCGGCCTGCACAAAAATTGGATCACGTTGCGCCCCCCGAAGTTCTGACGATGCCGCAACTGATCGATGCGATGGAAGCCGTTATGCAACTTACCGCTAAACGTCACGTCATTGAACGTTCGGGCGGCACGAGACCAGATCCCACACTGATGCTCGCACTCGGCCCGGCACTGGGTATCGACCTGAGCCCCGGATACACTCTTCGACTCTTGGAAAAATATTATGGCAGCCGCGATGTCTCGTGAAGCGTGCGAACTTTCGGTCGTCATCCCCGTATATCGAAGCGAATCGATCCTGCCGGCGCTTGCCTCGAAACTGGGGGAGACGCTCACCGCGTTATATGGAGACTCGTTTGAAGTAGTCCTGGTAAATGATTGCAGTCCTGACCGATCGCGCGAGGTCTTACTTGAACTTGCGCGTGAGCGCCCCTGGTGGAAAGTTGTGAACCTGCGCAAGAACGCTGGGCAGCACAACGCCATCATGGCCGGCCTCAGAATGACCCGCGGCCGACGAATCGTCACCATGGATGATGATCTGCAGCACTCGCCAGACGATATTCCCAAGTTGCTCGCCACGTTGGGAGATCGCTGCGATGTCTGCTATGCCGCCTTCCACGTCAAGCAACACGCGCTGTGGAAACGCTTGGGCAGCAACTTTAATGATCGAGTCGCAGTGTTCCTCCTTGGAAAGCCGCGCGGCCTGTACCTCTCGCCGTTTCGTGCGATGGCCTCTGGCGTACGCGACGAAATCGTAAAGTTCACGGGACCAAACGTTTACCTTGACGGCTTGATTCTCGCCTGCACGACTCGCATCACCAGCATCAAGGTCGATCATCACGAAAGGGCTGACGGACAATCCGGCTACAGCCTCCGCAAGTCGATCTCGCTTTGGCTGAAGATGGCGACCAGCTTTTCTGTGCTTCCGTTGCGACTGGCTTCGCTAATGGGAGTCGCCTTCTCCGCGCTAGGATTCTTGCTTGCGCTTGTTTTTATCATCCAGCGATTCACCGTAAATGCAATGCCGGTAGGCTGGTCCTCGCTGATGGTGGCCTCCCTGGTTGTAGGAGGAATACAGCTGCTTGCGCTAGGCGTGATTGGCGAATACTTAGGGCGCGTCCTACGCCACGTAAATGCGTCACCGCAAACGGTCATCGAATCCACCGCCAATCTGGCAGATAAAGAGCCCTCAAATCGATGAAATTGCTTCGCGATGCCTTGGCGGACGCCCGTCTTCGCCAGTTTGTACTGTACGCAATATGCGGCGGCACCGGTGTCGGTGTTGACCTTGCGCTCTATAGCTCGCTGATCTGGGCAGAGTGTAACTACCAAGTTGCCAACGCAGTGGGTTACGCCGCGGGCACCTTGGCAAGCTTCGCGCTGAATCGCCACTTCACATTCAAGACCTACGACAAGACACTGCGGCGCCTCGGACTTTTCTTCGCTACCGCATTTTTGGGGTATTTGGTTTCCGGCACCCTGCTGTGGCTACTGGTGGGCCGACTCGATTGGAACCCGCTGTTGGCGAAGCTGGCAACGCTCGCTGTCGTCCTCGTTCTTCAATTTTCCCTCAACCGGGCGATTACGTTCCGGCCCCCTACAGGCACTTGACCAATGAGCAATAAATTCCATACCGCTGTTGTTGGCGGTGGCTTCGCCGGCCTTTCTGTAGCCTATGAGCTGGCCAAGCAAGGAAAGCGCGTAGTCGTGATTGAGCGCGACAATGAACTCGGCGGCCTTGCCGGCGGGTTCAAAGTGGGCAACGAAGTCCTGGAGAAGTTCTATCACCACTGGTTCAACAACGACGTTGAGATCTTCAAGCTGATTGAGGAGCTTGGCGCCAATGACAACATTGTGCTGAGGCCAACGCGCACCGGGATGTACTTCTCCAACCAGTTCTTCCGCCTCAGTACGCCGATGGACCTCCTGCGGTTCAAGGCGCTGCCTTTCTTCGACCGCATCCGCCTCGGCATAGCGGTGCTGCGCGCTCGATCTGTCAAGGACTGGAAGAAGCTGGAGAATCTGAGCGCCAAAGAGTGGCTGATCAAGCTTTGCGGAGAGAAGGCCTACAAGGTTGTGTGGGATCCGCTACTGGTGGGCAAGTTCGGTGATGTGGCTGATGACGTGTCTGCCGTGTGGTTCTGGAAGAAGCTGGTGCTGCGCGGCGGCAGCCGAAGCGGCTCCGGCGACGAGGAGTTGGCCTACTATCGCGGAGGCTTTGCTGCGCTCGCTGAGCGACTCGGTGAGGCCATCGTGGCTATGGGCGGGGAGATCAGGCTCGATACCGAGGTCCGCTCCGTGATTACCCAGGAGGGTGTTGCAACCGGTGTCGCACTCGCCGACGGAGAGATCCAGGCAGATAACGTAGTGCTGTCTACAGCATTCCCGATTTCAGCGGATCTACTTGAAGGCCAGGTAGACGCCGATTATCTCCGCTCGCTCCGACGAGTGCGGTACTTGGCCAACGTCTGCATGGTCCTCAGCCTTGACCGGAGCCTGTCGGAAACGTATTGGCTCAACGTCAATGACCCGGGGTTCCCCTACGTAGGCGTCATCGAACACACGAACTTCGAACCACCGAGCTCTTACGGCGGCCGCCACATCGTGTACCTCTCGAAGTACCTTCCTACAAGCCATCCCATGTATGGGATGACCGATCAGGAGTTGGTGGACTTCTCGATCCCGCATCTGCAAAAGATGTTCCCCGCCTTCAGCCGCTCCTGGATCCAAGATGTCCACGTGTGGCGCGCTGAATATGCGCAGCCGATTGCGGAGAAGCATTACTCCGAGTTTGTTCCGGGACGCGAAACTCCGTTGCGCAATGTCTATGTCACGAGTATGGCGCAGGTGTACCCCGAGGATCGGGGAACAAACTATGCCGTTCGCGAGGGTAGGCAGTTGGCCGCCGCGATTATCCAGCGCCAGAATGGATGAACAGCGCAGATGCCTGACCGACTGAATGTATACGTTTTTCTCCGCACGTGCCTGGCGGGCTTGGTCATTGCTTTCGCAAGCTACTTTGCGATCAGCAAGTTGCCAGCGTTTAATGTAGGTGACGGCTCTGAGTACTACGCCATGCAGCTTGCAGCGCGTGCCACCTCGCATCCGTACATGACCGAGAGTGCATGGCGGGCGTATGACGCATTCTTGGTCAGCGGTGAGGTGGCAGGGCTAGAGCCCACACAGAACCTCCGCGACAAGTTTCCAGCGCTACGGGTCAACGACAGCGCAGACTTTAACCACTTCTGGGCCTATTCCGTTGCAGCCGCCGCAGTTGGAAGGTTGGGACTAGGGACGCACAACGCTTTCTTGCTATTGCATGCTTTCCTCCTGGCATTCTCACTAGTGGGCGGGTATCGACTGAAAGGCTGGCCAGGTGCGCTTGCCATCGCCTTCATCACAATCGCGTCTCCAAACCTCTGGTTCATCAACAAGGTCCACGGCGAGTTTGTAATCGTTGCTTTGTCGACACTGGCAGTCGCCGCGATCTGGTCACGGCACTATGCAGTTGCAGGCCTACTACTTGCCGTAGTCAGCACCCAGAACATCAGTTTCGCGCTACCAGCGGCAGGATGCGCTGTAGCCGCGCTAGCAGGGATCTGGCACAGCGGAAAGGCAAGCACAGCTGAGGTGCTATGTCTCTCCATGACGCCTCTAATAGCGGCGCTCCACCCAGCCTACTATTTTTTCCGCTACGGGGTCATTACTCCCCAGCTACTGGCCGGCGGAGCCGAGCTAGGTGGAGGTTTCCTTAGCTCTCTTAACTTCCTCTTCGATCCTAATGTGGGACTGTTCCCCAATTGGCTCACCGGTATCGCACTCACTTTGCTGGGCGTCTTGTACTTGGTCCGCGGCCGATCTCATTGGCAGGCCTCCATTGGACCTATCGTGCTACTTGCGCTCTTCGCAGCTTCAGCAATGTTTGCACAAGCAGCAACTCAGAACTTCAATTCGGGTGCGACTCCTGGCCTTGCCCGTTACGGGCTGTGGTATCTATGTCTTTTCTATCCTGTACTCGTGACTTTCTTTTCACGGATTCCTAGGTATGTCGGCAGCATGAATAGCATGAGAGCAGCAGCCATCGGGTTGGTTGCGATCATGCTCTTCACGACAAACCTCAGCGCATATAACCCGAAATTGCCGCAAGAATTCCTTCATCCTAGTCGAGCAAGTCGATTCGTTGAATATCGGCTGCCGTGGCTCTTCCATTCCAATGAAGAGATCTTCTTTGAACGCTATTCGGGACTAGGCGAAGTCGCCCCCCCTCGCCCCTCTGTAGTTTTGGGCCCGGGTTGCAGGAAGGCTCTTTTTCTTGGCCCAGGTACTGACCCGGTCATTCTTGGTGAGTCGCGTTGCGGCTTGGAACCCAAGAAGGTTGGGCAATTCGTCGCAAGCAGGTTTACGGGAACTAGCAGCACCACGTCCGGCTACCTAGTGCTGGGCAAGGAAGATGTCGTGGCACTTCGTCGAGATACGCCCCGTGGGAGCACTTATCCAGGTGGACATGGAGCCCGTCTTAGGGATCTGATGGCATTGGGTTGGGGCGAAGATGAAGCGTGGGGAGTATGGTCTGTCGCTCCCGTGGCCGAGCTCCGCTTCAAGGTCGCGGATTTTTCCAGGCCAGCTCAGATAAGAATCACCTACAACGCCTTTTTCGGGGGCTCACATCAGTCTCTACGTGTGACGCCCCGGGTCAATGGCAAGCGACAGCCAACCATCGACGTCGATCCAAGCTCAATTCCGGGCACCCTTGTAATTCAAGTGCCGCCCCAGGCGCTGACGGAATCGAAAGGGGTAATCGATCTTGACCTGATCTCCGACGGAGCTGTTTCGCCTGCCAACGCTGGAGTATCCGTGGACCCACGCACACTAGGAATCGGGCTAATGGCGGTCGAGGTGAGGTGAACCTGTCCCTTGGCTCCAACGCCAATGAGCTCAGGTTTGGCTGTGCGCTTCAGCCGCAACATAGTAGTGCGGCGACGAACCGCCAATGCCGTGTGCAGTTGGGTTAGATCGAGGAGGCATAGATCTGGCCGGGAGGCGGGCGTGGACAGCAGCCTTCCGGGAACCTCGCCAGGAAAATGTTGCGAGGAATTCCCTCTCTCGCCCCAGCAAATTGGCCAAAGATGGACCACCAGCGCCGTATCGCGCGCCAGGCTACTGCTTGGCGCGCGCAGGTGTGCCTCCCCGCATCGCTACGATTGAACTACTCGAATCGATGCTCGGGGTAGCTTCGATACAGCCACCGGGGCAACGGCCTTTCGTTACCTAGCCCGTCATCCGCCTTCACCCAGCAGCTGAAAAGGTACTGACCGAGGTCGTGCTCGCGATGCTGGATCCGCTGCAGGGCTTCGACAACATGCTCGGATGCGATCGAAGACGGGATATTGGGATGCACGTCCGAGGTGAAGTCGAACTTGCAGGCGAAGCCCGCATGCCGCATCAGCATGTGCAGCTCATGTCGGGTGTACTCGCGATTGTGGCGCCCGTGGGGCCCATAGCCGGAGTACGGATCGTACAGATTCCGGCCGTCGATCAGGGCCGCAACGTTCTCGAATCGGGCCACGTTGGGCGTCGTGAGGACTAGTAGCCCCCCATCCTTCAGGACGCGTCGCAACTCCGAAACGCAGCGGAGCGGATCCTGAGTGAAATGCTCCAGGACTTCGCAGAAGAGAATGACGTCGTAGCGCTTCTCCTCCACGGGCAGCGAATCGACTTCGAGGTTGCGATTGAGCGAAACGAAGTGCTCTTCGCGCACGTCTCCATCTTTAGAGCGCCAGCGCACGGACTGATCGACAGAATCCCCGGCGCCGTCAAAAAAGTTGACGTATTCAAATCGCAGCTGCGGGCGGAAGTCACGCATGATCACTGACATGAAATAAGGGTTGGCCCCAATCTCAAGCCCCAAGCCTTGCGCGCCCTCCGGCACGAGGCCCAAGGTATACATGAAGCGATCCAGGTCGGCTGCCACATAATCGCGCAGCTCTCCGCTGGAGCCCCCGTCAATGCTTAGTTCCGCTAGCCGCTCAAGGAGCGCAGTGCGTGCGTCACCTTCTGGAATACTGATTGCCGTACTGCGAAAGACGCATGTGTTCCCCACGATCTTCTCCTTGCGGTTCGTTGGCGATCATCACTCAGTTCATTCGATCATCTCTTGTAGCAACTTCTGCGACGACTCACGCCACGTCATCGTGCTGATCGCATGGGGCTGGCGCCAACCACCCCGGGTAGCCCCCTCCGCGAGGACATCTCCGAGCGCCTGGAAGTCCCCCACCGGAAAATACGTGGCCTCGTCGCCGGCAATCTCGTGGAAAACTGGAATGTCACTTAGTAGCAATGGCTTGCCCTGGCTGCCGGCTTCCACCAGTGGCAATCCGAAGCCCTCGGCAATGGACGCTTGAACCAAGCCGCTCGCCTTGGCCACCAGCAATTGCAGGTCTGCATCACACAAACCCTCCAACCAGAACAATCGCTTTCCAGCCTCCGCATGCTCGCGCAAGCGCTTCGCAAGCAGGTCCACGTTCCAACCGTGCTTCCCCACGATGACCAGAGCGACGTCCACCCCCTGGGACCACGCCTGCTCAAATCCTGCCAGCATCGTAGCGTAGTCCTTACGCGGCTCCACAGTGCCGATCGCCAGCAGCCAGGGCGTGTTCCCCAAGCTTTGGACGATGCCGAGGACGCGTTCACCTGGCAACCCTGCTCCTCGCCCGGAATCAAGGTCGCTTCCCAAATGGACCGCGCGCGTCCACGGACGGGCGACGCGGTGAGGCGGCTGGTCGTCCAGGAAGCGCTCCAGGTCCATCCGTACCGCTTCTGAAATGCAGACAAAGCCGTCCGCCGTCGCTGCAGCATGCTTGAGCCAACCTGAGAATGCGGGCAGCACCTGCGGGTCGCAGGTTTCCGGCACCAGCAACGGGATCAGGTCATACACCATCCATACGACTTCGCCACCGGCCAGCCAAACTTGCTCGTGCAGCGCGTCGAACCTTTCCGGCATCCACCAGGACGAGTCGAGCATCAGCAACAGATCGTTTGGCCTGGCAGTGACCAGACTCCCGGCATTGGACGCATCGATCTCGATGCCTAGACGCTCGGCGGCATAGTCACTGGCAAAGACAATGCCCTGCTCGGTCCAGCAGATTGGCTGCACTTCAATAGCGATCTCGCCACCGAGCGCATGCAGCCCAGCGCAGTAATTACGGACCACCCGCTGAATTCCGCTGCGGGCGTCCAGCCGTACAACCTCGGTGATGTCCACCAGGATCCGCCGCGCACCCCGGGAGGCCGCCGCGACGAGGCCACGCTCCAGTCCCGAACCGGATTCCGGTGCGACCGCGACGAGTTGAGACCAACACTGTATGTCGTCGTGGCTTACCGCGAGCTTGGATTCCTCGGGCGCTTCATCAGTACTCTCCCGCACCAATCGCTCATCGGCCAGCGCACGCAGCGCCTCCAGCGCCTTGCCGGCACAGGGCTCCCACGTGTAGCTCCATGCATGGGCCTGCGCACCCTCAATCAGTACACCACGGAAAGTCTCGTCCTCCAATGCGGCCTCGAGCATTGCGACGGTTTCCGCCGCGTCCGAGGGATCGAAAAGACATCTTTCGTCTTGCACGACCTCGGGCAGACTGCCACTGGATGAGCAGATCACAGGCGCACCGAAGGCCATTGCCTCGAGCACCGGAAGGCCGAAACCTTCATACAGTGAAGGAAAGAAGAAGACCCGACATGCGCGGTAGAGCGTCGCTAACTCAGCATCGTCAACGCGCCCCAGCACGCGGACGCGAGACGCGATATGGGAGAACGGGCCAGCCAAGGCCGTTTTGACGTCATCTCCCACCTGGGTAAGGACCAGCAAGTACTTCTGCTGGAGGCTGCGGGGCAGCCGCGCGAACGTCTCCACGGTCCCCATGGTGTTCTTGCGCCAATCGCCGTTGCCCACCATCAAAACAAATGGCGCATCGATGTTGTGCCGCCGAAGGACGGACTCATCGATCGGATCGCTGGCCTGTGCAAGCGCCAACATATCCGGGTCCAAGCCAGCGTCGATCACATGAATCCGCTCGGACTCGATGCCGAGATAATGCATCAGGTCATTGCGGGTGGCCTGAGAAATGGCAAGGAAACAGTCGTACTGCTTGAATGTTTCGCACTTCTGCGGATACCAGTCGCTTATGAAATGCCCCGGCGGCAAGTATCGGTCGGGATAGATCAGTGGGATCACGTCGTAGGCGATAACGGCCGTCGCCGGACGCCTATCAAGCGCCCAATCGATTGCGGTCGTGTAGTTCGCACCTGTCTCAAAGTGACTGGTATGCAACAACACGTCGGGAGCCAGCGACTCGTAGAAGCGTCCGCGCAAGCGCGCCGCGGCCTGAGCGCGCACCTCATCGTGATCGATGAACGCGCTGGTCGGATAATGCATTGCGGCTGTCGGCGCATGCATGCCCTGGTGGCGCAGGCGCGAACGCAGCTGGCGAAGACGGACAGGGTCACCACTATCCAGAGCAAGCAGGATTTCGTCCCGCTGCCGCTGAGCCAGCATCTCTGCCACCAGGTTGTCGGCATACCTGCCAATCCCGCGATAACGCGAGTCCGTCACGCATGCCTGCATGTCAATCGCCAGCCGCATAGCTATCCTTTGCCCGTTGTCAGGCAGACAGGCGGCGCATGTCTGCGTCCACCATCATGGTAATCAGCTGCTCCAAAGACGTCTTCGGCTTCCAGCCCAGCTTCTCCATAGCCTTTGCAGGATTCCCGAGCAGCACATCGACTTCGGCCGGGCGGAAGAACTTCTCATCAATGACGAGGTGGTCATCCATCTTCAGCCCAACGTGGCCGAAGGCGATCTTGCACATGTCGCGCACCGTCGTCGTGAGCCCGGTTGCCACCACGTAGTCATCGCCCGCTTCCTGCTGGGTCATCAACCACATCGCCTCTACGTAATCGCCGGCGAAACCCCAATCGCGCTTTGCGTCAATATTTCCCAGGCGCAATTCGGCTTGCTTGCCGAGCTTGATCTTCGCAACTGCATCGGTGACCTTGCGGGTAACGAACTCGATCCCGCGCAGCGGCGATTCGTGATTGAAGAGAATGCCACTCGACGCGTGGAGACCGAAACTTTCGCGATAGTTCACCGTGGCCCAGTGCGCCATCAGCTTGGCAACACCGTAAGGACTACGAGGGTAGAACGGCGTCTTCTCACTCTGCATTTCGGCCTGGATGAGGCCGAACATCTCGCTCGTCGATGCCTGGTAGAACCGGCCCTGCGGGTTGACGGTGCGAACGGCTTCGAGCACGTTCAGTGCACCCACGCCATCGACTTGCGCGGTGAGAATCGGCTGCTGCCAGGAGGAGCCAACGAAGCTCTGTGCGCCAAGGTTGTAGATCTCGTCAGCCTTCGACACCTGCATCGCCCGGATGAGCGAGGAGAGATCGGTCAGATCGCCGTCCAGCAACACCACATCGTCCGCGATACCCAGCTCACGCAAGCGCCACAACGTGTCCGTGCTCCGGCGAGCCAGGATACCGTGCACACGGTAGCCCTTGGACAGGAGAAGTTGCGAAAGGTAGGCACCATCTTGGCCGGTGATACCCGTGATCAGGGCGCTTTTACTCATGACATTTTCCTTGCGTCTTCGAGGATCGCAGTTAGTGTGGACTCTAGGGTGAATGACGCGATCCATCCGGTATCGCGCTTTAGCTTGCTGGGGTCGGCGAACATGCGACGCTGCTCAGCGGGGCGGAGCTTGGCGACATCTTGATGTACCTCCGCACTCACGTGCTCGAGCCTGCACATTTCTGAGAGCAGATCCCGTACACGCCGTTCTGTGCCCGAAGCTACGATATACGTCTCGCCCGCCTGGCCGCGGTCCAGCAGCGCCGCGTAAGCCGAAACGACGTCGCGGACATCGCTGAAATCACGGGTGGTATCAATGTCGCCCGCTTGAACAATCGGAGCCTGCCGACCGTCGGCAATGTCGACGACCTGTCGGGCCAGCGCAGGAAGTACAAAGCGCGCGTCCTGGCCCGGGCCGACATGATTGAATGGGCGCGCCACCACAACATCGAGCTTCTCGCTACGATGCCACTGCAAGCAAAGCTGCTCGGCGGCCCACTTGCTCACTGCATAGGGACTACGCGGCTCTGGCATGCGCTCTTCGGTGACCGGCAGCCCCGCTTCGGGCACCTTGCCGTAGATGTCACCGGAACTTATGTAGAGCAAGCGGCCTTCGAATTTCCGGCGTTGCAACGCTCGCAAGAGGTGCAAGGTGCCTATCAGGTTGACCTCAATTGTCTCCTCGGGGTCCTCGAAGGATCTCGGCACGAAGCTCTGCGCAGCCAGGTGTAGCACCTGGTCCGGAGCCCTAGGACCCAACGCCTCCTCCAAGGCAGATTCGTCACGAAGATCCGTGCCCGGCGGAAGCACCACCGGACGCACATCCCCGAACTCCCCGCGAGCTATCGCTGCCAGCACGTGCTGTCCGACGAAGCCACCCGCGCCGGTCAGTAGCAAAGTTTTAGAGGTGCTCATTGTCATGTAGCGTCCTTCACCTTGTTCCCCACAATCGCGTAATCCGGGGCGATATGGGTGCGGACAAGCAGGTGGTTGACTGACGCAGAACCAGGAATCTCCTCCGCCAACAACGGCGGCGCAGTAATGGCGCGTTGTTCAGTCATTCGCATGATACGTGCCGCGGGGTAGCCGCGAGACTCGACCACCCACCTCAGCATTTCAGGTGGCAGTGGATTACGGTGCGTTGGATCCATATAGAAGTACAACGTCGCCACATCAAGGTTCTCGGGATTTGGCGTCTCGAGAATGATTGCGCCGCCCGGCTTGAGCGCATGCCAGCAAGCGTCGATGAACTCTACGACGCGCTCGAAAGGCAGGTGCTCGACCAGATGCATCGACGTGATGGCACCCGCCTGCCCTGCGGGCATTTGCCTCAGCACCTCGATCGCATCGCCTTCGGTCACGTGCAGGCCACGTGCCGATGCGTTCTGTACAAAGTCAGAATTTAGATCGATGCCCCTGGCATGCAACCCCTCGCTTCGCAGCAGATCCAACCACTCGCCTCGCCCGCAACCGACATCGATCACGGGCGCATCTGCGGTGCCCGCACCGCAGGCGCGCACGACGTCCAGATAGGGGCGGGCGCGCTCGCGTATCAGCTCCTCGGGGCCGCGAAAGTGATCCTCGAATGCCGAGTACAGCGCGTCCAACTGCGGCTTCAGCGCGGCATTGCGACGCTCAGATTCCAGCAACTGAGTTTCTCGGGCATCGAGCCTGCGAAGAATCTCTTCATCGCGCTCGAGCTGGATGGCGACACCTTCAAGCCGTTCGGATAACTGTTCGGCGGTGACGACCAGCCCCTGCAGCCTGTCGACGCTGGCCTGGGTCGCTTGTTCCAACGCCTTTCGCCCAGCCCGAAATGACGCCAGCTCATGCTCGAGCAATTCCAGACGCGTGCCCGTTTCATAGACTGCTTGATTGACGTGGCGGCCGAGCCGGTGAGTCTCGCGAGCAGCCCGCAACAGCGCGCCGTCGGTCCTCGAGGCACGCCGACCCAACCTGCTGAACTCGTGAGCCCATGCCAGCAGCGGACCGATTCCACGTTTCTGCTTCCACCGATGCAGTAGCCAACTCTTTCTTAGACCGCGAATGGGCACGCCATGGTGCATGCCTTCGGCCGAGAATCGCATTGTCGCCAGGATGCCCAACTTATCCTGGCTGCCTCCGCGCAGCGATTCCAGGTTGGCCGCCATGCCGGCGGCGTCAGGTGCCCGGCGAAACAACACGCGATAGGCATTCGCTACAAAATCAGCGTCGTCCAGCACCAGCAGTTCGGAGAGATCATAGACGCTCTGCTGGGGTGTCGGCGGCTCGGCCGAAGTCCATATTTCGAAGTTCTCGGGCCACAGCATAGCGTTGACGCCCGTGACGCCCGTGCCCTTGCTGCGAAGCACGGTCGCGTTGATCTTGCGAAGAATCTCCGCGACGCCAAGGTGCATCAATTCTGGCTTACTCTCGCGCAAATTCTTGCGTGCACCGGCAACCTTGCTCATCGCGAGGCCTCCTTCGAGTCGACATTGATCGACATTGCCGGCGCAATCCAGGCAGTACCGATGAAGGTATCGTGTCGCGTATTGGCGACATTGAAGACCAATGCGAGGTCCCTCCACTGGTAGTTCTTGACCAGGTGTGTTTCGGTGCTGGACAAGGCCAGCGACACCGAATACGTACCTGGACCTAGGTTCACCGGAAATCTGGCCTCAGCTACGAGTACGTCGCCTGCCGCCAGATTCTCCCGAACCTGGCCCGTGTGATGCGTGTTTGTTCCGAACACGGGCTGGCCGAGGCGATCCTTGATCATATAGCCGAACACCAGGCGGTCTATTGAATCGTTGATGGCAACCTCGCAGCGCAGGGTCACGTCGTCGCCTACTCCTACGAACTCGACCGGCGATCCGTCGTTATCAAGCAACTGCACCGACTTCAACGTGGCCTCGCCAGTACCGGATTCAGTGACAACCCGACCTTCGTGGCTACTGGTCCGCACGTTCGCGTTCTCTTTCTCCGCGATCAGTGCGTTGTAATAGTCCATCACCTCGCGAGGATCACCGTCGCGGATCAGCCGGCCATCCTCCAAGAGAAGTGCGCGATCGCACAGAGCCTGGATTGCCCCCGCGTCGTGCGAAACGATCAGCAGCGTGGTCCCTGCTTCTCGAAATTCCCGAATTCGACCAAAGCATTTGTGGACGAAGTACGAGTCACCGACCGACAGCGCCTCATCGACAATTAGTGTCTCCGGGCGCACAGCGGTCGCGACGCCGAACGCAACACGCATTTGCATGCCGCTGGAGTACGAGCGCATTGGCTGGTCAAAGTAGTCACCGATTTCTGCAAACTCTTCGATCCAGGCCAGCAAAGCCGGCACGTCATGCTGAGCCAGACCCATCAGGCCGATTGCATGACGAGCGTTCTCGCGCCCAGTCAATTCCAGATTGAACCCCAGGCCAAGCTCCAACAGAGCCGAGATGCGCCCATATGACACGACGCGCCCGGCGTTTGGCCGAACAGTTCCGGTGATTATTTTGAGCAACGTGCTCTTGCCGGCACCATTTTGGCCAACGATGCCGACGGCCTCCCCGTGCCCGATACGGAAGGAGACGTTGCGGAGTACCCAATGCTCCGCCTGCGGCTTGACCGGAAGTCCAAACCATCCGGCGAAACGCTGCAGCTCGCTGGAGTAGCTTCGATAGCATTTGCCAACGTTGTCCAGCACCAACACCGAATTAGTCATAGTGCGTCCACCATCTCAGCCGAAGCACGACGAAAGACGAAAAATGCCAGCAGGAGCGAGATCACGGCTAGAAGCGCCGGATACAAGAGGGAGTGCTGGGGACTGCGGCCATAGAGGAACACGTCGTGATAGCCCATTACCAAAGTTGCTACCGGATTGAATTGCAGAACCGCTTGGAATGGACCGGGCACGATCGTCGCCGGATAAGCGACGGGCGTCATCCAGAACCAGAACTGCATGACGACCAGCATCACCTGACCAATATCGCGCGCAAACACGTTAAGGGTTCCGAGCAACAAGCCTATGCCTGTTGCCAGGGCGATCGTGATCAATAGCAGAACCGGAAACCAAAGAAGCGCCAGGGTCAGCGACACCCCCAGCATCGGAATAAGAATGATCACGACGAGCAGCAAGGCGATGTTGGAAACCAGCGCGGTGCCAACAACCACTAAGGGAAGACTGATACGCGGGAACTGCATTTTCTTGAGCAGCGATGCGTTGTCGATAAAGACAGTCAGACACCGCTGCACAATTTCGGCGAAGACCGACCAACACAGCAATCCCGACAACAGGTAAACCGCAAAGGCGAATCGGTTATCGATCCCTGGCAACTTCGCGGCAAGCACGTTGGAGAGAACAATCGCAAAGATGAGTGCCTGCGCGAGGGGCTGCAACACGATCCACAGCGTGCCCAGCCGACTTCGAGCCACGCGGGATCGAAAGTCATTGACCACCGAGGAACTGATGAAGCCGCGGTATCGCCACGCGGCGGCTATCAAGGATGACATGAGCGACCTTCTTGAGATAAAGAGCGGCGCCGGAGGGCGTCCAGTTCGTTGAGCCTGGCGTTGATTGTCAACGCGGCGGATTTCGGGGCAAGGCTGGCCTTGACGGATTGCTCGGCACGCCGCCCCAGCTCGAGAGCAAACGCGGAATCCTGCTGCAACTTGCGCATCGCGGCGGCCGCATTGTGGACATCGGCCTCTGCCCACATGTCGCCGGGCTCATGCGGATATTCCCCGTCTCGAACCGCAGTGAGTCGGTAGTCCACCAGCATCGAGTTGTCTGGGTCCATGAACTCCAGATTGCCCGACCAAGCGGTCGCGATCACCGGCTTGCCCATGGCCATGCACTCCGCCAGCCCGAGGCCGAAGCCCTCAGCCCGATGCAGTGAGACGTACGCGTCGCAACAACGCTGAAGCGCTGCGACATGGCCGCGGTCAAGCACTTGATCGCGAACGATGATGCGCGCATCCGCAGTCGTCGCATCGAGTAGCGCTTGCAAAAGGCTGGGGTGCCGGTGGCCGTTTGTCGTCTTCACGACCAGACGCACGTCGTCTCGGCCATCCCCGAAGGCCAGCTGGAATGCGCGCAATGCGGCGTACGGATTCTTGCGTGCTATCCAGGAGTTGAAGTCGAAGGTAAGCAAAAAAACGAAGTGATCCGCTTCCAGGCCAAAATCCGAACGCTGCAGACCACTATCGATAAACGTCTCGGGCAAAGGCAACGGCACCCTGAGTACCGGCTTGTCAGTCGCCAGGCGAACGGCGTCCTCAATAAACTGTGAGGCAACCAGAATTTCGTCAACCTGGGCTAGGGCCGGCTTCCAGCTAGATGGGATTTGCGGCAATTCCCAGAACCAACAAGCGATCAAATGGTGACCTTTCAGCCGTTCCCGACCGATGTGCTCCAATGCGCGCTCGAAATAGTCCGGATTGACGAAGATGATGCTGACCGGATACGGCAGGTCGCGCGTCAGATAACGCTCGAAGGTCCGATCGTTCTGGCTATGCGGCAGTGCCAACTCGATATCGAACAACGCGACCGGCGTCCCCTGACTTATCAATGCCCCCGCGTACAGGCGAGCGCTTTCGGCCAAGCCGAATTGCCCGCTCAAATAGCCCAGTATGTTGACCCCTGGGATATCCCGCGCAGCAGGCATGGCAAGCGTTTTCGCGGCAGGCAAACGATGTGCCCAAGCCGCGGTCCGCGCAAAATGGGTGCGAGCGCTCAGCCGCTTGGCTAGTGTCACGCCAAGCGCTTGCCGCCAGCCGAGCGGCAGTTTCCGGTACGCCCAATTAATCCATGCCTGGGCGTGAAGCCAAGCCATCATCTTGCGTGAGATCTGGCCACTCCAGAGCCGACCACCCATGGCGTTGTCCATGCCGGCCTACGAGTCCGCGGACGCCAGCGCATGCTGAAGATCCACCCGCAAATCCCCCAAATCCTCAACCCCCACACTCAACCGCACCAACCCCTCACTAATCCCCAGCACCGCCCGACGCTCCACCGGAATCGACGCATGCGTCATCACCGCCGGATGATTCACCAAGCTCTCCACGCCCCCCAACGACTCGGCCAGCGTAAACAACTCCGTCCGCTCGCAAAGCCGCTTGGCCGCTTCAAACCCACCCTTCAGCACGATCGAAACAATCCCACCAAACCCAGCCATCTGCCGCTTGGCCAACTCATGCTGCGGATGCGAAGCCAGCCCCGGGTAGATCACCTTCTCCACCGCCGAATGCGAATCCAGCCATTGCGCCAGCGCCATCGCGTTCTCGCAATGGGCGCGCATGCGCAGCGGCAGCGTCTTCAATCCGCGCAGCGCCAGGAAGCTGTCGAACGGGCCCTGGACGCCACCGATGGAGTTTTGCAGGAAGGCCATGCGCTCGGCCAGGTCGGCGTTGTCGCCGACCACCGCCATGCCGCCGACCATGTCGGAGTGGCCGTTGAGGTATTTGGTCGCCGAGTGGACGACAAGGTCCGCGCCGAGTTCCAGCGGGCGCTGCAGCATCGGCGAGGCGAAGGTGTTGTCGACCACCACCAGCAACCCGTGCTTGCGCGCGATCGCCGCGATGGCGGCGATGTCGACGATCTTCAGCATCGGGTTGGTGGGGGTCTCGATCCACACCATCTTGGTCTTTGGCGTGATCGCCGCTTCAAAGGCGGACGGGTCGGTCAGGTCGACGAAGCTGAAGTCCAGCCCGGCGCTGCGGCGGCGCACGCGCTCGAACAGCCGGTAGCTGCCGCCGTAAAGGTCGTCCATGGCGACGACGTGGTCGCCGCTGTCGAGCAGTTCCATCACCGTCGAGGTGGCCGCCATGCCCGAGGCAAAGGCGTAGCCGCGGCTGCCGCCCTCCAACGCGGCCACGCAACGCTCATAGGCGAAGCGGGTCGGGTTGTGGGTGCGCGAGTACTCGAAGCCCTGGTGCTCGCCCGGGCTGGACTGGGCGTAGGTCGAGGTGGCGTAGATCGGCGGCATCACCGCGCCGGTGCTCGGGTCGGGTGCCTGGCCGCCATGGATGGCGAGCGTAGCCAAGGACAAGGAACGGCCGCCGTCCTGGCTGCTGTTGTTGTGATCCGACATGGTGACTTCCATTAGAGGAACGGGATTCTAACAATTGGGCGTGAACTGGCCGCCATCGAATTATCGATGGCGGTCACATTACTGCACCCGGCGCCTGAGATAGTTCAACAGATCGATCCGGGTGATCAGGCCCAGGAACTGCTTGTCGTCCATGACGATGGCGACCTGGCCGCGGTCGAAGACCGGCAGCAGCGCCTCGATGGGCGACTTGACGTCGAGCCGGTCGAGCTTGCTCACCATGGCCGTGGCCACCGGGTCGCGGAACCGTGCCTCGTCGCCGTAAACGTGCAGCAAGACGTCGCTTTCGTCGACGATGCCGACCAGTTCGCCCTCATCGATCACCGGCAACTGCGATACGTCGTAGAGCTTCATGCGCTGGTAGGCGGTGGTCAGGGCGTCGCGCGGGCCGACCACCACCGTGTCGCGCTGGCTGTAGGGCCGCAGGATCAGGTCGCGCAGGTCGCCGTACTGCGGGCGCTCCAGGAAGCCGTTGTCCAGCATCCAGTAGTCGTTGTACATCTTCGACAGGTACTTGTTGCCGGTGTCGGGCACCAGCACCAGGACCTTCTTCGGCGTGGTCTGCTCGCGGCAGTACTTCAGCGCGGCGGCCAGCAGGGTGCCGGTGGACGATCCGCCGAGGATGCCCTCCTTGGCCAGCAGCTCGCGCGCGGTGTGGAAGCTCTCGCCATCGCTGATGGCGTAGGCCTTCTTGACCCGGCTGAAATCCGAGATCGAGGGCAGGAAGTCTTCGCCGATGCCTTCCACCAGCCAGCTGCCCGACTTGTCGTTGAGGCGGCCGTCGTTGATGTACTCGGCCAGGATCGAGCCCACCGGGTCGGCCAGGACCAACTCGGTCTGCGGCGAGTCCTTGGCAAAGGCGCGCGAAAGGCCGGTCATGGTGCCGGAGCTGCCGCAGCCGAACACCACCGCGTCGAGCTGGCCATCCATCTGGCGCAGGATTTCCGGACCGGTGCCGAACTCGTGCGCGGCCGGGTTGTCCGGGTTGCCGAACTGGTTGATGAAGTAGGCCCCGGGGGTCTGGCTGGCGATCTTCGCGGCCAGGTCCTGGTAGTACTCCGGGTGGCCCTTGGCTACGTCCGAGCGGGTCAGCACCACCTCGGCGCCCATGGCCTTGAGGTTGAAGATCTTCTCGCGGCTCATCTTGTCCGGGACCACCAGGATCAACCGGTAGCCCTTCTGCTGCGCGACCAATGCCAGGCCCAGACCCGTGTTGCCGGCGGTGCCCTCGACCAGGGTGGCGCCCGGCTTGAGGTCGCCGCGCTGCTCGGCCGCCTCGATCATGGACAGGCCGATGCGGTCCTTGATCGAGCCGCCGGGGTTGGCGCTTTCCAGCTTGAGGTAGAGCTCGCAGACGCCGGTGTCGAGGCGCTGCGCCTTGACGATCGGGGTTTCGCCGATCAGTTCCAGGACCGAGGAGTGGATGGCCATCGCTTCTTCTGGGTTTGCCCGTGGGGCTGACCCCGCATTATCGACGGATGGGCGGCCAAAATGCTTAGCAGGATGTTCAGATAGCCGCGATCACGCCGGCCTGGGCCAGAAAAGGCGACGCGGACGGTGGCGAGCCGACGAGGAGGCTGCCACCGCCCGCGACGGTGAGCGGTTCGGTTGGGGGGAGAGGGTCAGTGCGTCATTCGGTCATACAACCGGGTGAGCTTTTCCTTGGCCATCAGTTTTTCACGCTTCATCTGTCCGAGGGTCATGTCATCGATCGGTAGTACACCGAGCTCGGCATCCATGCATTTCTTGTCCAGCAGCTTGTGGCGTTGGTACAGCTGCTTGAATTCGGGATCAGCCTTCATCAGTGCATCGATTTCGCTCTGGGGTTGCCCTTCGAACATGGCTTGGCCTCCTACGGTTCCGGAAACAAGAACGCCCCGGCCGTTTCCGGCTCGGGGCGCTGCATCGGAGGGTGAACCGGCACGATCGGCGGTAACGACCGAGCCCTGGGGCTTCGGGACGCCAACGCTCGGTTCGGGCCGCTGTTCCACCGGATCGTCCTCCGCTGAGCCAGGCGACGGTGTGCCACCTGGGTATTCGACCCTACGCCTGTCCCCCGCCCCCGGCAATAGCTGCGCGCACAGTTTCCGCGATGGCCGGCGCATTCGCTGGAAAGCATTCAGGGCCGCCTCGCGGCGACCCTGAATATTGTTCGCAAACAATGAGATGGCAATCAGGGGGCGACGACGACCTCGGCCGCCCTGGCCTTGCTCGGCGCGCCCTTGCCGGCCGTGACCTGGAAGCGGTTGGCACCAACCCCGGCGGCGACCAGCGCATCGCGCAACGCCTCGCCACGCTGCTTGGCGGCGGCAGCGTCCGGGCCATAGGCGACAATGCCCACCCGGCCTTTCTTGCCGATGTTGAGGTACTCGGCCAGCGCCTTGGCCTGGCTCCGCGCCGTCCCGGACAGGTCGGCCTTGCCGCTGTACGCGTCGCCGGCCAGGGTGAAGACCTCGCCGCGGGCCTCGAAGCGCGACGCCGGCAGCTTTGCCCCGGACATCAGCTCAGCCTCCTCGCGCGCCAGCTGCGCAGCTTTCTGCTGCGCCGCGTTGAGCCGGGCGGTCTGCTTGCCGGCCACGCTCGTCAGCGCCGCCTCGGCGTCCTGGCGGGCCAGGGTCTCCTGTTCGGCGGCCTGGCGCAGGCGATCGCTCTCTTCGGCCTGGATCTGCGCCTGCACGCGCAGTTGTTCGGCTTCCTGGCGGGCGCGTGCGGCATCGCGGCGGCTGGCCTCGATCAGCAGTTCATTGCGAGTACTTTCCAGACGCTCCAGGTCGCGCCGGGCGGCGGCGGTGCGCACGCTGGTCTCGGCGATCTCGACCCGGCGGTCGGCCACGTACAAGGCCTGCTCCTGCTCCTTGCGCTTGGCCTCGGCGACCGCGGCGACGGCCTGTTCGGCCTGGAAGCGCTCGTACCGGGCCAGGTCGGCGGACTCGGGTTGGATCTGCAGGGCCGCCAGGCGCTGGCGCAGGGCGGTCACCTGCGGCAGTTCGTCCTTGGCCTGGGCCGACCAAGGCAGGGCGACCAGCAGCGCCAGGGCCAGGGCGTGGGTGCGGAAGTTCATCAGCGCCCCTCCCCGGTGCCCAGCGTGGACTGCAACTGGCTCACTTCGGCCCGTCGTTGCTCCAGTTGCGCGGTGGCCACGGCCTCCTCGCTGCGGGCCCGCGCCAGGTCGGCATCGACGGTCGCGCGTAGCGCCAGGGCCGGCAGCTGCTTGCGCTGGCTGCGGTCCACGGCGGCCTGCTGCGCCTGCATCAGCTCTTGCCGGGCGCGGCTGATCAGGTCCGGCGCGTACTGATCGGCGTCGGCCTGGGTGGCACGCTGAACGGCCTGTTCGGCGACCGAAAGCTCCGGCGCCACCTGGGCCAAGGCCGGGGAAAGAGGCGCGAATGCAAAGACGATCACATACAGCGATCGACGTATTTGTGCGAAGCTAGCCGTCATTGGG
>Ga0160435_1000289_pt1 | contig 21786 bp, 18 predicted proteins | sample HID1973K_E0MG_FD_108213 | JGI IMG/M metagenome (GOLD analysis project Ga0160435, IMG submission 108213) | Enriched mosquito-associated microbial communities from UW Madison campus, WI, USA - HID1973K_E0 MG | ecosystem: Host-associated > Arthropoda: Insects > Digestive system > Unclassified ...
CTGTGGAACCACCCGATCCCATCCCGAACTCGGAAGTGAAACGCAGCTGCGCCGATGGTAGTGTGGCTCAAGCCATGCGAGAGTAGGTCATCGCCAGGGGCTTTACCCCCAAACCCCCAGCCAATCGGCTGGGGGTTTGTCTTTTTGCGCGGCAGGAAAGTGCGTTTGGCGACTAACTCGCTCACGTTCGCCACAAAAACAAAAAGGCCGACCGGAAATCCGGTCGGCCTCATGTTGGTATTCCTGGCTAGTCACAGGAAAGATGGCGCGCCCGGAGGGATTCGAACCCCCGACCAATGGCTTCGGAAGCCACTACTCTATCCGGCTGAGCTACGAGCGCGTGGCTGAGCATTATGCCAGAGCTTGCGCTGGCGCGGTGGGTTAGCAGCGCAGGTCGCGCCGAGCGCCGACGTATTGCCAGAGTCTCCAGCGACCGACTGCTATCCTTTCTCCATGAGTTACGAACGCTTCCAGCCTCAATCGCCTGTTGCAGCGACGTCTTTGTGGCGAGCTCGCCTGACCCAGTACTGGAAACTGATCCGTGGCGATCGCCCGATCGGCAGCCTGCTGCTGCTCTGGCCGACCTGGTGGGCGCTGTGGCTCGCGGCTGGTGGTGTGCCATCGTGGTGGGTGTTGTTCGTTTTCACTGCCGGTGTATGGCTCACTCGCTCGGCTGGCTGCGTGATCAACGACTATGCCGATCGCTGGCTGGATCCCCACGTTGAGCGCACCCGTCAGAGGCCGCTTGCCACCGGCGCGGTCTCGGGTCGCGAAGCCTTAGCGGTGTTCGCCGTCCTGATGCTGTTGGCGTTTGGACTGGTGCTGACGTTGAATGCATTGACCATCGGCCTGAGTTTTATCGGGTTGTTCCTGGCGGCCACCTATCCCTACTTGAAGCGATACACCCACCTGCCGCAGGTCTATCTCGGCCTGGCGTTCGGATGGGGTATCCCGATGGCATTCGCCGCCGTGCAGGGCCACGTGCCGGCCATCGGTTGGGTGCTGTACCTGGCCAATATCCTGTGGTCCACGGCGTATGACACCTGGTACGCCATGGTCGATCGCGACGACGATATTCGGATGGGCTCCCACTCGACGGCCATCTTGTTCGGCGACATGGACCTGATTGCCCAGGGCGTGCTCTACGCATTGACATTCGCCGCGTTGGCGATCGTCGGCACACGCGCCGACATGGGGCAGTGGTATTGGTGCGGCTTGGCCGTGGCCGGCGCCCTGGTGATCTACGAGTTCTTCATCGCTCGCAAGCGCGAACGGGGACCGTGCTTCCGCGCATTCCTGCACAACAACTGGGTGGGGCTGGCCATCTTCGCCGGCATCGCCATCGAGCTGGCGCTGCGCCACAGCTAGCCACGGCGCAGCGCCAGGTACCTGGTTATTGCCTCAGGCGACCGCTGCCGCCGCTCCTCGCACTCGGAACGCCGCAATGATCTGCACCACGCCGTAGACGATCGCCGCGGCACCGATCCAGATTGTGGTCACCGCCAAACCGCTCGCTGGGTTCAGGATAAACAGCACCCCAAGCACGATGGCCAGCAGGCCGCTCAACGCGATCAGCCACTCTCCGCGGATCTGCTTGCGCACACGGATCGCAAACACGATTCGGTACACGCCCGCCACGATGAGCCACGCTGCCAGGAATAGCAGCAAGATGCCGGCCGTGGCCACCGGGTTGAATACCGTCAGCAGGCCGAACACGATCGACACGACCGCGTACAGCGCCAACCACGCCTTGGAGATCGCGACCTGCTTATCGAACAACGCCAGCAGGCTGACAAGCCCTTCGGCCAACGCCATCACGCCGAGCGCCCAGGCTAATGCAGCAGCGGCCGCCACCGGTCGCGTTACTGCGATGAGCCCGAACAGCACCCCTAGCACGCCGTATAGCAAGAGCACCCACCAACTGCGGCCTAGCGAAGAGAAGATTCCCACCACGCCGGATTGTCCTGTTGCGCCCATGACCTGCTCCTTGATCCGCCGGTCGCCCGGCCCAATGGCTGACGTTCGCCGCGATGCTACGCCGGGCCTATAGGTCCAGTTTTCACTCGCTCTTCATGGCACACGGGCGCAGACCCATGCGTCCACCCGGCTGGCCCCGGCCTGTCGAAGCGTGCGCGCGGCCGATCGAAGCGTCGCGCCGGTGGTCATCACGTCGTCGACGAGTACGACATGATGCGGCACCGGCGCGACACTATCGAAGGCATCGTGCACGTTGCGGCGTCGCGCTGTTGCCTGCAGTGCTGACTGCGCCTGCGTGGCCACCCGGCGATGCAGCGCAAAGCGCCAAGGCTGCCGAAGTGCGTGCGACAACGGGCGAGTCAATTCCGCGGCCTGGTCGTAGCCCCGCGCGCGCAGCCGGGAAGTGTGCAGTGGGATTGGCACAAGCACTGCGCAGCCGCTCCCGACTGGCGCGAAAGGAGCCGTGCCCAGTCCCCTGACCATGAGTTGTGAAAGCAGCCGCCCGGCAACCAGGTCTCCATCGAACTTGAAACGCCGCAACAGGCCATCTATTGGCCACTCGTAGCGGAACGCAGCATGTGCCAGCGTCAGCGCCGACCGCGAGCCGCGGCACCGCCCGCAGCGCACGCCCACTTCGGGAGTGGGCAAGGGCAGCGCGCACATCGGGCAGGCATTGCCCAGCCAGGGCAATGCCGCGATGCATTCGCCGCACAGGTCCAGTCCGCCCTCGCCCGCTTCGCCGCACAACAGGCATAGCGGCGGAAATAACCACTGGTGCACCGCGGAAAACATCGCCGGCCCCACATATCCCGCTGTCGCATGCTGTTCCATGACTCCAGCCTGCGCCGCCACGCGCAGCCCGACCATCGGCGGAACCCGCGCGCCCAGGTCATCCCATTCCGGCGTAGAGGCTCAGGGAAATTGGCCCCCACCCACTCTGGTTTACCATGGACGCACCATTCGCAGCGGCCAGCGCACATGATCCGGCTCATCCTGTTGCAGGGCGAAAATCGTCACCACGTGGAACTGCGCGAAGACGCGCCCGACCTCCTCGACCACGACGGCGTCACCTATTCCCTGCGTGCCGGTCCGCGTACGCCACAGCCCACCGACCATCCGTGGGAACCGATCGCGGTCTACGCGCCTGACGAATACAACGAAGAGGAATTCCAGGACATGTACGCAGCCGCGCGCGATCATGTCGAGGAACTCGCCCTCAAGTACTAGGCCGGGCATTGCCGCGCCGCCTTGCAAGCGCGTTGACCCGGTGTGGATCTACAGCGACGCAGGCTGGCTTACTATTTGCGCACCGCGCAATTCCCCCTTGGCCAGATTTCCCGTGCATCGAATCCGCAAGTTTCCCCTGTTGTCGCAGGCGCTCTGGTGCATTTGCGTCGTGGCGTGCCTGGCCTTCGCCGGAGCGGCCTGGGCTCAGGCGCAAACCGAAAACCCGCTAGCCGACGCACAGAAGCTGCTCGACGCCGCAGAAGACCGCCTCGCCGCGGCCAACAAGAGGCTGCCGGCGGCTGAGACGCCGACCGATTTCGTCACCCTCGGCGAATCGCTGGCCTCGGTGCAGCGCGATGGCCAGGCCGCAGCGCAGTTGGTCGAGGCACCGCTGGCCGACGCCAAGGCCAGGCTCGAGCAGCTGGGGCCTGCCCCTGCTGCCGGGACCCGCGAATCGCCCGACATCGCGAGCCAGCGCCGCGAGCTCACCACCCGCCAGGCCAAGCTCGACGACATCCGCAAACGCGCCGATCTGTTGTCCCTGGACGCACGCCAAGCCGCCAGCAATCTCGAGCGCGTGCGTGCGCAGAAATTCAACCAGTTGCTCAGCACCCGCGCCGCCTCGCCCGTGTCGCCGGCACTGTGGCGCAACCTGATGAAGGAAGCGCCCGAGGACAGCGCTGCCCTGGCAGAGCTCGCCGAGAATGCGAGCAGCCGCTTGCGGACGGCGATCGCGCGCGAGGGCTACGGCACGTTGATCGGAGGTATAGCCGCGGCGCTGTTTTTGGCCTTCCCGCTGCGCATCTTCCTGCGCCGCCTGGGGCGGCACCTGATCACTTCCCGCGGCCCCGGCGGGCGTCTGCGCCGCTCGGCGCTGGCCGTCTGGCTGCTGGCGGTCGGCACGATGTCGCTTGGCCTGGCCGCCTCTTTGCTGGTCGGCGCCCTGCGCGCCATCGACGCCATCCCCGACAACCTCCAGCCGCTGGCCGAAGCCTTCGTCCGCATCAGCTACGTCGCCGCCTTCCTCAGCGCACTCAGCGGCGCGTTGATGTCACGTGGGCAGGCGTCCTGGCGGTTGTTCACCCTCGACGACACGACCGCCCAGCGCCTGCTCTGGCACTGCTACGCCGCCGCCTGGCTGGCCTGGCTGCGCTACCTGGTCGACCCGCTGCTGCGCATTGCCGGCACCAGCGAAGCGCTGGGCCAGGCGCTCGATGGCCTGAGCGTGCTGCTCTACATCGCGTTGATCCTTTCGGCCCTGGCCACGCTGACGCGTTCGCTACGGCGCACCGAGCACGACCCGGCCAAGCCCGGCGAGCAGGCGCACGATTCCGACCCCAAGGCCGTCACCAGCACCGCGAAGGCCCCGCCGCGCAACCTCAGCACGCGCGGTGGCGGCGTCGTCGCACTGGCCCGGCTGCTCGGCTATTTCGCGGTGCTCCTCGCCTTGCTGGCGGCGCTGCTGGGCTATTTGAACTTCGCCCTGTTCGTCACTCGCCAGATCATCTGGGTCGCGCTGGTCTGGGGCGCTATCGCGCTGTTGATGGCCTTCATCGACGATCTTTGCACCTGGCTGGTCAAACCGGAGAGTCGCCTCAGTCGTGCCCTGATCGGCATCGGCGTGCGCCCGAGCCTGCTGGCCCAGGCCGGCGCGCTGGCATCGGCGGCGCTGCGGGTCTTCCTGCTGGTCACCGGCATCGCCGCGCTGCTGATGCCGTACGGCTCGAACCTGTCGATGTTCGACAACCTGTTCGAAGCGCTTTCCACTGGTCTGAAGCTCGGCAACGTGCGCTTCGCGCCGACCGAGTTGTTCGGTGCGATGGCCACCGCGGCCATTGGCTGGGCCATCCTGCAAGGCGTCCAGCACTGGCTCAACCAGACTTATCTGCCCAAGACCGAGATGGACGTCGGTGCGCGTGCCTCGGTCAGCGCGGTGGTGCGCTACCTCGGCATGCTGGTGGTAGTCCTGTGGACGCTGGCGGCCCTGGGCATCACCGCGGCCAACCTGGCGCTGGTGGCGAGCGCATTGTCGGTGGGCATTGGTTTTGGCCTGCAGGCGATCACCCAGAACTTCATTTCCGGCCTGATCCTGATGGCCGAGCGCCCGGTGCGCGTCGGCGACTGGGTGCGGCTCGGCGACCAGGAAGGCGACATCAAGCGCATCAATGTGCGCGCCACCGAAATCCAGATCGGCGACCGCTCCACCCTGATCGTTCCCAATTCGGAGCTGATCACCAAGAGCGTGCGCAACATGACCCTGTCCAACCCGCTGGGCCGCGCGCAATTGCAGTTCTCGGTGCCGCTGGGCGCGGACATGGCCCACGTGCGCGAACTACTGCTGCAACTCTACGCCGAACACCCCAAGGTGCTGCCGACGCCGGCGCCTTCGGTGTTCATCGACTCGATCAACAACGGCCAGGCCAACTTCAACAGCTTCCTGTATGTCGGCAGCCCGCGTGATGCCTATGGCGTGCGCAGCGACCTGTTCTTCGCGCTACTCGGCCGCTTGGCGCAGGAGGGCATCGCCCTGAGCGCGCCGCAGGATATTAGGGTGGTCGCCGCCCCCGGCGTCACGCCACCGCGTGACCCGGATGCCGAGGACCCCGCTGCGCCTTGAATAAGCGCGCCGGGTCCTGCCAACGCAGTTCTCAGATCGCGCCCTGCTGGTTCATCAGCGACTCCAGCAACTGCTCATCGGCGCTCGAACACACGCCCAACAACAGCGCTTCCTCGCAGCCGGGCGCAGCGATATACGCGTGGCCCATGTTCGAGTCGATGTAGACGCCCTGTCCGGGCCCGAGTTCCACCGGGTCATAGAACTCCGTATGCACTTCCACGCGGCCCTCGAGGATGTGGATGTACTCCTCGCCGGAGTGCCGCACCAGTGCGCCAAACTCCTCGATACTCTTGGCGCGCACCCGTGTCAGCACCGGGATCATGCGCTTGCGGCGTAGTTCCGGGCACAGGTAGTAGTAGTCGTAGTTGGGCGTGTTGACCTGCACGGCGTCCTCGATTCGGCCGATGCTGCGGCGCGCGGTCACCGCAGGCTCGGGCGCTTCGCCTTGTTCGGCGAACAGCTCGGACATGCGCAACTTGAGGCGCTGGCTCAGCTGCAGCAGCTTGTCGTAGGTCAGGGTGAGGCGGTCGTGCTCGACCTTGGAGAGGGTGGAGAGCGGGATGCCCGAGTGCTCGCTCATCTGTTTCAGCGTCCATCCCCGGCGCGTGCGCAGGGCGCGCAGAAGGCTGCCGATGGTGGGGTGTTCCGAGGTCATGCGGGGCTGGCTCCTTTGCCACTGAGGACATGATTGTCCTCCACAGGTACATCATGGCCCCGCCGCGCATGACAAGGAAAGCGCGGCAATCCGGGCACTTCAGACGCTTGCAGCGGCCCAGGTCGCCAGTTGACAATTCTCCAATTAGGATCATTATCGCCAAATCAGGATGTTTGGCGGCCTTTTGGGATCTCCGTACGACGCCGGGCCGCTTCGCACCAACACAAACGGCCCGTTCCGGGGCGGGGGAGAGCTGCCGATGCGTTCGCTGTCGATGATGCTTACCGGCCTGTTGGCCATGGTCCTGGCCGTACCCGCCGCCGCGCAGGGACCGGCGCCGCCGGTGCCGACTGCCCCGGTTCCCACGCAGCCTGCGCCCACCGGCACCGTCACCCCGCCGGCCCCGGCCGCCGCGCCAGCGCTGACCCGCGAAGACGTGAGCGCCTGGTTGGACGGCTTCATGCCCTACGCCCTGGAGACCGGCGACATCGCCGGCGCCGTGGTCGTGGTGGTGAAGGATGGCCAGGTGCTGGTGCAGAAAGGCTACGGCTATGCCGACCTCGCCGCGCGCACCCCGGTGGACTCCGAAAACACGCTGTTCCGGCCCGGCTCGGTGTCCAAGCTGTTCACCTGGACGGCGGTGATGCAGCTGGTCGAACAGGGCAAGCTGGACCTGGACGCGGACGTTGCCCAGTACATCGACTTCAAGATCCCCGCACGTGACGGCAAGCCGGTCACGCTGCGCCAGATCATGACCCACACCGCTGGCTTCGAAGAACAGATCCGCGCCCTGATCATCGAAGACCCGGCCAAGATCGTGCCGCTGGATCAGGCGCTGAAGCATTGGATCCCCGCGCGCATCCATGCACCCGGCAGCACCCCGGCCTACTCCAACTACGCCACCGCGATCGCCGGCTACATCGTGCAGCGGGTGTCCGGCCAACCGTTCGACCAATACATCGCCCAGCACATCTTCCAGCCGCTGGGCATGCAGCATTCCAGCTTCAGCCAGCCACTGCAGCCGGCGCTGCTGGAGAAGATGTCCAAGGGCTACGCCAAGGCTTCCGAAGGCGAGGCCAAGCCTTATGAGTTCATCAGCCTGGCGCCTGCGGGCAGCCTCGCATCGACCGGCGCGGACATGGCGCGCTTCATGATCGCCCACCTGCAGGATGGGGCCTTCGGCGAGGCGCGCATTCTCGGTGCCGAGACCGCGCGCAAGATGCATTCGACCGGGCAAGCGTCGGTGGGCACGCTCAACCGCATGATGCTGGGCTTCTACGAGACCTCGATCAACGGCCACCGCGCCATCGCCCATGGCGGCGACACGCAATGGTTCCATAGCGATCTGGAGTTGTTCCTCGACGATGGCGTCGGCATCTTCGTGTCGATGAACAGTTCCGGCCGCGATGGCGCCACGCGCTACCTGCGCGGTGAACTGATCACGCAGTTCGCCGACCGCTATTTCCCCGCCGCGCCGGCGAAGGCCGCGGGCGTGTCCGCCGAGGACGCCAAGCTGCACGCGCAACAACTGGCCGGCACCTACGAAAGCAGCCGGCGGCCGGAGACCACCTTCCTCTCGCTGGCCAACCTGCTGGGCGCGGTGAAGGCAGTGGCGAACGAGGACGGCACGGCGAGCGTGTCGATCGACCTCTCGCCGGCTGGTGCGCCGCGCAAGTGGCATGAAGTCGCGCCCTATGTGTGGCAGGACACCGAAAGCAACGACCGCATGGCCGTGGACATGGCCGATGGCCGCATCACCCGCTTCGCGATGGAGCCCTACGCGCCAATCATGGTGTTCGAGCGGCTGCCCTGGTGGCGTTCGCCGACGCTGCTGCTGCCGCTGCTGTGCGCCAGCTTGTTCGTGCTGCTGATGACAGTGCTGGCCTGGCCGGTGTCGGCGCTGGTCCGCCGCTACTACCGCACGCCCTACCGCCTGACCGGCACCGATGCGCGCGCGCACCGGGTGATTCGGATCGTCGCACTGGCAATGCTCGTGACCCTGGGCGCAGCGCTGGGCCTGGTGGTGGGCATGCTGAGCAACTTGTCGATGACCAGCACCGACAGCGATGGCCTGGTGATAGGCGTACGCCTGTTGGCCACGTTGGTGTTGCCGATCGGCGCAGTGCTCGCCGTGTGGAACGCCTGGCAGGTGCTGCGCAGTGCGCGCGGCGTGCTGGCCAAGCTGTGGGCGGTGCTGTTGGCACTGGCCTGCCTGTTCGTGCTGTGGATCGGCATCAGCCACCACTTGATCGGGTTCGGCGCGAGCTACTGATCGCGCGCGGCTGGCGGCGGGGAGCCGCCAGCCGTTTCCTGACGTCATTCCATCGCTGGCCTTGCCGGGTGACTGCCAATGCGTGTCGAACTGGAACTGCACAACGAACCGCTGCCGCTGTCCTCGCCGTTCCGGATCTCCGGCTACGTGTTCGAGGCGATGCCGGCGACCGTGGCGACGTTGCGACAAGGTCCGCACCGCGGCCGCGGGGAGGCGGCCGGGGTGTACTACCTCGACGATCGCCCGGACGCCATGCTGGCCACGCTGGAAGCGCATCGCGCCGACATCGAGGCCGGCATCGACCGCGAGTCCGTGCAATCGCTGCTGCCGGCCGGTGGCGCGCGTAACGCACTCGACTGTGCACTATGGGAACTGGAATCGCAGCGCACTGGCATCCCGGTGTGGAAGCTTGCCGGGCTATCGCCACCGCGGCCCCTGCTGACTACCTTCACCCTCGGCGCCGATGAGCCGGTGGTGATGGCGCGCGGTGCGGTGGCCTATGCACAGGCGCGCGCGCTCAAGCTCAAGCTCACCGGCGATGTTGGGCTCGACATCGCCCGCATCCATGCCGTGCGCGCGGCGCGCCCGGACGTGTGGATCGGCGTGGACGCGAACCAGGGCTACGTGCCCGATACGCTCCAGCGGCTGCTGCCGGCGCTGGTGCAGGCGCGGGTCTCTCTACTGGAACAGCCATGCCGGCGCGGCCACGAGGCCGAACTGGAAGGTATCGACCATGTCGTGCCGATCGCCGCCGACGAAAGCGTGCTGCACCTGGGGGAAATGGACCGGCTGCCGGGTCGCTTCGATGTGGTCAACATCAAGCTCGATAAATGCGGCGGCCTCACCGAGGGCCTGCGCATGGCCGCGCGTGCGAGAGAGATGGGGCTGAAAGTGATGGTGGGCAACATGGCCGGCACCAGCCTGGCGATGGCGCCGGCCTTCGTGCTTGGGCAACTGTGCGACGTCGTCGATCTCGACGGCCCCACCTTCCTGGTACGCGACCGCGTGCCAGGCGTGCGCTATGCCGCCGGGCTGGTCAGCTGCGGCGATGAAGTGTGGGGCCCGGCGCAGGCCGTCGACGCGTGAGCGCGCTGGCCGAGAAAACCTGGTTCGGCCAGCCGCGCGGGTTGACCATCCTGTTCCTGACCAACATGTGGGAACTGTTCTCCTACTACGGCATGCGCACGCTGCTGGTCTATTACATGACCAAGCAGTTGCTGTTCGCGCAGGAGAAGGCCTCTTTCATCTACGGCACATACACCGCGCTGGCGTACTTCACGCCGATTCTCGGCGGCGCCATCGCCGACCGCTGGCTTGGCAAGCGTAATGCCGTAGTGCTTGGCGGCAGCATCATGGCGTTCGGCCATTTCGCGATGACCTTCGAGCCGCTGTTCTACCTCGGCCTGGCGACCATCGCATTCGGCAACGGCCTGTTCCTGCCGAGCCTGCCCAGCCAGATCAACGACCTCTACCGCGCCGACGATCCGCGCCGCGGCCGTGCCTACAACGTCTACTACGTCGGCGTGAACATCGGTGGCTTTCTCGCACCGCTGGTATGCGGCACGCTCGGTGAGGTCTATGGCTGGCACTACGGCTTTGGCGCGGCCGGCATCGGCATGTTCGCCGGCTTGATGATCTACGTGTTCGGGCGCGGCTACTTGCCGCCCGAATTGCCGCGCACGCTGCCAGTGGCCGCTGCCTCCGCCGAAAATACCGGCAAGCGCGGGCTGTGGTGGCTGTTGCTTGGCGTGGGCTGTGCGGTGACGGTATTCCGCAGTGCCTACGAACAGATCGGCAACACGCTGGCGTTGTGGATAGACAGTGGCGTGGATCGCAGCTGGGGCGGGATGGTGATTCCGATGACCTGGTTCCAGGCGCTCAATCCGCTGTTGGTCATCACCATGACGCCGCTCCTGCTCGCACACTGGCGTCGCCGCGCCGAGGCCGGGCGCGATACGCCGCCGGCCCGGCGCATGGCCATCGGCGCGCTGATCGTCGCCGCCGCCTATGCCTTGCTCGCCGCCGTGGCGGGCGGCACTGGCGGCGCGCTGGCGGGCTGGCCATGGCTGCTGGCGTTCTTCCTGATCCTCACCTTCGGCGAGCTGTACATCCTGCCGACCGGCCTGGGTCTGTTCGCCAAGCTCGCGCCGCCGCGCCTGGGCGCCACCACCGTTGCTGCCTGGTTCCTCACCATCTTCACCGGCAGCCTGGCCGCCGGATTGGTCGGTACCTTGTGGAGCAAGACGAGCCACGCCGCATTCTTCCTGCTGCTGGCTGGCCTGGCGCTGTGTGCTGCCGGCTTGCTGTGGCGGCTCGACCGCCCCATCCAGCGGCTTTCCTGATCTGCAACCTACGGAGGCACGAGCATGCCGCGTTCCCTTCTTCCCGCGCTTGCCCTCGTTATCGCCGCGCTGGCGTCGTCCACCGCCTTTGCCGCGCCACCGGCGCACTACGACCTGATCATCCGCAACGGCGTGGTCTACGACGGCACCGGCGCGCCCCCGCGCCATGTCGACGTGGCAGTGAACGGTGATCGCGTTGCCGCGTGGTTACCGCCCGGCAGCGGCGCCGCCAAGCAAGTCGTCGACGCGAAAGGGCAGGCAGTCGCGCCCGGCTTCATCAACATGCTCAGCTGGGCCAACGAATCGCTGATCGCCGATGGCCGCGGCATGAGCGACACCAAGCAAGGCGTCACCCTGGAGGTCTTCGGCGAAGGCTGGTCCATGGGCCCGTACAACGCGGCGATGAAGGCCGAGGCGCTGAAGCAGCAGGGCGACATTCGTTACCCGATCGAATGGACCAGCCTCGGCCAGTATCTCCAATACCTGGAAAAACGCGGCGTCACGCCGAACGTGGCTTCCTTCGTCGGCGCCACTACCGTGCGTATCCACGAGTTGGGAGAGGACGACGTCAAGCCGGATGCGGCGCAATTGGCGCGGATGCAGGCGCTGGTGCGCGCGGCGATGCGCGAAGGCGCGCTCGGTGTCGGCGGTTCGCTGATCTATCCGCCGGCTGCGTTTGCCGACAGCGCCGAACTGACGGCATTGGCACAAGCCGCAGCAGAATCCGGCGGCGGCTACATCGCGCACATGCGCAGCGAGGCCGATCGCTTCCTCGAAGCGCTCGACGAGACCGTGGCCATCGCCCGCGCCACTGGCCAGCGCGCCGAGGCGTATCACCTCAAGGCGGCCGGCGAGAAGAACTGGCCGAAGATGGCGCAGGCGATCGAGCGGATCAACGCGGCCCGTGCCGAGGGCCTGCAGGTCAGCGCCGACATGTACACCTACACCGCCGGCGCGACGATGCTGGCCGCCTGTCTGCCGCCGTGGGTACAGGCCGGCGGCCAGGACGCGATGATCGCGCGGCTCAAGGACCCGGCAATCCGCAAGCGCGTGACCGCCGAGATGCGCGACCCCAAGGTTGGCTGGGAAAACCTCCGCCTGCTGGCGGGAAGCGACGAGCGGGTGCTGCTGCTGGGCTTCAAGCGCGATGCGTTGAAGCCGCTCTCGGGCAAGACCCTGGCGCAGATTGCGCGCGAGCGCGGTCGCTCGGCCGAGGACACGGTGATGGACCTGATCATCGAGGACGACTCGCCGGTCAGTGCCGCGTTCTTCCTGATGAGCGAGGAGAACGTGGAGCTCGGCCTGAAGCAACCGTGGGTGAGCCTGGGCTCGGATGCGGAATCCTCCGCGCCGGAAGGCGTGTTCCTGAAGTCGATCTCGCATCCACGCGCGTACGGCAACGTCGCGCGCTTCCTTGGCCACTACGTCCGCGACCGCAAGTTGATGCCGCTGCAGGAAGGCATTCACCGACTCACCGGCCTGCCCGCAGCGAACTGGAAGTTGCGCGACCGCGGCTGTCTCGCGGTTGGCTGCCTTGCCGACGTGGTGGTGTTCGACCCGGCCGCGATCAATGACCGGGCGACCTATGAGAAGCCGCAGCAATACGCCACCGGCGTTAGCCAGGTTTTCGTCAACGGCGTGCAGGTCCTGCGCGATGGCGAACACACCGGGGCCAAGCCGGGCCGGGTGGTGCGGGGGCCCGGCTGGCAGGGCGGGAACTGAAATAGTTTTCCGAATAAGTTGACAATTCTCCGATTAGGATCATTATCCCCAATCAGGATGTGTGCCGTCTTCCGCGACTGAACCTGCTGCGCCGCTTCGTTGCCTGGGGAAACAGACATGAACGCGCTCCACTCCGTACGACCGTGGTATCGCTCCACCTTGTTCCTCGCCGTCTCCGGCGCTCTGGCCTGGTCCAGCGCGAGCCCGCCTGCGATCGCCGCCGAGACCGCCGCCGAAGCGGTGGCACCGGCCGACGCCGCCTCCAACCCCACTACGCTCGACACGGTGGTGGTTACCGCCAACAAACGCTCCGAGAACGTGCGCGAGATCGGCGCTTCAATCAGCGTGGTCGGCGAGCGCCAACTGGAGAACATCGGCGCCAATTCGCTAGCCGATTACGCCAGCCTGATTCCTGGCCTGCAGGTGCAGGACGGCGGCGCCCCCGGACTCACCACCGTTGCGCTGCGTGGCATCTCGCCGCTGTCCTCCGGCGCCACCGTGGCCACCTACATCGATGAAGTGCCGGTGGGTTCCAGCGGCGTCTACCAAAGCGCCAACTCGTTGTCGCTGGACCTGCTGCCCTACGACATCAACCGCGTCGAAGTGCTGCGCGGACCGCAAGGCACCCTGTACGGCGCAGGTGCGATCGGCGGCTTGCTCAAGTACGTCACCCGCGCACCGGAAGTCTCCGGCGATGAATTCCGCATCGGTGCCGGCTACGGCGCGGTCGATAATGGCGACACCGCCTGGAAGGTCCGCCTCGGCGCCAGCGTGCCGCTGAAGCAGGACCGCCTGGGCCTGCGCATCAGCTTCGCGCGCAACGAACTGCCCGGCTATATCGATAACCAGGTCGACGGCCGCAAGGACGTCAATGGAGGCGAGCAGATCGGTGCCCGCGCCGCATTGCTGTGGGACGGCGATGTAGTCGACGTCAACCTGGGCTTCCTGGAACAGCGCATCCGTGCCGATGGCCGCGCCAGCGTTGCGCTTGACCCGGACACCCAGGCACCACTTTTCAGCGACACCACCGACCGCTTCTGGCAGCCGCAGCCGTTCTCCAAGGACCTGCGGCTGACTTCCTTGAGCGTGGACTGGGACCTGGGCTGGGGCGACCTGGTCTCGGCGACCGGCTGGTCGCACACCGACACGCTCGACCAGATCGATGCCACGATCCAGTTCGGCGAAGTCGCCAACCTGCTGCTGGGCCTGCCTGAGCCGGGCAGTTCGTATGTGCGCTACACCTTCGATCTGGACAAGTTCACCCAGGAGCTGCGCCTGACTTCCAAGGGCGGCGGCCGCTTCGAGTGGATGGTCGGCGGCTTCTACACCAAGGAAGATGCCTACCAGGACCAGAACGTGTGGCTGGGCCAGCTCGACGGCTCGCCGCTGCCATCGCCCTACGATGAAATGTTCAGCACGCTGGCGGTGATCGCGCTGCCAAGCACCTACAAAGAAGTCGCGTTGTTCGCCAACGGTTCCTGGCGCATCAATGACCGCTTCAAGATCGATGCCGGTATCCGCCAGGCGCGCAACGACCAGTGGTTCAGCCAGAACGTCAGCGAAGGCATCCTCGCGCCGATCGGCGATGCACCCGGCGAATCCAGCGAAGACGTCTTCACCTGGAGCCTGAGCCCGCAGTTCAAGCTTGCCGATGACGTCATGCTCTACGCCCGCGTCGCTACCGGCTACCAGCCCGGCGGGCCGAACGTGGCGCTGCCGGGCATCCCGCCGCAGGTGGATTCCTCGATGCTGACCAGCTACGAGCTGGGCCTGAAATCGCAGTTCGCCGAGCGCCGCGTGCAACTGGACGTGACCGCCTTCCGCATCGATTGGGACGATGTGCAAGTGGCCTCGTCGTTCAACGGCATCGGCGGCCTGGTCAACGGCGGTGAGGCGACCAGCGAGGGCGTCGAGTTGTCCTCGCTGTTCCGCGCCACCGACAACCTGCAGTTCGGCCTCAATGCCGCCTATACCGATGCCACGGTCAAGAACGACTTCGAACCGACCGTCATTCCGCAGGATGGCTTCGACGTGGTGCTCAACACCGGCCTGGCCGGCGACCGCATGCCCTACGCGCCACGCTGGTCGTGGTCGGCCACGGCCGAGTACGCGTTCGTGACCTCCGGGGGCTACAGCGGCCAGCTGGGCGCGGCGTTCCGCTGGGTAGGCGAGCGTGTCAACGACACCACCGAGCGCCAGCGCATCACCGCACCCGGCGACCCGAGCACCGTGCTGCAGGAAGAACTGACACCGCCACTGTCTATCGGCAGCTACCACGCCTTCGACGTCTACGCGGGGATCGGGCGTTGGGGCTGGGAGGTTCGTGGCTACATCAAGAACGTCGGCAACGAGCGTGGCTGGTCTTCGCTGGAGCCGATCGCCGGCGCGCTGTCGGGGCAGACGGTGCAGTTGGCCGCGGTGCCGATCCAGCCGCGTACCTACGGCCTGGAGTTCGACTTCCGCTTCTGAACCAAGACGTTCGCCCGCCGCCCCACGGGGCGGCGTCCCTGGCTAGCCCGAGTACCGCGCATGTCGATCGCCGCTCCGCTACGCGAAGTCCAAGCGCTTCCGCAGCCCTACCTGCTGTTCCTCGGCGACGTCACCGAACCGGCATACGCCAAGACCGCGATGGGCCTGCGCGATTGGGCCGGCGAACGCTGCGTGGGCGAATTCTCCTGCGGCGGTGCCCAGGTCACGACCGGCTTGCCGTTCCTGACCCCGGCGCAAGCGCGCGCCAACGGCGCACAGGCGCTGGTCATCGGCATCGCCAACCCGGGTGGGCGCATTCCCAACGGCTGGCTGCCACCGCTGTTGCAAGCGCTGGAGGCCGGGCTCGACCTGATCGGCGGCATGCACGCGCGCCTGGCCGATATCGAACCGCTGCGTGCGGCGGCGAGCGTCTACGGACGGCAGTTGATCGATGTGCGCCAGCCGCCGCCGGGCCTGCCGGTCGCCAACGGTCGCAAGCGCACGGGGAAGCGCCTGCTGACCGTTGGCACCGATTGCGCACTGGGCAAGAAATACACCGCGCTCGCGTTGACGCGCGCCTTTCGTGCGCGCGGCCTGGCGGCCGACTTCCGTGCCAGCGGCCAGACCGGGATCCTGATCGCCGGGCAGGGCATGCCGATGGACGCAGTCGTGGCCGACTTCGCCGCAGGCGCAGCCGAGCTGCTCTCGCCCGACGCCGATGACACGCATTGGGACGTGATCGAAGGGCAGGGCTCGTTGTCGCATCCGGCCTACGCCGGCGTCTCGCTCGCGTTGCTGCATGGCAGCCAGCCGGATGTCATCGTCGTCTGCCACGAGCCCGGGCGCGAGCGCGTGCTCGGCCACCCGCACTTCGCGCTGCCCTCGATCGAGGAAACCATCGCGCTGGCGTTGCAGCTCGGCGCTCGCACAAACCCGGAGATTCGCTGTGCCGGCATCAGCCTCAATACCAGCGCGCTCGATGCAGAAGCGGCGACGCGAGTGATCGAAGACACCGCCGCGCGCTTGCAGCTGCCGGTGGCAGATCCGATTCGCGGCGGCGAGCCCTTGGCGCGGCTGGTCGACGCCTGCCTCGCATGAGCACAGCGGCCGCCCTGCCGACGCGCTTCCAGCGCCTGGTGCTGCCCGGCCTGGCGTTCAAGGCTGCGGTCATCGGCGGGGGTTATGCCACTGGCCGCGAACTGGCCGAGTTCTTCCTGCCCAGCGGCCCCCAGGGTGGCGTGCTGGCCATCGGCGTGGCGCTGTTGTGCTGGAGCGCGGTGTGCGCCTTGACCTTCGCATTGGCGCACGCCTGGCGCAGCTTCGACTACCACGCCTTCTTCGCGCGGTTGTTGGGGCCGTTCGCGTTCGTCTTTGAAATCGCCTATTTCCTCTTCATGGTGCTGATACTGGCCGTGTTCGGTGCGGCTGCCGGCGAGATCGGCCTGGCCATGTTCGGTTGGCCCAAGTTGGTCGGCACCTTGCTGCTGGTGCTGGGCATCGGCGTGTTCACCGCCTTCGGCAATCGCTCGGTGGAAGCGCTGTTCAAGTGGGTGTCGTTCTTCCTCTACGGCGTCTACGCTTTGTTTGTGGTGCTGGTGCTGCTGCGCTTTGGCGATCGCGCCGCCGCCACGCTCGCCACCCCGCAACCAACCGACGGCTGGCTGGTCGGAGGGCTGACCTACGCCGGCTACAACATCGTCGGCGCGGTGATCGTGCTGCCGTTGGCGCGTCATTTCCTGAGCCGTCGCGACGCCGTGGTGGCCGGCCTCCTTGCCGGACCGCTGGCGATCCTGCCGGGCCTGTTGTTCTTCATCTGCATGCTGGCGTGGTACCCGGCGATCGGCGCCGAAGCATTGCCTTCGGATTTCATCCTGCGCCAGTTGCAGCTGCCGCTGTTCCACCTGCTGTTCCAGGCAATGATCTTCAGCGCCCTGCTCGAAAGCGCGACCGCCGCGGTGCATGCCGCCAACGAGCGCGCCGCCGCGCTGTGGCAGCGCCGTCAGGGTCGGCCGATGGCAAGCGGCGGGCGCCTGGGCATGGCCGCGGTACTGCTGGTCGGCTCGATCTTCATCGCCGAGCGTTTCGGCCTGGTCGCGCTGATTGCGCAGGGCTACCGCGGCCTGGCCTATCTGTTCATGGCGGTCTACGTGCTGCCGCTGCTGACGGTCGGCGCCTGGCGGCTATGGCGTCACGCCACGCGCGCCAACGCGGCCTTGCTGCCGCATCAATGAGGAGTGCCGCATGAGCATGTGGACGCGTTGTACCCAGTGGATCGCCATCGGCCTGCTGGCCGGCATCGCGAGCGTGGCCGTGGCCGCGCCGCCGCAAGGGCTGGGCGCAGACTTCGGCAAGCGCTTCGACGCGCGCGTCGAGCAAGTCATGAAAGCGCACGAAGTGCCGGGCATGGCGATCGCCATCGTCGACCAGGGCCAGCTCGTGCAAGCCAAAGGCTATGGCGTGCGCCAGCTGGGCGCGCCCGGCACGGTGGATGCGGACACGATCTTTCCCACCGGCTCGACTGGCAAAGCGATCACCGCCGCCGCGCTGGCGATCCTCGTCGACGACGGCAAGCTGCGTTGGGACGACAAGGTCATCGACCACCTGCCGGATTTCCGCATGTACGACCCCTGGGTGACGCGCGAGATGACCGTGCGCGACCTGTTGGTCCATCGCAGTGGCCTGGGCCTGGGGGCGGGTGATCTGCTGTTCGTACCGCGTACCTCACGCAGCCGCAGCGACATCGTGCATGCGCTGCGCAACATCAAGCCGGCCACCAGCTTCCGCAGTGGTTATGCCTACGACAACATCCTGTATATCGTCGCCGGTGAACTGACCGAGGCGGTCTCGGGCCAGCGTTGGGAGGACTTCGTTCGCGAGCGGGTATTCCGGCCCGCCGGCATGGTCACTTCGGTGAGCGACGAGAACGAGCGCTTCGCCAACCCCAACCGCGCCCAGCCGCACGCCCGCCTGGGCGGCCGCGTTCGCGGGCTTGGCAACCAGCAGGTGTTGCCCGAGCGCAAAGGGCTGGGCCAGGTCGGCGCACCGGCCGGCGGCCTGTCATCGAGTGCGAACGACCTCGCGCGCTGGTTGCAGGTGCAGTTGGGGCAGGGCGTATTGCCCGGAAGCGAAGGCAAGCGGCTGTACAGCGAAGCGGCCGCACGCGAACTTTGGACGCCGCAGGTCCTGGTGCCGATCCAGCGCTATCCGGCGCCGATCAGCGACATCACCCCGCAGTTCTCCGGCTACGCGCTCGGCTGGAACGTGCAGGACTATCGCGGCGTCAAGGTGATCCAGCATGGCGGCGCGGTGTTCGGCGTACTGACCTTCATCGTGATGGTGCCCGAGCGCGGCTTCGGCATGTCGTTGCAGATAAATTCCGAAGACGTCACCGTGATGCGCGGCCTGATGTACGAAGTGCTCGACGAATACCTCGGCCAGCCGCCGCGTGATTGGGTCGCCGCCTTCGACGAATGGAACCGCCAGCGATTGGCCGCAGGCGTGGCCGCCCTCGACGCCACCGCCAAGCAGGTGCCCAAGGCCGGTCGTCCGCCATTCCCGCTGGCCGGCTACATCGGCGACTACGCCGACCCGTGGTATGGCCCGATGAGCATCAGCGAGCGCGGCGGCAAGTTGCGGTTGGATTTCCGCAAGACCCCTGACATGGCCGGCACGCTGAGCTACTGGCAGTACGACACCTTCCGCGTCGACTGGGACGACGCCTCGCTGGAGCCCGCCTACGTTACCTTCGGGCGCGATGCCGAGGGCAAGGTGGCGCAGGTGAAGATGAAGGCGGTATCGCCCGTGGCCGACTTCAGTTACGACTACCAGGACCTGGAGTTCGTGCCGGTAGCGCGGGACTGAGGTTATTCGCAGGCGATGCCGTCGCCATCGCGGTCGAGGCCCGAGCGGTAGCCGGGGTCGCCGCTGGAAAGCGGTGCTGCGCCGGCGGCGCGGGCTGCGGAGCAGTTGGCGTAGTAGGCGGATGATCCGGCGGCTTGATTGCGAGCCGGCATCAGGTTGTTGGTTGGAGGGGTGCGCGTGCTGCTGCTGGCGCCGCTGCGATGGCAGTGGTAGTCGCCGGTCTTGCGGTTGTTGTGGCAACCCTCGGCGTTGAGGCCGCCGGGATGGCTTTGCGCGGGTGGTGCGAAGGCAGCAGTGAGCAGCAGCGTACTGGCGACAATGAGCAGTCGCATTGAATTCCCCCTGGTACTGGCTGAGGTGCCAGCTGTACGAGCGTACTGCGGGGAGGGCATAGCGTCTGTGGGGTGATTCCCTACGGCGTGGTGGACTCGATTCACCTCGATCGGCACTATCTTCCTTTCATGCGAGCACGCTGCGCGTAGCAGTGCTTTATGAGCGAACTATGAAATCGGTGCTGATCACTGGCGGAAGCCGAGGCATTGGACGGGCCACGGCCATCCGCGCGGCACAGGAAGGGTGGTCGATTGCAGTCAACTACCGCGTTGACCGCGTAGCGGCCGACGCTACTTTGGCCGCCGTCCGGGACAAGGGCGTCCAAGGCGTACTTGTTCCGGGCGACGTGACTTCTGAAGCCGATGTGGCTTCGATGTTCCGCGAGGCCGGGTCTGCCCTCGGCCCGCTCACAGGCGTGGTCATAAATGCGGGGATCGTCGCGCCTTCGCTCCGCCTCGCAGAAATGGACGCGAGCCGGATCCGCCGCATGTTCGAGGTGAACGTGATCGGTGCCTACCTGACCGCCCGCGAGGCGGCGCGCACGCTCGCGCGCAGCGCCGGTGGAGCGGGCGGCTCGATCGTTCTCGTATCCTCCGCGGCAGCCCGCCTTGGGTCACCCTTTGAATACGTCGACTACGCCGGTTCGAAGGCCGCGCTGGACACCTTGGCTATCGGCTTGGCCAAGGAGCTTGCAGAGGACGGCGTGCGGGTGAACGCGGTTCGCCCTGGACTAATCGCCACCGAAATCCACGCCAGCGGCGGACAGCCGGACCGCGCCGAGCGCCTGGGATCAGGCACGCCGATGGGGCGCCCGGGCCTTCCCGAGGAAGTGGCCGAAGCGATCGTCTGGCTGCTGAGCGACGCAGCTTCGTATGTGACCGGTACGATCCTGGATGTCAGTGGCGGGCGTTAGCCGCGCCCACAAAAAAACCGCCTCTCGGCGGTTTTTCTTCAACCCGTTGATCCGCAAGCGGACCCTGGTGGCTATGGGTGGACTCGAACCACCGACCCCAGCATTATGAGTGCTGTGCTCTAACCGGCTGAGCTACATAGCCTAGGGAGCCGCGAATTTTCGCGGCCAATGCGCCCGCTGTCAATATTTTTGTTCGTAGCTTGTGAGCCGGCGACGGCCATGGCAGAGTCGAGACAGTAGATTTTTCAGGAGTCCGCATCGTGATCGATCCGGACGGCTACCGACCGAACGTCGGCATCGTGCTGATGCGGCAGGACGGCCAGGTCTTCTGGGCCCGCAGGGTGCGCCGGGATGGCTGGCAGTTCCCGCAAGGGGGCATGAATTCCGACGAGACGCCGGTTGAAGCCATGTACCGCGAGCTTCAAGAAGAGACCGGGCTGCTGCCTGAGCATGTGGAACTGCTCGGGGCAACGCCTGGCTGGCTGCGCTACCGCCTGCCCAGCCGCGCCGTGCGCCGCAACGAACGCCAGGTCTGCATCGGCCAGAAACAGGTCTGGTTCCTACTGCGCCTGACCGGCGATGAGTCGTGCGTGTATCTCAACCATACTGAGACGCCCGAATTCGATCACTGGCGCTGGGTGGATTTCTGGTACCCGGTCGAGCACGTGGTCATGTTCAAGCGCGGCGTCTACGCCCGCGCCTTGCGCCACCTGGCACCGCTGGCGCGCGGCATCGCCGGGGAAGGCGCGGTCGGGGCCATGCCCGGCGCCGCCCAGGAAGCTTGGTTGCCCGGCAGCAGCGCCGGCCACGACCGCCCGCGCAAACGCTCGCGGAACCGCGGCGGGGCGGGGCGGCGGACCCGGCTCAACGCGGATTAACGCGATCGAATTGACAACAATTCGCATTTACGCTGCAATGGCTGCGCCCCGAATGGGGGCGTTCCCGCCCGACCGCCCGTGTACGTCTGCATCTGTAACGGTGTCACCGACCATCAGATCCTTGAAGCCGCGGCCAGCGGCTGCAGCAGCGTTTCCGAACTGACCATGCGCACCGGCTGTGGCGCCAACTGCGGCTCCTGCCTGGACATGGTCGCCGGCCTGCTGGAACAGGCCCGCGCCAGCCGCGACCTGCCGCTGCCGATCCTCGGCCTGGCCGTCGCCGCCTGATCTGCGCCGGCGCACGCGCCGGCCGCTCCTTCAACTGATCACGATTCGCGTTCCTTCATCGGAATGGCGAAGGCGCTAGAGTTCGCCCGCTCAACCAGGGAGACAGCGCATGAAGGGCGACAGCAAGGTCATCGAGTTCCTCAACAAGGCGCTCTACAACGAACTGACCGCCATCAACCAGTACTTCCTGCACGCCAAGATGCTGAAGAACTGGGGCCTGAAGGAACTGGCC
>Ga0160435_1000290_pt1 | contig 21652 bp, 22 predicted proteins | sample HID1973K_E0MG_FD_108213 | JGI IMG/M metagenome (GOLD analysis project Ga0160435, IMG submission 108213) | Enriched mosquito-associated microbial communities from UW Madison campus, WI, USA - HID1973K_E0 MG | ecosystem: Host-associated > Arthropoda: Insects > Digestive system > Unclassified ...
CGGTGAGCTGACCCTGCGCTGGACCGCCGATCGGTGGTCCGAAGAGAACCTCGCCACGTTGGGAGCCGACTATGACCGCTGAACGGGACGACCCCTCGACGAGCTCGGGGACCGGGGGTGGCTCGGTGACCGGGGCGGTGGACGACCCCTCGACGAGCTCGGGGACCGGGGCTGGCTCGGGGACCGGGGCTCACGTGGAGACCGGGGCGGTGGACGACCCCTCGACGAGCTCGGGGACCGGGGCTGGCTCGGGGACCGGGGGTGGCTCGGTGACCGGGGCGGGTGGCGACGTCGAGGCGCCCCTGCGGTCCCAGGAGCCGGTCGATGTGGCCCGCCGCCTCGAGGCGATCCTCCTCGTTGTCGATGAGCCGCATAGCCTCGTGGCCCTCGCCGCCGCCGTCGGATCGCCCGTGCCCGCCGTCCGGCAGGCCATCGAGGGCCTCGTGGCCGACTACGACGGCGAGACGGGCGGACCGCGACGCGGCTTCGAGCTGCGCGAGGTCGGTGGCGGCTGGCGGCTGTACGTCCGGGAGGAGCACGACGACCTCGTGAGCGAGTTCGTCAACGCGCAGGCCCCATCGCGTCTGTCGCAGGCGGCGCTGGAGACCCTCGCGGTGATCGCGTACAAGCAGCCCGTGACTCGAAGCCAGGTGGCATCCATCCGGGCGGTCAACGTCGACTCGGTCGTGCGGACGCTCGTCGCGCGCGGCCTCATCACCGAGCTCTACACCGACCCCGAGACCGGGGCGATCAACTACGGCACGACCGATGCGCTGCTCGTGAACCTGGGGATCAACTCGCTCGACGAGCTGCCCCACATCTCGCCGCTGCTCGACGACGGCGCCGAAGGATTCGAGAGCGAGATGCTGCGATGACCGACGACACGACCCGTCCTGACGGCGAGGAAGGCGTTCGCCTGCAGAAGGTGCTCGCCAACGCCGGCGTGGCCTCCCGCCGCGTCAGCGAGCAGTACATCGTCGAGGGGCGCGTTCGGGTGAACGGCGTCGTCGTCACCGAGCTCGGCTCGCGGATCGACCCGGCATCCGACTTGGTCGACGTCGACGGCACCGCCATCCAGCTGGATTCGACGAAGCGCTATGTCGTGCTGAACAAGCCGACCGGCGTCGTCTCGACGATGAAGGACGAGCACGGCCGGCCCGACCTGCGCCGCTTCACGGCGGAGTGGCCCGAGCGTCTCTACAACGTCGGACGGCTGGATGCCGAGACGAGCGGCCTGCTCGTCCTCACCAACGACGGCGAGCTCGCCCACGTCCTCGCCCATCCCTCGTTCGGCGTGACCAAGGTCTACATCGCGAAGGTGGAAGGGCGCGTGACACCGCAGACCATCGCGCAGCTGACCCGCGGAATCGACCTGGAGGACGGGCCGATCGCCGCCGACAAGGCGCGGCTGCTGGATGCCAGCGGCGGCACGAGTCTCGTCGAGCTGACCCTCCACTCCGGGCGCAACCGCATCGTCCGGCGGATGATGGCCGCGGTCGGCCATCCCGTCGTCGAGCTCGTCCGACGGCAGTTCGGCCCGCTCCACCTCGGCACCCTGCCCGCGGGTCGTGCGCGCGAGTTGACTACGATGGAACGCGGCGCGCTTCTCACTCTCGCGCGCACGGCGGCTCCGCCGCCCCCACCTGACGCCACATGAGACCGGAGTAGCGGTGACCGACTCGACGACTGCCGACACGCGCGCCCGCGCGGCGCGCACGTCGGGGACCGTCCGGATCGTCGGGGCGGGTCTGCTGGGCTCGAGCATCGGGCACGCGCTGCGGGCCCTCGGCGTCGACGTCGCGCTCGCGGACGCATCGCCGGCGCAGCTGCGGCTCGCCGTCGATTACGGCGCCGGCCGCCTCGCGCGCGAGAACGACCGCCCGACGCTGATCGTCGTCGCGGTCCCACCCGACGTCACCGCCGACGTCGTCGAGCGAGAGCTCGCCGCTTACCCGGGCGCCGTCGTCACCGACGTCGCGAGCGTCAAGCTCGAGCCGCTCCGCACCCTGCGCGCACGTGGCGTCGACCTCACGCATTACATCGGCTCGCACCCGATGGCAGGACGCGAGCGGGGCGGAGCGATCTCCGCCCGCGCCGACATCTTCATCGGCCGCCCCTGGGTCGTCTGCCGTGACGGTGAGACGCCCCCCGCCGACCTCGCCCTCGTAGAGGGCCTCGCGCTCGACCTCGGCGCCACGCCGATCGAGATGACACCTGAGGAGCACGACCGCGCGGTCGCCCTCGTCTCCCACGTCCCCCAGCTCGTGGCCTCTCTTCTGGCCGGACGGTTCGTCGAGGCGCCCGACGGGTCGCTGCGACTGGCCGGACAGGGCGTCCGCGACACCACGCGCATCGCGGCGTCGGGACCGGAGCTGTGGGTCCAGATCCTCGGCGCGAACGCTGCGCCGGTCGTCGACGTGCTCGACGCCCTCGCGGGCGACCTCGCCGCCGTCGCCGACGCGCTGCGCGCTCCCGAATCGCCCGGCGCCCGACGCGCCGTCGCCGAGACCATCCGCCGCGGCAACGACGGCGTCGAGCGGCTCCCCGGCAAGCACGGGCAGAACCGCCGGTTCGAGCAGCTCGTCGTGATGGTCGATGACACCCCCGGTCAGCTCGGCCGCCTCTTCGGCGAGCTGGGCGACCTCGACGTGAACGTCGAGGACCTGCGCCTGGAGCACTCTCCCGGCGCCCAATTCGGTCTCGCCGACATCAGCGTCGATCCCGCCGTGCTCCGGCACGCGGTCGACGGGCTGGAAGCGCGCGGCTGGAAGATTGCGAGCCTTTCGAATGACTGACCACCCCACCACGCCCGACGACACGGCATCCGCCGAGGTGCGCGCCGTCGCGATCGACGGACCCGCCGGCAGCGGCAAGTCCAGCGTGTCCAAGCAGGTTGCACGACGACTGGGCTACGGGTACCTCGACACTGGCGCCGCGTACCGTGCGCTGGCCTGGCACGTCCTCGAGCGGGGCGCCGACACCACGGACGCGGATGCCGTGCTCGACGCGGTCGGCGACTTCGACTATGCGATCTCGCTCGATCCCGACGACTACTGGGTGCGCGTCGGGGACGTCTCGGTGACCGAGGCGATCCGCGATCCGCGTGTGTCGGGCGCCGTCAGCGGCGTGGCACGCGTCCCCGCCGTCCGCGAGTCGGTGAACGCGCTCTTCCGCACGCTCGTGGCCGACGCGGCCGTGCCGGGCGTGATCGTAGAGGGCCGCGACATCACGACGGTGGTCTTCCCGGATGCGCCGGTGCGCATCCTCCTGACCGCCGCGCCCGAGGTGCGGGCCGCCCGCCGCAGCGCCGAGGTCACCACACAGGATGCCGCCGCCGTCGCCGCGGCGCTCCACCAGCGGGATGCGGCCGACTCGAAGGTCGTCGACTTCCTCACCGCCGCCCCGGGGGTGACGGTGGTCGACTCGACCGCACTGGACTTCGCACAGACCGTCGACGCCGTCCTGGCCGTCGTCGGCGACGGAACGGGAGCGCGCTGATGGCCGCAGTGGATGAGGAGTACGAGGGCGGTCCCGACCACCTCGAGGAGAAGCTCGCGAACCTCGACGAGGAACTCGCCGAGCAGCGCGCCGCGGCGCTGCGCGCGTCGCTGGCCGACTACGAGCTCGACGAGGAGGACGCGGACCTGCTCGCGGGCTTCACCGCCGGCGGCGAGGTCGTCGAGATCCTCCCGGCGCTCCCCGTCGTCGCGATCGTCGGTCGCCCGAACGTCGGCAAGTCCGCACTCGTGAACCGCATCCTCGGTCGCCGCGAGGCGGTCGTCGAGGATACCCCGGGCGTCACCCGCGACCGCGTGACCTACAAGGCCGAGTGGATGGACCGGAAGTTCACCCTCGTCGACACCGGCGGCTGGGAGCCCGATGCGCGCGGTATCGACCGCTCGGTGGCGGCACAGGCGGAGGTCGCGATCGAGCTCTGCGACGTCGTCCTCTTCGTCGTGGACGCCATGGTCGGAGCGACGGCCACCGACGAGCAGGTCGTGCGCCTTCTCCGCAAGGCCGACAAGCCGGTCTTCCTCGTCGCCAACAAGATCGACGACGCCCGGCAGGAGCCCGAGGCCGCAGCGCTCTGGAACCTCGGACTCGGCGAGCCGCACCCCGTTTCCGCCATCCACGGGCGGGGCGTCGCCGATCTGCTCGACGAGATGATGAAGGTCCTCCCCGAGATCTCCGCCGTCGCGAAGAACGAGCTCGGCGGACCGCGCCGCGTCGCCATCCTCGGCCGCCCCAACGTCGGCAAGTCCTCGCTGCTCAACAAGGCTGCCGGCGAGGAGCGGGTCGTCGTCAACGACCTCGCGGGCACCACGCGCGATCCGGTCGATGAGATCGTCGAACTCGGCGGCAAGCTGTGGCGTCTCGTCGACACCGCCGGCATCCGTCGCCGCGTGCACCTGCAGCAGGGCGCCGACTTCTACGCGTCGCTGCGCACCTCCGCCGCCCTCGAGAAGGCCGAGGTCGCCGTCGTCGTGCTCGACGTCACCGACTCGATCAGCGTGCAGGACCTCAACATCATCGACCTCGTGCTCGAGTCGGGGCGTGCGCTCGTGCTCGCGTTCAACAAGTGGGACCGGCTGAACGACGCCGACATGGACAACGCCGACCGGCGCCGCTATCTCGAGCGCGAGATCGAGCAGGACCTCGCGCACGTCACGTGGGCTCCGCGCGTCAACCTGTCGGCCCGCACGGGGCGTCACCTCGACAAACTCGTGCCCGCGCTCGAGACGGCGCTGGAGTCCTGGGATCAGCGCATCCCCACGGGCAAGTTCAACGCGTTCCTCGCCGAGCTCGTCGCCGAGCACCCGCACCCGCTCCGCGGCGGCAAGCAGCCCCGCATCCTGTTCGGCACGCAGGCCTCGACCCGCCCGCCGACCTTCGTGCTGTTCACGACCGGCTTCCTCGACCCGGGGTACCGCCGGTTCATCCAGCGCCGGCTCCGCGAGCTGTTCGGCTTCGCCGGCACCCCGATCGTCACCAACATGCGGGTGCGCGAACGCCGCCAGCGCTGAGTGAGCTGCGTTTCGTCTCGCTGCGCTCGCTCAACGACCGGTTGCCGTTCCTTCCGGTCCCTGAGCGTGTCGAAGGGCGGTCCGATCCCCGGTCCCTGAGCCTGTCGAAGGGCGGGGGCGACCCCTCGACAGGCTCGGGGACCGAAGGCGCGCTCGGGGGCCGGTGGCGGCCCCGGTCCCTGAGCCTGTCGAAGGGCGGTCAGCGGATCTCGAAGGATGCGAACCGGTCGGTCGGCAGCCGATCGAAGTGCAGCTCCGAGGTGACCCGCGTGACGCGGGGGAGCGGATGCCGCGTGCCCGCGTCACGGAAGCGCTGCACGGCCCACGACTGCACGCCCGCGTCGGCGAGCCGGCATCCGAGCGTGCGGAGGCCGTCGTCGTCGATCGCGGCGGGGTGCACCGTCGTCCGCACCTCATAGGCGAGCGGGCGCTTGGTCCCCGCGCGCAGCACGTGGTGCGCGAGCACGAGCTCGAGCGAGCGCCACGCATGGTCGCCGCTGCGCCCGCGCCCCGTCACCGTCGCATAGTCTTCGCGCGCGGCCTTGATGTCCAGTCCGACCCAGTCCACGAACGGCAGCGCCTTCGCGAGCAACGAGGGATACGCCCCGCCGGTGTGGAGCCCCACCCGGAACCCGAGCGCCCTCGCGATCTGCATCGCCGGAACGAGACCTCGCTGCATGGTGGGCTCGCCGCCGCTGAAGACGACGCCGTCGAGAAGCCCCATGCGATCGCACAGCAGGTCGGTGACGTCGCTCCACGACAGGACCGAGTCGGCGCGTGGGTCGATGAGGTCGGGGTTGTGGCAATAGAAGCAATCCCACGGACAGCCCTGCAGGAAGACCGTCGCGACGAGCATGTCCGGCCAGTCCACGGTCGAGAACGGGGTCAGCCCGGCGATCCTCAGATCGTAGGGTGCAGCAGGCGGTCGCTCCACGGGTCCTCCTCGACGGCCTCGGCGATGAAGGGGCGTCGCTCCTCAGCTTCGCCCTTCTTGCCGATGTTGAACGAGGCGATGGGCCGGAAGTAACCCATGACGCGCGTCCAGACCTCGCAGGTGCCGCCGCACTCGGGGCACATCGGATGCTGTCCCGACCGATAACCGTGCGTGGGGCAGATCGAGAACGTCGGCGTGACCGTGATGTAGGGAAGGCGGAACCGTTCGAGCGACCGGCGCACGAACTGCGCGCACGCCGCCGCCGACGACATCGCCTCCCCGAGGTAGAGGTGGAGCACGGTGCCACCCGTGTACTTGGCCTGCAGCGGCTCCTGCATCTGCATCGCGAGGAACGGGTCGGAGGTGTAGCCCACCGGCAGCTGAGACGAGTTCGTGTAATACGGCTGCGCGTCGGTGCCCGCGTGCAGGATGCCGTCCGCTCCGAAGCGCGCAATGTCCTCCTTGGCGAAGCGGTAGGTCGTGCCCTCGGCGGGCGTCGCCTCGAGGTTGAACATGTGGCCGGTCGACTCCTGGAACTCCACCATGCGATCCCGCACGTGATCCAGCAGCCGTGTGGCGAGGGCGGCACCGGCACCCGTTGTGATGTCGTCGGTGTCGCGCGTGAGATTGCGCACGTACTCGTTGATGCCGTTGACCCCGATGGTCGAGAAGTGATTGTCGAAGGTCCCGAGATACCGCTTTGTGAAGGGGAACAGGCCTCCTTCCAGATGCGTGGTGACGACGGCGCGCTTGGCCACGAGGCTGTCGCGGGCGATCTCGAGCAGTTCGTCCAGGCGCGCGAGGGCGGCAGCCTCGTCGCCCGAGTGGACGAAGCCGAGACGCGCGCAGTTGATCGTGACGACGCCGATGGAGCCCGTCTGCTCCGCCGAGCCGAAGAGTCCGTTTCCGCGCTTGAGGAGCTCGGTGAGGTCGAGCTGCAGCCGGCAGCACATCGACCGGATCATGTGCGGGTCGAGGTCAGAGTTCACGAAGTTCTGGAAGTACGGGAGGCCGTACTTCGCCGTCATGGCGAAGAGAGCTTCGACGTGCGGGCCGTCCCAGTCGAAGTCGCGCGTGATGTTGTACGTCGGGATCGGGAAGGTGAACGCCCGCCCATCTGCGTCTCCCGTCGTCATGACCTCGATGAAGGCGCGGTTGATGAGCCCCATCTCCTCGGCGAGCTCGCCGTAGGCGAACGGCTGGACCACACCCCCGACGAGCGGGTGCTGCGCGGCGAGATCGTCGGGGCACACCCAGTCGAACGTGAGGTTGGTGAAGGGCGTCTGGGTGCCCCACCGCGAGGGCACGTTGAGGTTGAAGATGAACTCCTGCATCGCCTGATGCACCTGGGCGTAGTCCAGGCCGTCGCGCCGCACGTATGGCGCCAAGTAGGTGTCGAACGAGCTGAACGCCTGCGCTCCCGCCCACTCGTTCTGCAGTGTCCCGAGGAAGTTGACGAGCTGTCCGAGCGCGCTCGAGAAGTGCTTCGGGGGAGCGGACGAGATCTTGCCCGCCACGCCGTTGAACCCCTGCTCGAGGACCATCCGCAACGACCAGCCGGCGCAGTAGCCGGCGAACACATCGAGGTCGTGGATGTGGAGGTCGCCCTCGCGATGGGCCCTGCCGGCCTCGGGGGCGTACACCTCGTCGAGCCAGTAGTTCGCGACGAGCTTTCCGGCGGCGTTCAGGATCATGCCGCCGAGTGAGTACCCCTGGTTCGCGTTGGCGTTCACCCGCCAATCGGCGCGGGACAGGTACTCGTCGATGGTCGCGGCGACGGGGACGGTGCGGGGGGTAGGACGGGACGGCATGGGGTTCCTCTCTGAGAAGACGAGCGGCGAGCACATCGCCGATGTGGTCTGACCACCATATGTAGTGGTCGATCGATTCGTCGAGCGCACATGTGGCGTGTCGCGGCGATCACGGCGTGTCGTGCGGCGATCCGTGACGGCCGCCCCGTGGCCGCGAGGTGGGTGTGACAGTCTGGGGGAGTGACGATCGTTCCTCCCGCCCCCGGTGAGCCTCGTCGTCCGCACGGTCCGCGCGACCCGGGCGACGCATGGGTCGTCGCCGCCGACGGCACGCAGTACTGGGGCCGTTTCGGCGCTGCGGGCCTGCTGGCCCTCGACGCGGCGCGCGGTGCGCAGGGCTCCGTCCTCCTCCAGCACCGGGTGTCGTGGAGCCACCACGGCGACACGTGGGCGCTCCCCGGTGGGGCGCGCCACCAGGGGGAGTCGGCGTGCGACGGGGCGCTGCGCGAGTCGGCCGAAGAAGCGGGGGTGCCGGCCGATGCCGTCAGGCCGCGTTTCATCAGCATCTTCGACGCGGGCATCTGGACGTACAGCACCGTGGTCGCCGACGTCACGACGCCGTTCGAGCCCGTCATCAGCGACCCCGAGAGCCGGGAGCTCGCGTGGGTGCCGGTCGATGCGGTCGCGGATTATCCGTTGCACCCGGGCTTCGCGGCATCCTGGGAGCGGCTGCGGCCGCTGATCGCTGTGCGTCCGCTCCTCGTCGTGGATGCCGCGAATGTCGTCGGCTCCGTGCCGAACGGCTGGTGGAAGGATCGTGCCGGCGCGGCGGAAGGACTCCTCAGGGAGCTTTCGGACCTCGCGGCGCGCGGAGTCGATGGTGCGACGCTCGGTCTCGCCGAAGACCTCTGGTACCCCGAGATCGTCGTGGTGCTGGAGGGCGCGGCGCGCGCGGCGCACGACGCCGACGGGCTCACCGTCGTCCGGGCCGACGGTCACGGTGACGATGCGATCGTGGCGGAGGCGGCGCGGTGGGCCGGTGCCGGTCGCTCGGTGACAGTGGTCACGAGCGACCGCGGCCTCACGGAGCGGGTGAACGCGCTCACGGGTGCGGGCACGGCATCCGGGTCGTGGCTCCGCGCGCTCCTCTGACGCGATCCGTCCGGATCGTCAGTCGCGGCCGCGGAGGCGATCGATGTCGCGGCGCTCGCGCTTGGTCGGGCGGCCGGCGCCGCGGTCGCGCACCGCGAGCATCGCCTGCGGCTCGCGGACGGGCGTCCGATCCTCGGCTGCGGCGGCGGCCAGCGGCGCGCCCACGCGCTTGACGAGGAGCTGGCGCGCGATGAGGATGCGGTCGAATCCGGCGATCCGGATGCGCAGCTCGTCGCCGATCCGCACCGGCTGCGCGGCCTTCGCCTTCTCGCCGTTCACCCGCACGTGGCCCGCCCGGCAGGCGGTCGTCGCCGCGGATCGCGTCTTGTACACGCGCACGGCCCAGAGCCACGCGTCGACCCGCACCGAGTCGCTCATCGGAGGCCCCGTCGCAGCAGCAGGACGACACCGAGGACGAGGAGTCCCTGACCCGCGCAGTAGGTGAGCATGATCCACGGTCCGGTCGCCGCCTCCGAGACGCCCGGGAGGAACAGGCGCAGGGCCAGCAGGGTATCGGAGGCAAGGAACAGCGCGCCGCCCACCGCCGTGGTCGTGCCGCCACGGGTAGCGAGCACCGCCGTGCCCGCCAGCACCGCGCCGTAGACGATCACCGGAACGAGGAGTGCACCCAGGTGCGGCCAGAGGACCGCGATCATGACGCCGTACCAGACGGCGTAGACGAGGCTCCACGGCGGCACCCGGCGCTCGCGGATGCGGAAACCGAACAGCGCCATGTAGGCGAGGTGCGCGAGCCCGAACCACAGGAGCATGGCCGGTAGCTCGTCGTCGAGGAACGGGAAGAACCAGGCCGCGCCGTCGCCGAGCCACGAGAAGGCCAGGGCGACGAACAGTAGCATCGCCGACCGGTCGAGGCTCGCGCCGCGGAGCGCCCACACCGCGGCGACCGCCAGCACCGGTATGAGCGCGAGTTTGGTGGGGTAGATCACGGGGTCGAGTCCGAGGGCGATCGCCACGACGTGCACGAGCGACACCGCCGCGAAGAGCCAGAAGCCCCACCAGCAGGTCGCCTCGAGGCGCGCTGCCATCGAGCGCTTCGCCGTCATGATCCTCCTCGGTCGCCCCGACAGCGGGGTCCCGCCCATCGTACGGCCGGCGCGTCAGCAGGAGTCGTCGGCGCGTCAGCCGACGGCGAGGGAGACGATGGGGCGGCTCGGGGCAGGGCGCGCCACTTCGGTGAAGCCTGCGGCCGCGAACGTCGACAGGGCGCCGTGGTAGAGGTCGTTCGAGGAAGCTTTCGACACGTCGGTGTCGACCGGGTAGCCCTCGATCACTCGGGCGCCGTGCGACCGTGCGTGCGCGACCGCGGCATCCAGGAGTCGCTCCGACACGCCCTGCCGTCGGAACTCCCGGCGCACGACGAAGCAGGTGATCGCCCATACCGATGGATCCTCGAACGGTTCGGGCGACTGCTGGAAGTTCCGGGTTCGCGCGAGGCGCGGCTGGTCGGGACGCGCCGACACCTTCACCCAGCCGGCGGCTTCACCGTCGACGTAGGCGATGAGGGCGGATGCCGGATCCGCTTCGAGGTCGCGGCGGAGGAGCTCCCGCTTCTCGTCGGTCGGGGTGGCGTCGAAGTCCTTCGCGCGCAGCATCCACCACTGGCACCAGCAGGACCCGCCGTCGCCGCCGCCGGTGAGGGCGTGCTCAGCGTCGGCGAAGCGGTCGGCGGATGCCGGACGGATCTCGATCTCAGGCATGACCAGACGCTACGCCCCGCCGCCGACACCCGCGACGTGGTTCGCGGCTCCCGCCGGGAGCGGGTAAGATGGGGGAGTTGTCCGCGAGCGGACGACGGACCGGGATGTGGCGCAGCTTGGTAGCGCACTTGACTGGGGGTCAAGGGGTCGCAGGTTCAAATCCTGTCATCCCGACGGTTCGAGGCTGTTCGCAATACTGTTTGCAAAACAGCCGAAGTAAGTCCGAAACGACGAAGCCCCCCTGTGATACGCAGGGGGGCTTCGTCGTTACTTTCGTGGTCTCGAGGTCGCGGAGACCTTGACGGGGTAGATCGCTGTCGTTTCCATGATCGAGTTCTCGCTCCGCGGGCTTTCGGGGTCGACGATTACCGGTGTCCTTGCGGGTGAGCGCGCCTCGAAGTGGGGCGGGTGTCAGGACGTCAGCGGAGCGTCACGTTCGTAGAGGGACCGGATCGTTAGCGCGGCGGAGTTCTTTGGTGTTTCGGGCGCCGACCCGGCCATTACGCGCGCATGAAGGACATCAGCAGGTCGCAGCCGCTGACGGCCACATTGGATGGTGTGGGATGAGGCGCTACGCGGGCGCCACCGACTTCAAAGACCAAGTTAGATGTCAGAGGCCCAATCTACGGGGGGCCGTGGTGGATCAGTGCCGCTCGATCAGGCCGTGCGCCAGATCCGAGAACGCCGCGGCTACCTCCAGGGCGACAGTCTCAAGTTTGACACCCGCGCCGGACCAGAACCGATCGATGACTTCTCCTGGGAACGCCTTCGACCCCTGCTTCGGCCAGCTGTCCTACTGCTCTTCGGTGAGCGCGGTGGAAAGGGCGACGTCGCTCCGAGTCCGCCGACGAACTCATGCGCAGCGTTGCGAGCGAGCGCATCAAGCGACTCGCGAAGGTTGTGGATGACGTCCTTCGCCCGCAGCTGCCATTCCTCCACGGGAGGCTTCGGCATGTTGATGACGAACTCCGTCGACTGCTTGTCGGCACCGAACACCCATTCCGCCTCTATCCCTGCTGCCCGCCACCAGGCGTGCATGTCGTCGCAGAGCTTCTGCCCCAGGACACTCGGATGCTTGAACCTGGCCATAGCGACCGCCCGGACCGCGGGAACGGCCAGGCGTTAGCCCATAGTCAGAATCTAGGGGTCGTCTATGGCACGCGCGCTCGGAACCAGTCGATCGCGAGCTCCAACGGCTTGAACAAGGTCTGCCAGCTCACTAGATCCTCGTACCAGCCGGCTCTGTGGCTAGGTGCTTGTCGTCCCAGGTGTGCTTCGCCCACATCGGGCCACCGCCGAAAGGTCCCGCTCCGAATGGCAGCTCGCCGAGTCCTGATGTGGCAGTGATCGCAATCAGGTCATGGGATCGCGCACCGCGCGCGCAGGCGAGCGCACCGATGATCTCTCCGCCCTCTTCGATGAGGTGCGCGTCCTTTTCGCGGAGCGTCTCGATTTCCTGGTGGGCGAAGTAGGCCTCATGCAAGTCGTAAACAGCTGCCAACGCGTTCCCTACAGCGATGCTGAGGTCATCGGTGAGCCCTTCGCCCTGTAGGCGATGCACATCGGCTGTGGCAAGCTCGAGTGCACGCAGCCGGATGCGGTACTCGTCTTGCACGGATGCTTTGGGCACCCGCTCATCATGCCTGTTGGTGCGGGGTCACACTACCCGCGTGAGCCAGGTGGCGATGGCCTTCGCATGCTGCTTCTCGCGCGGCGAGCACCCGTCGCTCGGCTCGAGCAGTGTGACGACATCGCGATAAAACACTGCGCGCGGTGATCCCGTCGGCGCGACGGCAGCCCAAACCTTCCTGGGGAGCCGCGAAGGGTGCGTTGCTCAGCGACGACGAAGGCGGGGTAGCGGAAGCTAGTTCCGTCTACCCCATCTTCGTTCGTTAGTACCCGACGGCCTTCAGAGCGTGTTTGGCCTGCTTGTCGGTGAACCCGGACCCGTATTCGCTGGTCAGCTGGTCGTAGAGGCTGCTCCGGCTGAACGACATCGTGTCGAGGTATGCCTCGGCCGCTTCGACCGCCTCCGCCTTCCAGTCGACGAGGTCGTTGTCCTCGAGGTACTGGACCGCGAACTTCGCGTCCGCCAGTTCGTACCCCGATCCGTACTCGCTGTGCAACTGCTCGATGAGCTTCGACTTGCTGAACGGCAGGACCGTGACGTAGTCGATCGCGGCGCCCACAGCGTTTTCCTGAGCGAGCGTCAGCGCCGGCGGCTCATCGAGGGTGAGGGCGACCGTCGAGCCTTCCTCCACCTCACCCTTGCCGGGCTCAGCGGACAGAACCTCCCAGTCGCTGTCACCGTCGTAGTCCGCTTCAAGGCCCACAGCGGATAGCGCGTCCTCCGCCTCGGCGGCCGTCATGCCGACGAGATCGCCGGGCACCTTCACCATGACGGGTTCAGGTTCCTCCTCGACGACCTCTTCCTCCACCACGGGGTCCGCGGACTGCTCCGCGGCCGGTGCGGCGGCGGTGTCGATGTCGTCGCCCTTGTTCCCGCCGAGCGCGTTCCCGATACCGCTGATGACGATGAGGCCAGCGACGATGCCGACCGGGATGATGATCGCCTTCCGCTTGAACCAGGGCTTCTTCACGACGGGCTCGGCTGCCGCGGCAACCGGTGCGGCGGCTGCGTACGCCGGCACGGTCGCGGCAGCCGGGGCGAGCGGGCGGGAGTGCTCCGTCCACGCGGTCCCGTCGTACCAGCGTTCCGTTCCTGGCGCGTTGGTGTCGGGGTACCACCCCGGTGCGTAGGTGGGCGTCCCGTCATTGGGCGTAGTCATGCTGTGTCCCCTTCGATGCGATGACGCGAACGTCCGCCGAGCGGACGAGCATCCGACTGCTCACGATGAGCCCCAGACAGCCTCCCCAGGCGCGTCTCTCTCACCATATCCATAGGCATGGACATTGAGGGGGAACTTCTTCCGTGAAAAGACAGCTGAGGTCGATGCCGCTTAACTAGCGGCCGTTGAGGTAGCTCTCGTAGTCGGCGGCCGCGGCGAGCATGTCGTCCTCCGTGACGAAGCTCCAGTCGGCGAGCAGATACGGGCGCTCGTGGGCCACGCCATTCGAGCACAACACATCGTCGTGCCAGTCCTCGTTCATCGTGGGATCCCAGAAGCATCTCCACCGCATATCCGGCGGGGGAGGTGGCTGCTCGACCTCAACGTCGTCGACTACTTCAACAGGGCGCTCGCTGGGTCCGTCAACCGCAGTCTTGGGCTTACCGTACTCGATCACCCACTCGATGGGCCGGAACCCGACGAACCATCCCACCCCGAGCAGGAAACCGATCATGAGTACGACGAAGAGCGCCGTGCCAACCGCATCTCGGACTCGTGACGCGAATCTGCTCATGATCAACGACCTCGGTGACTACGTGCGGCGTCTCCGCCGTCGATCGGTGCCATGGCGACTGTCACCTCGCCGAGTTGGCGACTTCGCGGGTAGCCTCCACCTGAGCTCGCAGATCATCCACAGAGCCGAGAATCGTCGGACCGTCCTCGGTCGCAATCGCGTCACTCAGGTCGTCGATTCGATCCTCCAGCGTTGTCAGCGAAGCAGTCCAGTCGTTAGCCACGGAAGCCGGAACGTCGAGGCCCTGTAACTGACCTAGGTTGAAGCTCAACTCGGCGTAGTTGCTCAGCAGTCGCCAGAAGCCCTCCTCGGCGACGGTCACTTCGATGTCTCCGAGGTCCTTGAGCATGTCATCGAGATGGCTGTTGCTCTGAGCAATGAACGCGACCGGGTCTGCAGCAGGCGTGGATTCTTCCGACGCTGCCGCTTCTGGCGTCTCCTCGCGCGCGGGTGCCGCCTCGGGTGTTTCGACAGGTGCCGCTGCCTCCGCGGTGATCGTGACCGTTGGAGCAGGGGCCGCTCCGTTTCTTCCTGCACCGATCGCCCCGCCGACGCTTCCGGCAACGATGACGCCGGCAGCGATCGCACCGCCGATGACCCACTTCTTCGTAGCGGAGGACGACTGGGTCGTCGGAATCGTCGTAGGAGCGGGCGGTGGGTACGACGCTGTTCCAAGGGGCGCCGCCGGTGGGGCTGGCGGTGCGCTGGCCGCCATAAGGTGCTCGGTCCACTGGGATCCGTCCCAATACCGGTTGGTGGTCGCATCGCCAGGGTTCGTGTACCAACCCGCAGGCGTGCCAGACGTCATCGTTCCCTCCCCAGGGTGCGCCCCAGGCGCAAGGTTGCAATGACCCGCAGCGTGGGGCCTGGGCACAACTTAGCAGGGCAGATTCCAGCGCAGCGAATGGGGGCTTATCACCCGATGAGACGCGACCTGCGCAGATCAGCCTGTTCTTTCGAAATGCTTCCCGAGCGCTCCAGTTCAGCAACGCGTTCCAACTGATCAAGCACGTATGTTGGTGGCGGTGTCGATGCAATCACCTGCGCGGCCGGCGACCTGCTTGCGGCATGCGCGAGATTGGACGCGATCGCGTTGATCCGCTGTGCGATCTGTCGAGGGAGGGAGAGCAGGTCCGGATGCACGCCGGTGCTGAACGACCACCCGGCCGACGCGACTTGAAACTCCGCCACCCGGAGGTCGCTCTTCTCCTTCTTCGCAAGAGCGAGCGCGGGAGTAATAGCGCTCCCCGGCAGCGGCGAAAGCAAGGTCGCACGCGTCAACTTAGGGCGAGAAATGATCTGCACCTGACCGTCCAAGGTAGACCTGCGCTTCGGTCGCCGAATCGATCGGCTGCGATTCAAGCGGCACACCCCGCGATCCTCGACCTTGTTGCGATCTCAGGTCGCCGACGCGCGGAACGCCGATCCCGTCTCACAGGAAAAACAGGAACCGTCTACAGGAAACGCAGGAACCCCGTACGCCCGCGATCCGCGCCAGGACAGGTTCTGCGAACAGCCCACGGTTCGAGAAGCCCCGGAATCACGCAGACGCTGCGGGTTCCGGGGCTTTTTCGCGGGCCTGCTCAGAGCCGCTCGAGGGGGTTCGCCGCGAGTTTGGCGATCACGCCGCCGTCGACGAGGCGCCGCGCGGCGGTGTCGGGCTTGCGGGCGGCCTGATCGACGACGCACGCGCCGAACTCCGCGGCGAGGTCACCGCGCGGATAGACGGCCAGCACCTCGCGCCGGAAGTCCTCCGGCAGCGCGTCGGGCCGCGCGCCGGAGATGTCGAGGCCGGTGGCCACCTCGAGCAGGTACCCCTCGGCATCCATGGCGGGGTCCACGCTCGGCCAGTTGTGGCGGACGATCACCTCGTGCACTCGACGGCGTCGGTCGGCCGCCCAGCCTGCTCCGGCGGTCAGGGCGATGGCGACGTGGCCGCCGGCCTCCTCATACGCGAGGGTGTGGTTGTCGAACGCGACTATCCCGCCGACGTCGTGGAGCATGGCGGCGACGTAGAGGAGCTCGTGGTCGATCCCGGCGATGCCGTCGATCAGGGCGAACGCCTCTGCCCACAGCCACGACCGCAGCGCGTGGTCCGTGAAGGACTGCGGCTGGTACTCCCGGGCGATCTCCAGCGCGCCACGCGCGGCGAGGGTGTCCGGAACGGCGAAATCTGCGATGCGCACGTCCTCATTCTCGGGCGCCGAGCGCCTGTCGCCGAGGTTCTCGACGGTCGTATCGCGACGGGTTCCTGCCAGTCGTCTAGATGTCGTGAGTCTTGCGGGCGGTGTCAGATCCGCTTGGCGCAGTCATTCGAGGAGACGTCTTCGAACCTCGGATTCCGGTCGCTTGATCCCGTCGGTCGAGCCGCTCATAAGGACGCTCTGGCGAGAGGCCCTGCCAGATGGGCGGAGTAGACGGACTCCACCACTCCGAGCCCCGCCTGCATATAGTGATCCGCTCCCACGGAGAACCCCGTCGCGAAGCTCGCCGGGGGGTGCCGATCACGTACACCGAAGTACTCGACGGCCTCGCCGGCCAGGATAGACGCGATCGTCCTCATGGCGCCGTCGAGATCGAACTCGCCCTCGCTGTCCGCGACGAAGCGCACGAGGAGACCTGACCCGGCGAAAAGCCAGATCTCGTCTCCGCGGAGAGCGAGTCGTACGGTGATCTCATTTCGGCTGTCCCAGGCGACCGCGGTATCGGTGTCGCCGTCGCATGTGTAGGCATTAGCCGATGCGGATGTGCGCTCGACGAGGTACAGGAACTGTTCACGAGGCGTAGAGACCATAGGCTCCTCCCATCAGGATCACGTCTGCCAAGAAGTATGCGGCACGTCTCCCCGCGTCGGCGGGGTGTCCTAGGCTCGTCCGGTGAGCATCGGGGAGTGGGTCGCACCGCGGCGACTGGGACGGGACTTCCGGTGGCTGCTGGCCTCCTCGTGGACGAGCAACGTCGGCGACGGCATCGCGCTCGCCGCCTCGCCGCTGCTGATCGCCTCGATGACGGATTCTCCCGTGCTCGTCGCATCCGGCGCGGTGATGCAGTTCCTGCCCTGGCTCATCTTCGGCCTCCACGCCGGCGCGATCGCCGACCGGGTCGACCGACGCGTGCTGATCATGGTGGCCAACGGCATCCGCGCCCTCGTCCTGGTCGCACTCTGCGTGTTCCTCATCACCGGGGTCGCCACGATCTGGATCGTGCTCGTCGTCGCCTTCGTCTACGGCTGCGCGGAGGTGTTCGTCGACACGACGAGCAGCACCCTCCTGCCGATGATGGTGCGGAAGAAGGACCTCGGCATCGGGAACGCCCGCCTCCAGGCGGGTTTCCTCGTCGCGAACCAGTTCGGCGGGCCGCCGCTCGGAGCGTTCCTCTTCGCGCTCGGCTCGTTCTGGCCGTTCGCGGCGCAGGCGGTCTGCGTCGCGTTCGCGATCGTGCTGATCTCGCGCATCACGACCACGCGTCCGCCCGCGAAGCATGCCGACCGGCCGCGCACTGCGGTGCACACCGACATCCTCGAAGGAGTGCGCTGGCTGTGGCGGAATCCGCCGGTGCGGACCCTCGTCGTCATCATCCTGACGTTCAACATCACGTGGGCGGCGCCCTGGGGCGTCCTGGTGCTCTACGCGACGGAGCACCTGGGCATGGGGCCCGTCGGGTACGGGGCGCTCACGACCGCCTCGGCGATCGGCGGCCTGTTGTCCACCCTCAGCTTCGGCTGGCTGGAGCGGCACTTCTCCTTCAAGGCCCTCATGCGCGTCGTCCTGACGGCCGAGGTGCTGATGCATCTCGCGTTCGCCCTGACGACCTCGGGGGTCGTCGCCTTCGTCATCATGTTCGCCTTCGGCGCCTACGCGTTCGTCTGGGGAACGATCTCGACGACGGTGCGACAGCGGCTCGTACCGCATGAACTGCAGAGGCGGATCGCGTCGGTGAACATGGTCGGCGTGTTCGGCGGCCTCGTCATCGGCCAGGCCCTCGGCGGCGTGATCGCCCAGGTGTGGGGACTCACCGGTCCGTGGTGGTTCGCGTTCGTCGGCGCCGCGCTCACGCTGGCGCTCGTCTGGCGTCCGATCGCGCACATCGCCGCCGCGCGCCCCGTCGATGACGAGGACGACACGGCGGCGGCGTGAATCAGACGCGCTCGACCGGAGCCTGGAGCTCGGTGAGCCAGTCGGGCCCGGGCTCGTGCCCGTCGGCTTGAAGGTAGACCTCGCGGCAGGCGCCGACGACGCGGTAGCCGTCGGCGACGACCTGCTCCATGAGCCGCGACCACGATTCCCCGATGCCGCTCATGTCGCCGCGGTGCTGAAGGGTCGCCGCGATCGCGAGCTCCGGAAGCTCGACCACGTCGTACCCGTCGCCGGCGACCGGCTCGGGCTCGGCGACGTACGAGACGTGGACGACGGCGGCGTCGTCGTCCGCTGCCTCGTACCAGAAGATGCCCGGCTCGATCAGCGGCCGTCCCGCCGTCTCGAGGGCACGGTCCAGACCGTCGATGAGAGGCCCGATCACCGGCCCGATGTTCTCGGGGCCCATACCGGGGGCGAGGGCGTGCGCCGTGTAGACGGTCACGGGGGCGATGCGCGTGTAGTGGACATCCGACATGGTGGTTCCTTCCAGAAGGCGGAGACGTCGCTCGATCCGGGCGATGCGCTGGCGGTCCTCGGCGACGGATGCCGCGAGGTCGCGGCGCCGTTCGGTCAGCACCGTATGCAGCGCGGCATCCTGGTCAGCGGATGCCGCGAGCTCCGCGATGCGGTCGAGGCCCACGCCGAGCTCCCGCAGCTCCACGATGCGCAGCAGCAGCGGCAGCTGGTCGATCGCGTAGGAGCGGTAGCCGGTGCGATCGTCGACCCGCGCCGGGGCGAGGAGGCCGATCGCGTCGTAGTGGCGCAGCATGCGCACGCTCACCCGTCCCAGGGCGGCGAACTCTCCGATGGTGTACATGATGTCGACCACGCTCGACCATGACACAGTGTGAGGGTCAAGCGCACCCCGTCCACGCCTCGGCGGACCGTCGCGTCAGCCGCCGCGGCCGCTCAGTCGGCCGCGTTCAACGCGGCGTCGAGCTCGGCAAGGATGGCGGCGCACCGCGCGACGTCCTCGGACGTCCCCGACAGTTCGAACTCGAACAGGATCGGCCGCCCCGACCGGTGGGCGAGCTGGCGCGCCGCCGCCTGGTAGTAGACCCCAAAGTTGCGGTTGCCCGATCCGATGATGCCGATGAGGCGGCGGCGGTTCATGGGGGAGCGCAGGAAGCTTCGCACGCCGGCGGGCAAGGTGACCTCGTTCGCGTTGCCCGCCTTGTACGACGGGGTGAGGAGAACCCACGGCCCCGGCGCCTCGGTCTTCCGAACGACGGGATCGGCGAGGTTTCTCACCGGGCGGCCGTCGGTGCGCGCGAGGCTGGCCGCGAAGCGACCCGTGAGGTTCGAGACCGACGAGTAGTAGTAGAGCGGCACCTTCGACATGACCCCAGTGTGCGCCGTCGCGCGCAGCGGCGGGGCGGGCATCGGCGTGCATAACCGCCCGCAGGGGCGCGCGTACGATCGGAGGGTGGGGGAGAGCAGAGGGCGGATCGTAACCGGACTGATCCGCGTCGCCCCACACCGCGGCGATCACCGTGTCGCGTTCCGCGTCGCGGTCTCCCTCGCCGTGCCGCTCCTGATGCTGTGGGCGACCGGCCGACTCGACCTCGCCGTGTACGCGAGCTTCGGCGCGTTCGCGAGCCTCTACGGGCGATTCGACGCGTACGCGGATCGGATCCGGATGCAGGCGGCCGCCGGTGCGACGATGCTACTCGCGATGGCGCTCGGCACCGCCCTGTCCCTCCTCTCCACGCCGACCATGCTGCGGGTGGTGGCTGTGGCGCTCGCCGCCGGCGTGGTCACCTTCGTCGCGGCGGTGGCTCGATGGCATCCGCCCGGAGCGCTGTTCGCCGTCTTCGCCGCCGGAGCGTGCGCGAGCCTTCCCGCCGGTCCCGCGAGCTTCGCCGCCGTGGGGCTCGTCGGGGGAGGGGCGGTGGTGTTCAGCCTGGTGCTCACCGCGACGATCGCGGCCCTGCGTCGCGGCCTTCGCGCTCACGCGGCCGCGACATCGGGGAGCGCGGTGCGACGTGCGGATGCCGTGTCGTCCGCGGTGACGGTCGTGGTCGGCGCCGCGCTCGCCGGCCTCGCGGGGCTCCTTCTCGTCGGCGACCACTGGTACTGGGCGATGGTGGCGGCGGTCGCGGCTCTCGGTGGCGCGCAGCTGAGCGCGCGCGTGATCCGGGGCCTCCAGCGCCTCGGCGGCACGCTCGTCGGCATCCTCCTGGCGGCCGCGCTGCTCGCGCTCGGGCTCCATCCGCTGCTGACGATCCTCGTGGCCGTGCTCCTCCAGATCGGTGCGGAGCTCTACGTCGGCCGCAACTACGGCATCGCCATGGTGTTCGTCACTCCGCTCGCCCTCCTGATGGTCGAGCTCGCCGTCCCCGCCGACCCTGCCGTCCTGCTGCGCGATCGCGTGCTCGACACCGTCATCGGCGTCGCCGTCGGCACCGCGGTCGCGGTCGTCTCTGCCACCCTGCAGACGCGCCGAGTGCAGACGCGCCGCGCGCACTGATCGCAGAACTCCGATTTGTTCACACCCCGTGCCCTCTTGTGTGGTCAGACCACATGGAGGAGAATGGCGTCAGAAGGGCGGGGAACCATCCCGACCCGAACCAGCAAGGGTGCGGATGCAGCATCCGCGCCGGGTAGGAGACCCACAATGTCTACGTCGATCGATGCTCTGGTCGAACGGGCGCAGGTTGCCCTCGCGGAGTACGCATCATTCACCCAGGAGCAGGTCGACCACATCGTCCGCAAGGCGTCTGTGGCTGCCCTCCACCACCACGGGGACCTCGCGGTCATGGCGGTCGAGGAGACCGGCCGCGGCCTCTTCGAGGACAAAGCGGTCAAGAACATGTTCGCCTGCGAACACGTGACGAACTCGATCATCGGTCAGAAGACCGTCGGCGTCATCTCGCACGACGAGCTCACCGGCATCACCGAGATCGCCGACCCCGTCGGCGTCGTCTGCGCGCTCACGCCCGTGACGAACCCCACCTCGACCGCCATCTTCAAGTCGCTCATCGCGCTGAAGACCCGCAACCCGATCGTCTTCGGCTTCCACCCGTCCGCGCAGAACTGCTCGGTCGCCGCCGCCCGCATCGTCCGTGACGCCGCCGTCGCCGCCGGCGCCCCCGAGAACTGCATCCAGTGGATCGAGGAGCCCTCGATGGAGGCCTCCGGCGAGCTGATGAATCACCCGGGCGTCGCGCTCATCCTGGCCACCGGCGGCAACGCCATGGTCCGTGCCGCGTACTCCTGCGGCAAGCCCGCCCTCGGCGTCGGCGCGGGCAACGTCCCGGCGTTCATCGAGCGCACCGCGAAGGTCGGCCGCGCCGTCAACGACATCGTGCTCTCGAAGTCCTTCGACATGGGCATGGTCTGCGCCAGCGAGCAGGCGGTCATCCTCGACGCGCCCATCGCCGAGGAAGCGCTCGCCGAGTTCGCCCGGCTGCACGCCTACATGGCGACCCCCGCCGAGAAGCGCATGCTGGAGGAGTTCATCTTCGGCGTCGCAGCCGACAGCGTGAACTGCGCCGACGCGAAGCTCAACCCGCGGGTCGTCGGCCAGTCGCCGCAGTGGATCGCCGAGCAGGCCGGCTTCAGCGTCCCCGAG